>WBZQ01000248.1_pt1 | contig 47928 bp, 29 predicted proteins | sample 5204251 | NCBI WGS metagenome assembly WBZQ01 (sample SAMN12412402, study PRJNA552823) | activated sludge metagenome | isolation source: activated sludge from nitrification reactor of wastewater treatment plant... | place: USA: Virginia | collected 2017-09 | reverse complement strand
ACTTTAACTCAAGGAGACAACACCATGGCACCTCAAGACAAGAAACCCCAGCCGGTCACCACGCTGCGATGCAGCCGCATCAAGGCGAGCATCTGGAAGAACGAGGGCATGAACGGTCCGTTCTACAATGTGACCGTGGCCCGCTCGTACAAGGACAGAGATGGAATTTGGAAGAATTCCGAATCTTTCGGCCTGGCAGACCTGGACGCGCTCGTCGCGGTCACCCAGCAGGCGAAACTCTGGGTCATGGAGCGGTCGGATCGCTGATCGCAGTGTGGAAGCCTCCGGCCCTCTGGTCGGGGGCTTCCTGCACGCAAGGAACACAATGATAAAACTGTATCAAGCCTTTGCGACGGATTTGAATCACTTGCTCAACGGCGCACGCGCCGTGCGTATCACTGTGTCTGGCTACATGCCACTCTCGGTCGAGGAGATCGGTGTCAGTCAGGACGGGCACCAGTTGGTCTCCCTCTGCCAGTATGGTCAACAAAACGGGGACCTCATGCGAGATCCCGATATCGTGTTTCTGTTTCATGATGTGCCCGATGGCGCGGCAGCCGAACCGGTGTCGTTCCGGAAAGACTACCTGGGGATCGTTCAGGAGGTCTATCGGTATGACGAGATGGGCAGGCTCACCTATGTCTTGCCCTCGCTGAAACAGGACTTGCAGGAGTTTGCCCGAGCCTGGTTTGGCACGCTGCGAGATCAGGGCTTCTTTGCCCCCACCGCGGTTCGAGAGATCCTGTCCCCATAAGCTCGTCGATCCATTCAGGGGGCGTGATCTGATTAGATCACGCCCCCTTTTCCCGGTCAGTCCCACCTGGACATTGATACCCTTCTGGTTATGTGGGTACCGGAGCCGTCTTCTTACAGGCCATGACTGTCCCGATCCGTTTTCCTCCACTGTTCCAGGTCTCCCGTTCCTACGGGAAGATGAACCGGTGATTGAATAGCTAGGGGTACGGGTGGGGAGAGGGGGCTTGTTTCACCTCTCCTTCTTCTTCAGGGCAGGTCCTTCTCAGTCTGACGCAGGGACGAGGAGGCAGCACTATTCGAAACCGGCCTCGTTACGGGTCTCCAAGGCTGCACCAGAAGTGGCCTTGTTCAGGTGGATGAGTGGAGAGGTTAGAGGGGGGGGCCAGTCTTTGAGATGACCGTAGGGGATGGGGGTGTAAGACCGATTTTAAGAGGTTGCAGGATATGGCTCTTGCCCGTAGTTGTCTTACATTATGGGTTTATCGTATTCTTGTGCCCATGTGTTTTGGCCCTCCAGTGACCGGAATCAGGCATCGGTCGGTGAGGGGCGCGGACTATTTCAACTGGGGCTGGTACGGGTGAGTTAATGGGGCTGAGAGCGAAACGGACGACCACAGTTACGGTGGACTTGGGTGAGCTTAAAGCTTCCTGGCAGACCTGGTGTCAAGACCACAGAATCACCCTGAGCCATGCCCTGCGGAATGCCATTCGGCAGGGCATGGATGGGAAGACGACACAAGCTCCTCCTCGGATCCGTGTCAGCCCGCGGAGAGAACGAGCCACGGCCCGGATAGAACTCAATCTGACGACCTCCGAGCTTACAGCCCTGAAAAAGATGGCCAGTCACGAAGGTTACTTGCCGACGAAATGGCTGGTCGCGATGATTCGCACCAAATTGACCGGGCAACCCCATGTTGGACAGCCGGAGCTCGAACGATTGACCCGCTCCAATCAACAGCTCCTTGCCCTGGGGAGGAACCTGAACCAGATTGCGAAAGTCTTGAATACCTCGCCTCAAAATCGAGATGCCTTTAGGGTGGAGGTCATCACCGAACTCTCCCGCGTGATCCGCGCCCACACTGACAAGGTCTCGGATGTGTTGCGCGGGACGGTGGAGCGTTGGCACCTCCAATGAGCTCCCCACGCATCAGTCGGATGAGCGATTGGACGAGTGGGGGAGTCGGCTGTTCAACGTCTCACGGGATAGCTCATCTCGGCCACGTCGCAGCAAGCGCACGCCGCTTGGTTCCCCGAAGCCTGTCAGTGCTGGCGGACGGCTCAGCACACCACAGGCTCGGACGCCCTATGTGCGGCAGAAACTCCAAGCGGTGGTCCGCCGCGCACCGCAGGTCATGGTGAAACTCATCAGGGCGCCGAAGGGGATGAAAGGCATCTCGAACAACCTCACCTACATTTCACGGGATGGCCAACTCGAGATCGAAGATCAAGATGGGCAGGTGATCCAAAAGATATCCCAGGAAGATGTGGACAAAAGGCGAGGGCGGATCAGTTTGCGCGACCATGGAGTGGGGATGGTGACATCAAAGGCACTTTGGGGGTTGGACGTTACTCACCAGGTTGGCGATGATCTCGCAGTTCCAGCCACCCTACGCGTAGATCACAAAGCCTGCCGGCGGCACCGTAATGCGGACGGCCCTGCCGTTACGTGATTCGACGGCAACTGTTGGAGCCGACACGGAGTTGTCTGTGGAATAGAGACGAGTCAACTCACCCGGCACGCCATGCAGCGCGCGATCGATCGTCACCCAGGCCGTTTGTGCCTGGTCAGCATCGGTGTTGATGGCGAGCAGGATCTCTTGGTTGTTGAAAATCCGCGACCAGGGCACGACGAAACGGATCTGTCCTCCCACCATGTGCGGTATGCCGAAACTACCCTCGTCACCACTAGCGGAAATCTCGCGCAAATATTGACGCCCACGTCGAAGCGCGAGATGTGTGTGGCGCAGCGTCAACACCTCCGAAATGAACTGATAGATCTCATGTTCCTCGTTGAAGAAATGTCGTCTCGTGCTTTGCAGTGAGCCAAACACGCCGCCAAACATGCACTCGCGTAGAAAGCGATCATTGTCCCCTGCGCCGTCGAACCCCTGCTCCGTGCCATAGTAAATGCAGGGGATCCCCATGGAAGTGAGGGTAAGGCCCAGCACGGCTTTCAGGTAGGTATAGCCGCGGTTGATCTTGTCGCCGCAGAAGCGTGCCTTGGCCGTTCCTTTGCGCACCTGGTCGTGGTCGTCGAACAAGGTGACCACGTGTTTGCCGAACCAGACGTGGGACGATTTCCGCTCCAGTGCTGAATTGCGAAACAAGCCAAAGTACTCCGCCGGCTCGCGCCATCCCTTCGCCAGATACTCCAGTTTGTCCGGAATATCGTCGATCCCCAACGCGGCATCCAGCCCGGTTAAGTCCAGTGTGTTGAAGGCCCGGTCGCGCCCCCCCGTGATCTCACCCACCAGCAGGAAATTCTCCTTACCTAGGGCCTGCGCGAACTCCTTGATCACGGACACGAAATAGCGCGTTGCTCCAAGCTCCATGTGCTTCACGGTATCGAGGCGGAAACCGTCGATGTCCGCCAGGGCAATCCAGAACTTGTACGCCTCGCACAAAGCATTGAGCGCCGGCGAGGGATGAAACTCATCCACGATGCGCTGGCCGGCCGTATCACGATTGTGCTCACCATGATGGATGTCCTTCAATGTGACGAAGTCGCCCTCCATGAACTCCGGGTCGTAATCCCAGTTGTTGATACGGCCCTTGGTGGTAAAGGTGGCGGCAGGTTGCAACTCCGCCGGCCACACTGCATCATTGGGCCAGGAGGACTCGTGCGTGGCCGGGTCGATGAGACCAAAGGGAATGCTGTCCTGGCCAAAAGCATTGCGGTATCCCTGCACGGGGTACAGCCCATTGTCCCAGCGCGGATCCATAATGGCATGGCCTTGCTCGTCCTTCGCGGGATAGCGGTTCGGGTTGTACTGGTAGCCAAACACATCCCCGGAGTGGTTGAGGATGATATCGAGAATCACGCGAATGCCGTGATCGTGCGCTGTGTTCACCAAATCGATCACATCCTGGCGGGTACCAAAATGTGGATCCACGTCGAGGAAGTTTTGGATGCCATACCCGTGGTAAGAGTGTTGGTCCGACTCCACCTGCTTAAATACCGGGCTGATCCAAATGGCGCTCACCCCCATGCGCTTGAGGTAGCCGATCTTGCTCTCCAGTCCCTTCAGCGTGCCCCCCAGCCACTTGTTCCCTGCCGCCGCCCACTCCGGACGGGCTGCCTTGTAGGCATCGTTGGCAAAGTTGAACCGCGGCGTTATCCCGATCGCGACCGGCTGGCCAGCATTGTCCACATAGTCCTGCTCTCGGCCGTCTGAAAATCGGTCGAGCATAAGGAAGTACAATGTCTCGTCCTCCCATGCCGCAGGGGATGGCGTGTAGTTTCGCTGGGTGTAGGTACCCCAGTCGATCTCACGCAGATGGCGTTCAAGTTGGTCGTGGGTCCTGGGATTGATGGGCATGACATACCTCTCTCACGGGGTCCGTCGTGCTCCCGCATCATCACCGCGATGGTCGTCTACACCATCTCGTGGTGAAAGCCGGCGTGCGGGCCACCGTTAATGATTTGCCCTCGTTAACCGGTCGGGCAAACTGCGCTCCAGCGCGTTGTCGCGGAGCGGCAGCTGATCATGGATGTTACCCTTCCTCATGCAATGTTCACCCTCACCGGCTCCCACTGCCGACGTAGGCATACCCTCAGCAATCAACATCGCTCAACGAAGTTTGAACGGTCGATTTGTGGTAACGACACTTGTATGCATACCGTCAGAGGCAATCACCCTGAGTAGAACGCTTTCCGCCTTTCCAAAGTCTTCGGGATGTAGTTCCATTTTGGATTCGGTCAAGCCTAGGGCGATCGTCTGCCAAGTTTTTCCACGATCAGTGCTCGCGAGCACTGTATATGTCAGGTGATCATGGTCGTCGTCTGAAGCCTCCCAGGTAAAGAGAGCTATACCAGGTCCACCCAAGGCTCGCGACCCAGGAACTTGAGGATTCTTCAGATGACGAAGTTTGGGGGGATGTTTACTGATGCTGCGGGAGTCCACCACTTCACCATACAAAAGCACCTCGACTTTCGTCGCCGTGGGGGAAAAGGGGACCACTGCATCAATAAGCCCTGTCTGGTCTTTGCCTGCTGGAATATCTGTGTCACGTCGGAGGTTGACCACATAGCGCTTGATCGTCTTGCCAGTACCATCTACGAATCGGATGATTGCCTCTTCAGGCCCAGTCACCTGTTCGAGGATGCCTTTTGTAACTCGAGCTGATGAATAGATAGACGCTGTCTTCTTTGAGATATTCACCGTAGCGATGATGCTCAAGAGATTACCAGTTTGTACCTTTATGTCAGGCTCGACCGGGGATTTGTGAACTCTCACCGATCCGGAATGCAGTGGTGGTACGGAGAAGCCACGCTGAACGATCGGCGGCGCATCGTAGGCCGAAGGAGCCGTTTGATCTTTAGCGGGTGTATTCCCTTCCTGGATTGTTGGTGCTTCGCCGGATGGTGCGGGAGCACCTTCCGGTTTTTCACGAACACCGGTTACGATTTCTGAGCGTCCGGTCGTGCCGGTTTTCAGAGCAGAGACGCTCTTCTGTCTCGGGACGGCAAGACCAGGGTTCATGCCGATCATTGCAATCGTGTCGACGCCAACCCGGGTATTGGATGGGAGGGCGCCAGGTATTCCCAAGGCGTGGTCGCGAGAGAGGAGAGATGCACCTGCCGGAAGCGAGCTCTCTCCCGTCAGTCTGTCGCGTATGTTCATATAGGTATAGTGGCTGATCCATTGATTGCTGCAATAGGTCATCACGTCTTTCCAGGTAACACCCGGGAGGGCACTCATCGAGATGCTGTTTGTCGAGTCGCCCATGTCAAACCCAACGAAGGCACCATCAGCTCCTGATATTTGTCCGTTTTCGAAAGGTTCATTGGCGTCATCACTTGAATCTCCGCATCCCGAACCCGGATGAAGTCGTCCATACGTATGTCCTAGCTCGTGCCCTGTATACCAGTCACCATAAGACCCATCATTATCCCATCCCCACGTCTGTGACCCCGTCGGACCCGATGCCACTGCCGTTGGATCAGGTCCGCCTGGTATGGCTGAGGCACAGCCGCGCATAAATCCTCCACCGTCAGAGACTAACCCAAAGTAATGGGTTCGGCGATCTGTTCCAGCGGCGATGTCGTTCGCACGCACCGTGGCAACCTGCGCATTGGCCTGATTGCAGTCAAATGGCCAGGTGTTTGTGGCAGCAATGGCCGTATACGAACTGACCAACGAAGAGATAGGATAGGCGCGTCTCAACCAGGAGTTGATGAGGGTCGTATCAAGGGTGCGAGGGGCCTGCGTGACCGTGTTAGGCGGTATACCCGTCGTGTAGCGCAGGCCTAGGACACGCATGCGCATCGGGGCTGAAGCACTCATGTTTATGGTCACAGGGCTCGTGAGGCAATCAGCGCAGACTCGCCCTGTACCCGTCGTGCTCTCCGTGACGGTTGCCAAACGAAATTCTATTGTGCCAGGGGCTAGTAACGACGCTGGAATTTGAAAGTTTAAACTCTTATTGAGATCCTCACGTTTAGATCGCAACTGGTAGTTTGAGACAGGATCGACGGTGGTGGCGTTCAGAGCATTCACATTCACCCATGACCCACCTGCTCGTCTAGCTTGGAGGACGCCTGTGACTGTGAGTGGGGTCGTGCCAATGAAGCTGAGATAGGCTCGCGCAACAGTCGCCTTGTCGGCCACCAGTGGCACGGAATGTCCCATCTCTTGGACAGCCTGCGTGATTTCTAGACCATCAAGTGACAATTCATTCATGCGCGGCAGGGTAGAGATCCACGGATGAACATAATCTCGTGCAGTAACGGCATGGATAATGTCGGTGCGGCCATCACCAGTAATGTCTGCCGAGAGCCAAATTCCATTTGGAATGGCATAACCAGCCCAGGGAGAATGCGAGAGGATTGTAAAACTTCCATCCCCCCTTGACAGCCATATATGGGCATAGTCGCGTCCCTGCACCGCATGTACCATATCGGTCTTGCCATCCCCATTGTAGTCTCCGGTCAACCAGATCCCGTTGGGAATGCCGTAGCCTGCCCAGGGACGGAAGGTGCCGACGGTGAAGGTGCCGTCGCCGTTGGAGATCCAGGTATGGACATAGTCCGACCCTTGGACTGCATGCACCATGTCGGTTTTGCCATCGCCGTTGATATCGGCAGTGAGCCAGAGGCCATTGGGAATGCCGTAGCCTGCCCAGGGACGGAAGGTGCCGACGGTGAAGGTGCCGTCGCCGTTGGAGATCCAGGTATGGACATAGTCCGACCCTTGGACTGCATGCACCATGTCGGTTTTGCCATCGCCGTTGATATCGGCAGTGAGCCAGAGGCCATTGGGAATGCCATAGCCTGCCCAGGGACTAAAGGACCGAACGTTGAAAGTTCCGGCTGCGACTTGGTTTGCATATGAAGCTGTCATGCCGAAGATGAAGAGGAGAATGAAACAAAACTTTGCTGCATATACAGATAGGTACTGCCGACCGATAACCCTCGAGGCCCATAGATCTGTTCTCATGCTCCCTGACTCATTATAGTTATGGCTTCTGCTTCTCGTGCTTGGATTGTTTGCTCATCTGCTCGAATCAGCTAGAGACACTCACCGTGCTATCACATCATCGATACCTTTCACTTGCTGCAGGCAGTAGAGCATGTCTCGTGCCTGAGAATGATTGGATGGAGGAATGCTGATGACCAGCATACTCTTAGCCTTGGTTTCGTCTTCAATCGTGAAGAATTCCAGCTGATTCAAGGAGGGAGATCCGAGAGGAGCGGCGAGATCGAGAAGATGGGTACGTGGTAGAACCCAGGTAGCAAAGGCTACGTTGAGAATCTAAAAAGATACAACCTGTATCGAATCAGATTCACTAGGTTGTCCTGATATTTAGGTATTTTTAGCATGGCTGGGTCGAGCTGAGCCTCTTTCAGGCTGGATTCTAAGGTATCGGCCCTCCTCACAGTTTCCAAGAGTCATGGTTTGCTCAGGCATCGTCCTTGCTCAATTGCTCAAGGGAACATCTGGCAACCAGGCCCTCGCGGAGTTGCCGCTTAAGGGGGGTGAATCGATGATTTCTCCCTAGCCACGAGTGTTCATTTACGGTAAAAGACTCGGTTGCTGGATTTTGCCAAGCTTCCAGAGTAAGGGGAAGGGGACCTATAGCAGGGCGTTGCACGATCTCGTCACGTTTACTTCGCTGTCCTTATACTGGGACATTCCGTTACTACCAGAGCCACACCGGTCAAAATGTTGCTCGCGCAGCTGTCTGATATTTAGGTGGGAGAAGCGATCCTCATGAGATATGACCAGAGCGGAGGCGATCTCGTCGATGAAGGTCTGTCCGGTTGGAGAGGTGTGCGGTGCATAATTTGACACAGAGGGAGGAGAGATCATGGATGACAAGGTGATCGTGACCAATCGCAGTGCCTTGATGAAAAAGTATGGCCGTCAAGGCCTCCCAAAGATTCGCCAAGCTCTTCGTGCCTTGTCAGCAGCTGACAAGAAGCGAGGCATGAAGAACCGGGTCGTGTATCTCGACGATGCCAAAACCATGAAGAAGCTCGAAGGCAAGCCCGTCCTGAACGCAGTAGATCCTCGAGAGAACAAGCAGGCGATCGATGCGGTCTTCACGGCTCTTCAACCAGATTATCTGATGATTCTTGGAGCGCCTGACGTCGTCCCACACCAGGATCTCGAGAACCCTGTGTATGATCCAGCGGATGGTGATGAGGATACGAGAGCGTGGGGCGATGTCCCGTACGCCTGTGATGCTCCGTACTCGAGGGACCCTGCTCGGTTTGTCGGACCGACGCGCGTCGTGGGCCGGGTACCGGATCTGCTGAGTGCTGTCGAGCCGTCCTATCTGGTGGCACTCCTGAAAACCGCAGCCGGTGCGCAGAGCCAAGGATCAGACACCTATACCGGTTATTTTGGAGTGTCCGCTGCCGAGTGGGAGGGATCGACTCGGATGAGCCTCAACAACATTTTCGGCCAGGCCAGCCATCTCCTTCTCTGCCCATCCGCTGGTCCGCAATATTCAAACGGTGAGCTGAAGAACCGCATGCACTTTATCAACTGCCATGGAGGACTGGCGTCACCGGAGTTCCAGGGCCAGCGCGGCAACAGCTATCCGATCTCCATGACCACAAAGACAATAGAAGGGGAAATTGAGGAGGGAACCGTAGCCGCCGTGGAGTGTTGCTACGGGGCCGAATTGTATGACGCCACGACACTGGGAATTGATCTGCCGATCTGTCAGACCTATCTGCGGCAGGGGGCTTATGGGTATTTCGGCAGTACGACCATCGCCTATGGTCCTGCGGACTCGAATGGGGCGGCCGATCTGATATGTCAGTATTTCTTGCTCAACGTATTAGAGGGAGCCTCGCTGGGACGTGCGGCCCTGGCGGCGCGTCAGCAGTTCGTACAGGGCACAGCACAGATGGATCCGATTGACTTGAAGACGCTCGCGCAGTTCTATCTACTCGGCGATCCAAGTGTGCATCCGGTATTGCGGAACACGCCGACGACCGTGCCGAAGGGGATGGTCACCAGCCAAGCCGAGCGATTCTTCCGAGCGGAGCGACGCGCCAAGCTACAGGAGACAGGAGCCTTTCTCTCGAAGACCAAGCCCACCGCATCGCAACGGGCATCAACCCAAAAAGTCTCGTCGATCACAAAACAGGCACTCGCCAACATCGTCAAGCAAGCGGGGCTGGAATCCAGTCAATCATTTTCTGCTTTTGCGGTCAAGGGGGCACCGGCTCCAAAGCGTGGGGTAGGGAAAAGCTCGGCTACGCCCTCCCGCTACTTCGTGACGGTCGGGACGCCACGCGATGGTCAGGTCGATAAGGTTAGACGGGGAGTGGCGGTGGTGGCCAAAGAAATGAACGGCCGCATCGTCGGGTATCGCATCTATCACCAGCGGTGAGCGAGAGCTATGAATGGATCGAAGCCTGTTCCGGTCAAGGGCTTGCGAGGCCGCGTCACCCGCGGTCTCTATGCGCAGGGTAGCAAGAGCGAACGTGAAGCAGTCTTCCTAGAGACCGAGAGCGGCCGGTATGTTCTGCGTCGCAAAACTGGTCCAGCCTTTGGCGACATAGAGTTGGAACAATATGTGGGACTCGAAGTGATCTGTGACGGCTTTCTGGTCAGCACAACGCTCCTTGCAGAGCTGATTCAAATAGTCAGAGAAGGTTCTTGAAATGCGGCTTAATCACCGGATGCGCTTGATTTGCTCAATAATCTCTGTAGATCTCAGGAGAAGCGTACTGAAAAAGCACACATGAAACAGCCAGTGGTATTCATCGCGTCCTCAACCGAGGGTCTTGAGATCGCGCAGATCGCCCGTTTTCTGTTGCTACGTGAGCTTGTTGATCAAGCCGAGGTAATGTTGTGGACGCGGGAGTTTGATCTTAGTGCGACTTATATCGAATCGCTTGAGAAATCCTCTCAACAAGCGGACTTTGCCCTATGCGTTGTGACTCCAGACGACGTCACAATCAGTCGAAGTAAAAGAAAGACCGCTCCTCGTGACAATGTCATATTTGAACTGGGGTTGTTCATGGGATGTCTGGGCCGTGAACGTTGCTTTGTCCTCAATGAGGGAAGGTCCGACCTAAAGCTTCCTACTGATCTCCTCGGTATCCATACGGCAACATTCCACCAGTCACCTGGCTCAGAGCTGCCAGTCGCGCTCAACGCTCCGTGTCTCCAGATCAAGAAACAAATTGTGAAGTTGGGGTCGAGATATAAGTTCAGCAAGGAGACTTCTGCTGCTCAGGTGGCGAATCGACGCTTTTGTTCATCGATTGAAGGCACATGGTGGGAGAGGATTTCCATAAATGACGTTGTTGCGATGAGTTTCTTGCAGATTGAGCTCGACGACGTCTTCAATTCCGTATTACTAGTCGGACAGTCTTACAACGTAGAAGGGCACCACGTAGCAAAATGGAAAAGCACGATAGCGCGTGTAGAAAGCCATGAGAACAAGCTGATCTATCACTGGAAAGGGTGGCATTCTGGTTCGGACATTGCCCACATTTCATTTCATGGATTTGGCGAGATTGAATTTGCCAAGCGTATCAAAACTGGCGATGAGATTGTTCGTGGAGGGGGGAAATTTTGGGATATCAACGAAGCTCACCCAGAACAGACAGTAGTGAAGCCAATGCAGCTTCGGCGGATCCGAGAGAGCGACATCCTATCCACAATGACCCGGGAGAATGAAAGGACAGTTAGTTCTCTTGTTAGAAAGACTCTTTTGGAGTGGTAAACACCAAGCCGAGTAGAAGCGTGATTCGTCCAAGCATGGATTTAGTGACAATTTTCACCCTTATGGTGAGTTTGGCGACAAGATACCCATCTAAAGGTGCTCCGAACTTCTTGACATGACTTCATGCCAGTAGACGTGAAGGTTCAGTGCGAAGTTAGATAATATGCGTTTGGACAAGGGCAAAAGCCTGAGCCAGGTCGCCGTCCAGTCGACGTCATTACACGATGCGCGAAAGAAGATTAAACCGTCCAAACTGGCTGCACGAGGACTCAAGAAAGTCCTCTGCTCTGGTTAAGAGTTGTGTCGAAACGGAGGCAAGGTCACATGGTGACCGTCTAGAGTGAGAGCGTGTTGTGGTTGATGGGTTTCGCAGCTCATCAGCAAAACGAGCTTCCATATTTCAGGCCCTAAGATTTCGAGCAGTGTTCATTATTCTAAATTCCTCTTTCATGGAAGGTGGCAAACTCTTATTGAAACGACCAATCGCCTCAATCTGCGTCTGTATGTGAAGACGAATCAATTCCGACCCCGCGAGATTTGAAAGCTCATTCTTTCTTTCCCAAACGATGAACTCTTCGAAGTCTGGCCCACTCCTATACCATGCTATAAGATTACCATTCGTTTTGAATTCGACACCTGTAACTCGGAGACTTGTACCATCTTTCTTGAGATCATCTATAATCCACTGACCATCGGGATAGCTGAGGACCCCAATGTCTGACACGTATGCTTCGGACTCGGCTGTCTTTAGGGTTGAGCAAAAGAAATGACTAAAAGCCCGCGGGCTGCTGTTTATTGTCAGCACACCCTTGGTCGCTTGCCCAATAAGGGAGTCGTGCCCTTTGGTTTTATATTCCTTATGTATAAGCTCGAAATTCCCGGATGCGAGTGTCAAAGAATTCAAGCTCCCATACTTCGACACGAACTTTCCATAGAGGTCGCCCTTAAGTGCGTCTATATTAGCTGTAGGTAAGTTTACGCGATCACCCCTACCGTTATTTGTCGACAATTTCGTCACCAGCTGTGGTTCAATTCTACGCGGTGCCTTAGCCGCCGGGTTGGCTACTCCCGTATTGCTCGACTCTCGAATAGCCTCGGCATGAGTATGTGTCCCACTGGAGGCGTTGGTCCTGGGCGGTGGACCCAATGTTGGCGATGGATCAATGGTCGCTGGCGATTTGTTGACACGAACAGATTGATTGGCAGAGGCAAGCGGCTTTGAGTCTGTAGCAGGTTGGTTGTTATTAGGCTGATCCGAATAAGTTGTTGATACTGGACTTGGCAACTTGAAATTCATAAACCATAGCATTGCAAGCAGTGCACCTACCATCAGACTCGCGACAAGCCCCATACCCACCAGGCTTGTTTGCTGCTGTGGAGAATTCTGAGCAGGCTGGTCAAATAAACGATCATCTTGTGTTGGAGGATCCCGAAGTTCAGCGGGCTGGGTAGGTTCAGTTTTTGGTGGTAATACCTGCTCCGTTTTGAGCGGAGCTTCGGGGCGCTCGCCCTCGGATCGAATGATGGTCTGTTGGATCGCTTTTGTCAGCGCTTCCAGTTCACCGTGAGGCGATACAATGTCCCAATTCCGCAGATCGGCTGCCTGCATTGACCGAAACTGAAGAGGTATTGGTGCCTCTTCCAACAACGCAGGTACCAGAACACCTCTCCGGTCCCCCTCGCTTGCTTCGTTACGTACCCACCTTGATTGTACTGAGTGATTAGACCAAAGGACGACCAGACATCGAGCATCTGCAATCGCTCTTTCTATTGCGTCGTCGAACGATTCTCCTGGTAGGATACTACGATCCCACCACACAGTAAGCCCCCGAGCCTCGAGCACTTTCGCCATAGCTCTCGCTTTATCTCGGTCCTTTGAGGAGTAGCTAATGAATACGTCAATCATGGTTGCAAACTATGGGCTCACAGAGATCAAAATAATGATATGAATGTGCTTGCCTGTCAACACGATTTCAAGAGACGGGAGACGCTGACGCACAAACTGATAAAATTGTGACGTGGGAATAACATTACGAGAATGCGAGCCACCAGGCATTGTATTGATTTTCTAGCAAGAGTTTAAGATATGCCAACTCTGAGAACACTGATGCCCCCCCCCATTTTGCTCTTGTAGGTCTTTTCATAGGGTGAGTCACCGATGAATTGTGCCCACCTATTATGAGTCAGGTCATGGTTAGCGTCCCAGCATGCTTGCGCGCGCCATTCCCCCTGAATGAGGTTATTCCTCATGCGATCTCTCGACTCAACTTCACCAAAATCTCCTCCGCCTTGGCTTCCGGCATTCCGGAAAGAGATGCGTCAGGGCTATTGACGGCTTGAAATTGTGCGAGAGGGGACAAGTCGTATCGGCATGGAGCGACAATCACAGGCAGTATTTTCGTGCCGTGCTTCTCTGCGCTACGCAGTAGAACTGGAAGCTCAACTTCCTGAATGAAGTCAGAAGCGAGAAAATCTGGGCTCACGAGCATTACAGCAGCACTCGCGTGTGAGAGCGCTCTATCAATCTCGTCACGCCATAAATTGCCTGCGCGAATGCGCTGATCATCCCACACCTCAATACCTTTGTTTCTGGTGAGTGGAGAGAGATGAACTTTGAGACGCTCAAGCCAGTGGCTGTCTTTGTGGGAGTAGCTGACGAACAGATGAGCATTTGCGGCTAGCGGACTATCAGCTCTATTATCTTGTAGCGGACTGACCACCAGTTGAAGGAATTCGCTAAGAAGTTGCGATTGATTGATCTGAGTGAATAGACGCGCACCTGGACCCGTGTTCCAATTGTGTTCCTGGAGGTACATGGAAAAAGCTGAATTGTCCGGTATGGGAGAAGAAACCTCATGCATGAGGGTTGCTGCTGCAGGCCAATTTGGTTGAGGCTTGTCGTATAACCGGCGAGCGTCAGTGATATCGTGATCTGTGACAAAACATGAAATGATCAACACTCCGTCTTCTTTTAGTGCGCGCGCCGCTGCAATAATCTGTGTTGGTGGCTCGTCTTTATCTGGCTCGCCGTCTGATAAAAGGAAAAGAACCTTGCCAGCATGTGTGCGCCCACGTTGCTCATTGTCAAAACGTTGCGTGACGGCCTGAATGCCCTTGAGCATCGGAGTGGAACCAAACATGCTGGAGGCTTGCCCCTCGACATGGCTTCTGAAATGCGACCACTTTGAGGCGAGTTCAGAAACTCCGATCGTAGAACTACCAGGACGAGCACCATCCAACAAGTCGCGAACTACTGGGCCAGGACTTCCAAAGAAAACGCTTAGCGGATTGCCGAAGCCGAAGCCATAGGCGAACAGGAGTAGTCTATCTCCGACAACGGGAGTGGATAACTGTTGAGCTTTCGACGCAAGATCTCCAAAAGCTGCTTGAAAACTCTGCAATCGGTTCAAAGTGCCTCCCGATTTATTCTCGATTGCCGACATCATTGAGCCGGACACATCGACGAGCAAACCAACAAGAAGCGGATTGTCCACGGTCGGTTGGATATTCATAGCACTCCCAATGATTAAGGCTGAGATGGCTTAAAGAGATTTGGAGCTTTCGAGCAGTCCTGCCAGCTCCTCAATGTCTTTCGCGGTCGGCTGACGCGGTGCATATTTATGAAGCAGATACCGGAGGATTTCGACAGCCCTGCGCTTGCCGTCCGCTTCGGTGCCCTGTATTCCCTTCAGAAGCCCACCGAGAACCTCCGGATCGGCGTAATACGTCGCTCCATGGAGATCATCTAAAATGTCTTTGGCTAACCGAGTGGCACTTTCGTTAGGCATCGTATGCCTCCTATGAAATCGATTGTCCGGATTCGACCCTCAAGACGCCCTTATCATTGGTCGAATCTCAAAAGGTACGCGTGAGCAGCGCTTTCTCAACCTAAAGACTGCACGGTAGCGCCCTACTTGGCGACCTGCTCTCGCGACCCATTCACATGCCTCAGGTCCGGCTGATCTGCGTCACCACCAATCGTCCCATTAGTATGTTCATCGGTCGGCAATGCAGCCTTGAGCTCTTCTTCCAAAACTTGAATCGCGCCGCTGATGCGAAGCAAAGTTTGGTGAAGGGTTGTTTGCTGCTGCTCCAACTCGGTCGCTCGTGCTCGGCCAGCAGTAAATTCTTTTTTCAGAGCTTCTAGCCGACATTCTAATTGTTCGCGCATTCTCCGGCCCTCCTGATCCAGTGAGTGACTATTCATATGATTTCCAACGGTTCTCGGATTTTAAATTACACCTAAGGGCAATGCCATCGTAGGTCATGCTTTTCCAATTGCAATCCAGGTAAATGTAAGTTCTCGCGGATTGCGATCTTCAGTAGCCTTGCAAAGAATGGTAAAACCGGACGTGCCCACATCATTAGCGCCGACGCCGCACTTTAGATTCCAGTCTGGTGGGCCTGGATCATTGAGAGATATGGTCACAAAGGGTTGGGCCTTGAACGACCTGGGGAAACGCGCGGGTTCAGAATTATTTCGATTAGGTACGTTAACTCTTTTAGAGCCCCAACAGATTTGTAGAGTTCCAAGAATGATAAAAGAGGAGTCAGAGTTATCTCCTCCCCAGTTGAAATTGCCTTCAACTGTCAGATTACCGTTGCCTTGCCTAGCCTTGCTTACAATCACTCCTCCCTTGTTAAGAAGGAACAGGTTTTCATCACCTGAAATATGAAGACGACCTGGACTAGAAATAGTTTTGCCAGAACCTATCGTCAGGTCTCCCGTCACGTCGAGGGGACCATTGACTTCAAGGTAATCCCATAACCGTACCTTCCGCCCCCTGTCAGTCCCAGTGCGCCCTAAAATTGCCAGCGCATCCAAGTTTTGAGCGTTCTCAATGGCGGCATAGCCAGCCGTATTGCCGATACCTGAATGAACATGATCCGTCTTGGTAAAGTAAATATCTGAATTGCCAGCGCGGATATCACCTTGGACATCTAACTTCCCTTTGGGTTCCGCCGTGCCGATGCCGACGTTGCCATCGGCACGCAAGGTCATGACCGATACATCCGGAATGCGTCCCCATTCATTGGAAGCTTGGGGAGGTCCCGACAACTTGATATCCAAGCGAGCTCTCCCGCTTGGCCCCTCCTCAAAAGCCCCAACTGCTAATCCGACACTGTTGTCGTTTTTTATGGTGGGAACCACTGGTCTCAGGAGATGAAGCACGGTACTGGTTTCGATCTGGGTCGTGGAAGGGGCTCCACTTACACTTAAGTTCGCCTTCGGGTCCGTTGTCCCAATTGCCAACGGTCCTGAGATGTACCATTTGTCTTCGTTACCCATCACTCAGCTCCTTCTCTAAGCGAAAGCATGGCTCAGATTGCATTGTTCCTATCGTGATCGATAGGTGTGCGTCCTCACGTCTAGTTAGGGTCTTTGGGCTTCAGATCCGGCAGGACCAGTTGATCAAACACCAACCCGCTCGACCCTTCGCCAGTCCCTACTTCATTCTTCCGTCCGACCCAGAGGTAGGATTCGCCGTTCGTCCAGCGCGTGTACTGGTAGGCACGCGACACGCGGACGCCCTCACGGGGCACTTCCTCGCCGTACAAAGGCTTTCCTGCTTGGTTGGCGTGCCAGAGCTCGGTCATGAGCCGCCCTCGTGGTGGTCGGCCGGTCGATAATCCCAGTCGATGGCGATCATCACGATCTGAGCGGATCGGCACCGGCAGCATCGGGACCCAGTGGGAAGGGACTTCGGAGGCCAGCTTATAGAGCTTCGCCAAGTTCGCCTCCGGCCCAACCGGTGGAGGAGTTTTCTCCTTTCGGGAACGGAAGTAGGCCTCCGATAGATTGAGTGGACGGCCAAGGGCGCTCTCGATCGTCCGCTCCACCGCCCAGACCATGTTCGCCATCTCGTCGCGCATGAACAGCACTTCCTCCATAGCCTTTCCCTGCAGACTTCTGCCCAAGGTCGGCGGGAGAAAGAGCGCGTCGGTCTTCGACTCGTCGCCGGAGAGGTGAAACAGATCCCATGGAAACAAGCCGGACGATTTATCTTCGTCCCTGCGCTGTTGATCAAGCGCTCGCGTGGAAGGTATTGTAGTGGGCACATCAAATGTGTCCAAGACCGTGAGGCTGTCGGTATAACAGAGTGTGCCGACGGGGAGCGTCACGGGAATGATGAACCAATCATCACCGGAGACCAGTCCAAAGTCGATCAAGAGCAAGTGGGCCAACTGTTGCTCGCCGGCGGCGATGGCACCGAAATCCACCTTGGCATCTTCGAATTCCCAGTAGCGTGACACCGGCATGCCGGGAAACCGGACTGGTGTGGGGATCAGATTACGTGTCACAGTCCTCTTGGGGATCTTGTTGGGATCAGTGTCTTTGATCGTGCCGACGAGAGTGTCAACCCCAGAGGTATCAGCAGTAGTCGCCCCCAGCGATGCACCAGCGACGGCATCGAAGGAATACCAATCCAAGTGCCCGTCCGCATACTCGGTCGCGTTCAGGACGATCTCACCCTTCTGTGTCGAGGCAGCAATCATCGCTTGGTACTCCAAGCGGGGTGGAACCCATGACGAGTCTTTTGCTTCATAAAAGAGTGTGTCGTACCACGTCTTCCAGTCCGCGATCGTGACATCGACGGCCGCTCGATATTGTGGAGGGACCCCCGACCATGACTGAATTCCTGTGCGGAGCAACCGGCCATCAGGAACCCGGCCGCTCATGACTTCAATAAAACGGACTGTCTCCGAGTCCCAGCTCTTCTTCTCCTCCTCGGTGAGACCCTTCAGCGGATTCTTCAGAGGAAAATCGGTGATCGCCTTCGCCCGTAGCTCCCCCGCTCCCCTGGCATTCAGGAGCCGAAGAAAATGTAGGCCGGCTTCGGCCGCAAGACGAAGTGGGGGAATCTTTCCTCCCGTTTCACGCACTGCTTCCCGCTCGACCAAGGCCTCCAGCGGGACCGACCCACTCAGCGGTTGACCCATCACGTTGACTTGAGATGATGCCTTGTCTTGTGGTTTCAAGTGGTAGCGCGTGATGGGGGCATAGGTGACGGTGAGCTCGGCCCAAATCGGCGAGCCCGCGTCTTCACCCCAGAACTCGAGCAATTGCCACTGCCGGGCCAGCATCCAGAGGGGATCGTGGACCTCAGCATTCAGCCCATGTTGCAGACTCGGATCACGGGAGTACGGTTCTAAACGGGTCCATCTCGGGTCACGTGCGTCCATGGCGGTTTACTGGTTTCCTTCCGACAGGTCCGAACGGACCTCGACAGGGAATTTGCTCGCCTCGAGGTACATCGCCGGCAGATATTGCCCGAGCTCTCCCAGGGCCGAGAGATCCACGGCGCGCAGTTTGGCTAGCTCAAGGGTCTCGCGTAGCGTGGCCTCCAGCGTCATGGAGTCCCACTTCTTTATCCCCTCAGGCGCCAGGGCGAGTAAGAGCGCTTGGGGAGCCCGTGGCTGCGGCGCATCGTAATGAAACGTCAGCCCTGTCACTTCTTCTTTGTTCGGAATGGACTCCACCCATTCCTCAACCAACAAGCCTGCGAGGGGCTTCGTAAAGTCCGTCACAGTCGTGAGGCAGGCGAGGGAGAGACGATTGCCCGACGGAGGACTCTTCACAGCTATCCACCGTTCCCCATCTCCATAGGGTAGCTGACCGATCTGAAAATTGAGCAAGGGACCATTCAGAGCTTCCGAATATTGCATGGTGGTATCGAGGCGAGCGGCTCCGTCTCGCACACGCGCGATGCGTTGGAACCAGGTGATCGAGGGCAAGGGATCGTCACCTTGTTGGATGGGTGGGTTTTCAAAAGTCTGCTTCAGATCCTTCCCATTAGCCGGCGTAAATGAGGGCAGTACTCGAAAATCCTCTCCAAAGATTGCTGTGAGCACCGAAGCCGCCTGCGCCGTCGTTGTAATTGACATCAGTCCCGCTTGAGCACGCTGCTGACGCGCCTGTGCCTCACTCAGGACCACGCGTGCCTGTGTATGCAATTGTTTGAGGGCGGCATCGCTCGTATCATTGGGGTTCGGTGGGATAGCGCCCATGAGGCCATAGGAGGCGAGCCCGATCAGGGCTTGTCGCACAGCCGAGGGATCGACGAGCGGAGTTTCGGGATTCTCAGGCAGCTTGGCGCGTAGGAGATCACTGGCCTTGAGAAATGCGTTTCGTGCATCGGTGGCTCGCTTAATCAGTGCTGCATCCGGAGGCAATGCGGCATCGACGACCGCCTGCTCCGGCAACACGACATCCCGTGGCTCCAAGGCACGCGCACCGGTGATGAGCCGTCGGAGACTCCTAGTGATTTCCAATACTTCTCCGAGGTGCGGGGACGTGTCCCCTGGCAGACGCATAAAGTCTAGCGACGTGATGGTGATGGAGGGCTTTTGTTTTTGCAGATGATAGACAATCCATTGTTCAATCTCTGAAGACAGGCCCCCCTGTTCACCATCGAGTAGATACACAAGGTCTAATGGAGCGAGCTGAAGAATCTTCTCAGGAGAGAGCATAGGATCTTTAGGAGGGAAATTAAGAGCATTAATGGAGACGTCGAGTGTCTGTTCTCCATTCACGGTGGGGTCTGTATAGCGTACAGTGCATGTCGCCTTATCAGCCTCTGGTCCCAGCAACTGTGCAACCCAGGCGTTGAGCACCGGCTCCGCTTGGGCTCTTGGCGTTGTGATGCCCCACGGAAATGGTGGCGAGGGAGTGAACGGCCCATTAAAGACTACACTGATTCGATGGGTATGGTTGATGCCCGTGCGCGGCGTTCGGACGAACTCAATCTCAGGGGGTGGCGCTTCCCCCCGCGTGATCGCTTCTAACGTCGCCCCAGCTCGGACAGGATTTCCTTGTGCAACGTGATGGACCGATTCGGCTAAGACGAGATCCGCTACGGCGTCGAGTGCGTCTTCGAGGCGATCGAGTTCGTGGCGATATTTGTCTAAGAGGTGCTGCGGGATCTTCTTTTGTGGTGAGTCTGATGGACTGTTCTCTTGTTCCGGTTCGTTCCCCTTCCTGTAGATCGTCAAGAGTTCCAGCCCATCAAGGACCAGGTTTTGAAGCTTCGTCTTTGTCTCATCGCTTGGAGCAGATGTGGTGACGAGCTCGGTCGATCCTGGCGCAATCGTCCGAAACGCGGGGATATCGGCATCCCAGCCCTGCTCATGCAGCGCCCGTTCGAACCGATAGCCCAACAGGGTTCCGAGTGATTGGCCTCCGCGCACCCCGTCCACAAGATGTAACGCGAGACGGATTCGATCCGAGGTCAGGTTGATCGCCAAGGCATTGGCGTCGGGATTAGGCTGGGTGTCACCCGACCTGCGTACCAGATACCCGCTGCGGAGTATGGCGGCCGTCGTGGCGTGGGCAAGGGACGGGGCGTGGATGTAGGCATCAGGATCCGTATTAACAGTATCTTTGTTCCCCTGGTTCGGATCCTCGTTATCCGTACCGTTGTTCTTCTGGTCCGGCTCAAGATTCTCAACCCACCCATACCCACCGATGGAGAGCCCTATGGGTGGTTGTTTGGGCGGTGGTGGATTACGAAGTTCATGCAGCCGTTTGGTAGCCAGAGACGTAATCCAGGCATCCAGCCGATGCGAGCAGAGATCCAACGTCTCCCTCAACAACAACTCACGGCCTCTGATGTCGCCAGAAGCCGCAAGTAGATTGAAGAGAAAGTTATGACCATGCTCTCCGAAGGCATTACCTTTGTCCGATGGTGAACGCAGAAGAAAGAGACCAGACGGAGAGGTAAACACCGTGCGCTGATGTGGGGTCAGCGTCTGTTGAGGTGGTGTCACCGTGTTGTCTCTTAGCATGGCGTCCAGGGCAGTCTGAAGCTCGGTGAGCAGGGGAGTTCGACCCGTCTTCGCGAACCCGTCGCTGTTGGTGGAAGAGGACGCCGATACGATTCGCGTACAGTTCCGTCCAATATAATCGATGCCTGTTGGAGTCATTGCCAGGACTTGCAGAAGCCTCTCGCTGTTATTGTCTCCTCTTTTTAGCCGTGGGACCAAGGTCTCATCGTGTGCTGAGCGACGCCAGATCTCCCGTAGCGCGCGCAGACAGGCGACCGGATCAGGCGGGATCGTCTCGTTATGACCTTCGCCGAGCGCCATCACAGGGAGGACTCCATAGGGCTGGGTCCCGATCCGAAGAGTAGGACAGGGGCCACGAGCGCGCACGTAGTCCACGAAGTGCTTCTTCATGGCATCGATGCCATCACCATGCTTATCTACCAGTGCCAACATCTCCTTTAAAAATGATCCCCACGTAGATTCCCAGAGGACCTTGTTCATGTCTTGGGCGTATAGTTGCTCCTGGACATCGGCACCTTGAACGTGATCCAAGTAGGTTGGATCAATGCCAAGAGCCTCTGCGATTACGGAGCGGTTCGTCAGGGGCTTGTCCGAACCCTTTTGCTGTCGCTCGATTTCGAAGCTATCAACATCCTCGGAGTTGTACCCCGACGAGGCGCTGATCGTGTTGTTCGTGGGGGTCCCTTGAGCAACGAACCCGAGACCTTGCGTGTAATGGTGAGCCTCGAGAGCCTTCTCCAAACGCAGCTTCGCATCTTCAGCCTTCAGTGAGGCCTTGACGCCATACACAAACAATTCATTGATCCTAAATCCTATGGCACCAGGAGGAATCGGTGGTATCGGGATCGTGAGCCCCATCCCTTTTTTCATCGCCATGTTGAAATCAAAGAGCCAGCCGGTATCAGGATCATCCCGTAACGTCTGCGGTGTGATCGCTCGATCCAACCGAGGCATTACAAAGAGAAGTGGATCAATCGGAACGCCTTTCACCGGGTTTCCATTCTCAGTCAATGGGAACGGATTGCTCCATGGGTCTTCCTTCGGGTCTTCCTTGCTCATTTTCCAGGAGATGGTTCCGTTTGCCACCCAGTAATCGGGCAAGAGTTCCGTACAAGCTGTATGAGCGGTCTTGGGGTCAACCAGCTTGTCTGCCGGCTTCGTCGTTTCTTGCTTCGCGACCCACGCGGCGCGCAGGGCGCCGAAGACCTGTACGAGCTGCGTCCAGACATTGCGCCGTTCGTGCTCATCCTTGGCGAGTTTGGTTTGCTGCCAAAAGCGTTTGCGCCATTCGATCTCGACCTCCGTCAAGCGTGGCTCAAAGGAATCCACATGCACGGCATCCGGATACACGCGAACGAGCAGCTGGTTGTTCTGAAACCGCGTCTCCAAGCGCACCGGCAGCAAGAGCAGTGGAACGGTGGTGGTGAGATCAAACGCAATGGTCGGAGCGGCGTTGTCTAGCGATGTGGATGGCATAATGGATCCAGGATTTTCCGTCTTTCGATTGTGATTGAGTTGAAGCTTATATCGAGTCCTTCACAACCTTGATTTCCCGATAGAACCGTTCCAGAAGGATGTTGCTGGCGATCTCTGCGCTGGTTTTCCACTCATCTGAAAACGACACGTAGGCACCATCCGGAGCATCCGAAGCATCCGGATCCTTCGGATCGCCCATATACGGCTCGGTGAAATGTTCCTCCACGAAAAACCTCCAATTTTTCACATCATCCCGTTCGATGGTAAATCCGAAGAGCGCCACCCCGGTGATCGGGGAGAACTGTAAGACAGGAAGCAGGGGACCAGACAAGGAATCACCCTGGCCATCGGACCTTTTCTCAGTCTTCCGAGCATAGATCAGCGCATGGGGATAGCGGACGACCAGCTCACTGCGGATCAACAGGAATGAGAGTTCACCACCGCGACCTTCGGCGAGATGATCTCCCAGGTTTAGAGGCTTCCCGTCCTTCTTGTTTTCCCACTCCACGATCGGGCTGGATAGATCTGGCGCTTGGGAATTCTTGGCATCCCCGAGCTCCCAGAACTGGCGGAAGTAGGTCACATTCAACATCGTGGGGAATTCACGCCAGAGGAATTCACGGCTGAGTTCGTGATTGAGCCCCACCATATAGGCCTCAATGAACGGCGCATCCACGGAGAGCGTCGTTGCTCGATCATTGGGAATCTTGTCGAGGCCCGGCAGCAGCATTTCGGGGAACTCGTCCCGTAATGGCTCATACATGGGCTTGGGAAAAGAGGGCGCGTAGGTGAACGGGCCCAGGTCTCCATGCTGGTCAAAACGCTCCTCCTGTGATGCTACCTTCGTGAGGTGGGGCTGGCTTGGGCGTCGTATCCGATCGGCGACCTCCTCTGGGAACGTCATTCGTGGATTGGTCCGTGTCAGCCATGCTTGTTTAAGGCGGTCAAGGTGCGAGAGGTCGGTCCTCGCGGCTTTGGCGACGGTGGTCGAACGTTTCGCCTGGTTTTCTCCCGAGACCGACCGGTCTCCTGCCCTCATTCCAGGCGGTGGGGCAATGCGATCGGGATCATAGTCACCGATGTTTCCTTTTATGGACCACGATCGACCGGCTCGGGTCATGCGGCGAAACTGGGGGACGATCGAGACTTGTTCCAATGGGGTCAACGGCTGAACAGCCAATGCATGCGCTCGCATGCGCTCGGCAGAAAGAGCGTGGTCGTAGATCGCGAGCTCGTCAAGCAAGCCCTTGAATGCTCTCGGGTAATTAAAGTGGTTACCGATGGCGACGTCACTAGGAATATTCATCTCAACATACAGATCGCCGACGACCGTCTGCGTACGATCAAGGACGCCGTTGATGTAGAGGCACACAGTCGTGCCGTCATACGTACCTGCCACATGCATCGGGACGCCGAGAGGTACTTGATCGGTGCTCAGGAGACTGCCGGAAAGGAAGCGCTTAGGGTCGTGCGGATCGCTCATGATAAGCTCAAAGAGGACAGAGCCGCCATGGGTTACGCTCAATGCATAGGTCGGCCAGCTTGGATTCGCGCTTGTAAAAGACTTCTCCACAATTCGTTGCTGGATAGGACCGTCGGGACCAGTGGTGGGGCCGCCCCAACTCATGACGGCCTCAAGCGTGACTCGTCTTGGACTTAAGAGAGGAGTCGACGGGATGAGCACTCGCTCGTAATCTCGACCTTCAAACTCAGCAGAAAAGTCGAGGCGGCTGATGCTTGGCACCCCCAACTTGACGCCGGTGGCCGACACCGTGCCCTGGTGGTTGTGGCCGGATGAATCTCGAACGGTCGTACTACCCAGCCGTTCATTGAAGCGGTAGTAGGCCACCGGTCGGTCGGCGAGAACTTCGACGGCAAAGTTGGTGAGGGGTTCATCGGTCTGCTGGGCCGACGGGGCCGATGTGCCGGCTTTGGCCACGGCATCTCCAGATCTGCTGCGCGTGCGCTTCATTTGAGCATGAGGGAACTGTCGAAATCCGCTCTTGGTCGAGTTGAGCGGATCGGTCGCCGGAAGGGGTGCTGGTTCCGTCATTTGTAAGAAGGTGTACGGCGACAGTGCCGGTAACCGTTTCTTATGGATCGATTCGGTCACACAACAGGCAAGCTGCTTACGCTGGAGAAACTCGTTCACTGCCTGCAACTCTCCGACTGCTTTCCAGACCGCCGCCACAATATGCTCTTGCTCCTTCTGGATGATGCTGGTGCCGAGCGCCGCCGCGACACGATAGCGTGGGTCGAGATTCAGGGTCTTTAACCATAGATGGCGTTCCAGTTGTGTGGAGGGCTCGGCAGGCGGGGCATGCCAGCTGCCGTAGGTGGGAAGAGGAAGCGGCATCGATCCGTCCTTCATTTCGGGAGGGGTTGTCAGCAACGTCTGCAGCGCGTCTTGGTCAAAGCCAGCAGGTAAGCTGCTGGTGGATGATGATGTCTCATCTGTGGAAATCCGCAATGCGCTGGGAATTGAAACGGTGAGCTTGTCCTTGGATGCCTTCATGCCGTTCCCAGGATCGCTGATGTCCATGTCACCAGCGATGCCCTGCAGAGCGGCCTCCTTTTCTTCAGTACTGAGAGGTTGAAGCTGTTGCGCGAGCTTGATGAACTGATCCTTCTCGCCTGTGCTAAAGCTCCAGTGGTAATACACCGGTAGCTTCACCTGCTCAGCTTTCTCAAATTTCCAATGGGCGAGCGGTACCTGATTCGGGTCGAAGTCTTCCCCAAGCCCTGCTTTGACGCCCGCTGTGAACGCGGGAACCAGACAGGCTTCATACGGAATGTGTGCCTTGAGCTTACGCGGACACAAGAGGCGGGACAGATTCCGATCAGGAGGATCTGTGTGTAGCTTGGTTTCCACCGTCTTGTGATCCAGGCTCGCATCTCCTGCATACACCGCATGGGCCCATGCCCAGGATTCATTGAGGGTGGGAGGCAGTTCCGTGATGGGACAGGAGAGGACCGGAAGCTTGTTATCGACCGGTGGTGTGATCGTAGCCTGACTTTTCTCCACGACCACGAGGATGAGCCAGGGGTGGAGACGATCCTGGCTCTGCGCGCCCGGCGTGAAGAGCCAGGGAAAATCTGGCCGGTCGAATTCGATGAAGGCAAATCGTTCCGGCGGGTAATCGGGTGTGAGCGGCAGCGGGCCGGTGCGGATGATCTCGCGCATATCGATGCCGATTACATCTCCGGGACCATAGAGCTGAGGCGGATCTCCGTCCTGGGAAGTAGAGCCGTCTTTAGGACGCACCTCATGATGTGAAGTTTTCCCATCAGTCTTCTTGGCCTCTAACGTGACGGTCACGGGAAGCGAGATGCGACCGGATTGCCCGCTCGGCTCGTTTCCCAAGTCCGGTGCCGTGATCAGACGCGCCATACCCGAACGGACCCAGGGAAGAAAATGATAGGTGCTCATCGTCCACCTCGTGTCACGCCGAGATCCGGCACTACCCACGTCCGTCGTTTGGGAGACCGTTGCCTCGCTCGGGTGGCGCGCGCATGAGCGGCAGAATAGCTCAGGACCGGCTCGGCGATGGCTGCCATGTCGTCCATGGCTTCTTCGAAAACGCTGGCAGGAGCGGGCGCTCCGGCTCGTCGGGTCGCCCGCGCTTTCGGTGCCGGACCGGCATCCTCTTCGCCCACGACACGATAGCCCGCTTTGACTAATGTGATGCCTTGACCCCACCAGGTCGGGTCCCCGTACTTGGCTGGTCCCGCCGCGCGAATCGGAGCTTGCCCGGCTGCACCAAGGTGGGCGACTTGTGGGAGCAAATTTGTTGGTGCCGGTGGCGGGGGATCTGCTGTTGGGTCTTTGGGTGGCTGTGTCTGAGTTGCGGGCGTCGGTTTTTCCCATATGGCTGCTGAAATGGTTTTCGCCACGGGAGTTCCACAGGTGTATCCATCTCCGGCCGCCACGCGTTGGCCAGAATTCTTCTCCTCAAAGGAGGGCGCCGACAACTTCTGGGCATCCGACATGACATAGAACTGGGCCAGTGCAAACCAATCCGAGAGGTCTTTCGTCTCAAGAGACCCAGCCTTCACATCTGCTGCCACGTTGGCCGTGAGTGTGAACGTGGTCGCGCCTGTCGGAGTTGTCGTCCCGTACTTGGTGATGGGATCGGCCTTCAACGGGACCAGACGTTGGTTGATGTGTAGCTCGGCAAGCGGATGGATCAAGACTCTCTTTTGGGGTGGGGTGGCTGTGGCATCTTTGAGTGGGAGTGAATCACGGAACGTGACGAGTGGATGCTCTCCTACCGGCAACTGTGAGGACCAGTTGCTAGGCTTTCGCAACTCGGTGAGTAGTTCCTGCTCGACATCCGTTGGCGGGGGGAGATGTGTTGGCTCTGCGGGGCCGGTCACCACAGAAAATTCCGCTGTGTGTTTAAACCCAAGGACTTCAAAGTGTGCCTTTCCCCACACGTGCCAGGGAGATGGCCCCGTCAGGTTTACTTGAAGCCCAACGGCCATCAAGGTCACGCCCAAGCCTTTCACGCTCACCATGGCCTGAAACGAGGCGATGACGCCAAATGGTTGAAATTGGATGAGCGCGTCGAATCCGAGCAAGCCGATGATCTCGACAAATCCTGCGATATGGACATAGAGGTCGAGATGCGCGCCAAATTGGACGGTATTAGAGGTCAAGGCGAAGTAGGCGGAGAGCTGCAATCGAAATTCGACGCCGCTCTCTTTCTTGTTGAGACCAATGGCGACCCGATCGATGGATGGAAACCCAGCCGGGACCTGGAAGGCGGGATGGAAGCCACCGACGGAGAGGAGGAACATCGGCTTGGCCCCAAAGCTGGCGCGTAAGGCCATGCCACCGGTGATGGTAAATGGCCCGATGGTGGAGTCATACAAATAGGCATCGAGTGAGATGTCTCCGCTGCCGAAATCGAAGATGCCGAGGGAGTCGAGTTGGAGTTTGATCTTCGGCGTCTCCTTCTGTTCACCGTCGCCTGCGGCGGGAAGCGACACGCGCAGCCGGCCGAGGATCATCAGACGGAACGACTCGGAAAATTCCAGGATAATCCCGAGCTCCATCGACAGAATCGGCGGTGACCCGCCCCAACCGATGATGGCCATGGGGCCAAAGAGGAAGCGGTCTTGCGCCGGTGGGAAAATCTTGCTTAGATTACTGATGATCTGGGGTGCGTTCTCGACGACATTTTGCGGAAAGAGAATCGACCCTAATGCGCCGCGACGGAGTCCCTCTTGGAGGGCTTCCGTGTTCGCAATACGATTGACGCCCAGGAGCCCACCGAGCCCATTGAGGCTGAACCCATAGCCCAGTTGAATGCCGGGATCAAAGCGGACAGAGATGATGACGAGGAGTGAAAAGCCCTTCTTTCCATCCGGCATCTTCGTGGTGAGCAGCCCCACGGCGGTGAGGGAGAACTTCTGTGCGATCTCCAGTTGCAAGACCCCGGCGTATTGTTCCTTCTCAAAATCGAAATAGAGATAGCCTCCACCCGTGACCACCTGGGCTTTGATCACCAGCCCGATGCCGTTAGGTGGTTTGAAGCCGAGATCGAGATTGGCGACGCCGAGGTTGCCGCCCTTTTCCGGAAAGCTAAGCGTGGCCTGAAGACCGAAGCGTTCTACTGTAGCGGACACAGGTCCTAACTTGACTTGCACTGTCGTAGCGGCAGCCGCTCGAATCCCACTCTCTTTCTTCTCTGTATTCTCCTTTGCCTCCAAGGCGAGGTAGACAGAATCAATCTTGATGACACCGAAGAGATCGACGTTGACGGGTAATGTTGTCTCCAGGCCCGCGCCACCTCTAAAGTAGAGACCTCTCTTGTTGGACCAGCCGATGGCTAAATCGAAATCAACACGTATGCCGTCTTTTGGAAGGATTTTCTGTAGGAACCCGTCGCCATCGCCAGCAGAAACGATGAACGCTGCCGAGCCAACTTCAAAGAGCACTCCATATTCTTGTTGGTTAAGACTCAGAGTCGTCTCAGTAGTAATGGTAAATTGGCCGATTTCTAAACGTGTGTCTTGCGTGCTTCCGAGCAGAAAGGCTGGACCTGCACCATTCGTTAGTTTACTGAGCTGGACAGCAAATGTTACATGCCCTTCCTGCGCGGTGTCCGGGAGCTGTAAGCCATGGCGGGGATGGATAGCGAACCCCCCTAGTCCCCCCTCTAGCAACAGATGAATCAACCAGCTTTGGAAGGTTTGCGTGAAAGAGAATTGGCCGAATGGCGAAATGACCAACCCTAGGTCACCCCGGTCCGTAGGAGAAAAAGACAGTGTTGCACCAAAGCCAGTATCCGCGAACGCAGGGTCTGGTTCCAGTGCAATCATGAATCCCATACTTAGTTGAGCAATTTCATCCCCACCAGAACCCAGGCTAATGCCGTATGTCGGATTGAGTCCGTACATAGCTCGGATGCCGTACAGCTCGAGGAGAGTTGTCAGAGGGGGAAAGAGTTTCTTCGCAGCATTTTGGGCATCGGCATAAGTGGCTAACCCATTTGGCATATACTCAGCTTCGAGCAGAGCCAACGGGTCTTCTAATAACTTCGGTATGCGATCGAGTTGGACCTTTGGTCTTGATGTTGGATAGCGAAGTACAACTTTCGTTGTTGGATCAATCACGATTTCCGATTGTGGGGCACCATTTTGTGTGATTATCGTCAATAACCTTGCAATTGCATAGGTTGAAGGAGATCGACGAGCCAAATAGTCCACTGCGAGAAACTCAATCAAATCTTCGGCCAGTTTTTCGAAGCCGGCTGGCTTCACTAGACCAGGTTTGTCCAGAATTTGGTGTAGTTTCTGGATAATAAGGACCAAGCGTCGTACGGCATCCAACGACGGGAGTAATTGGGTGAGTGCCGTAGGGGGGGTCTCTATCCAGGTTTCGACTTGAGTATAGGCTGCAGCGAGTTCGTTCAAACAGGTCTGCAGGTCGGCAATGGGGAAATTAGTAATCGCGGAAATATCCCACCCCAGCTCCTCAAACAAACGATGGCGGGCTTCCTCGCTCTCGGCCGCAAGGAGTAGCGGATCGAACAAGTGGGAAATTTCAACCAGTACAACTTCCTGAAAATTCTCGTTCATTTAGAAAATACTGTTTCCAGCCTAAGGCCGAGGATCAATGCTAGGATCTAGGTGCATAGCTTGCGGCGGTGGATAACGTGGGTCGCTCAGCCGTAAGCCAACCACATACTTGCTCAAAGGAAATGGCTGTGCCTCTGGAGAGAGCCACCACCAAAGCTCGTGGATGACTTCCTTGTCGTCGCCGGACCCCCATTTAAACGTTACCTCGCCGATATTGTTCCAACCGACAATCTCTCTACCAAGCCCATCATTACTTAGATATATTTCATATTCTCCTCCCGCTCTGATATAGGCATCCCAGGCTGCCGTAGATTCCCAACTGGGTGGCATGGGGATGCTGGAGTGAGTGGCTACTCTGGCTTCGGACAAAAGATAATCGACTCGATAGGTCCAATCCGGTGTTGCGCTGACAGCCAGTGGTATAGTTCGGTCGCTTAAGTGCCAAATCGGTGGATCCGCTCGGATTGACCGTCGGTCAGCTACAAACTGTAACCATGGCTGCTTGTGCCAACCTGCCAAGTATTGCGGTTCAGGGGGGCCGTTCCCTAAGTCATACCCGTGATCGTGCAAGAAGTAAGTGGGAGGGAACTTGCTTTCATTCTTCAATGAGCTAGAAGTCAGTTGAGCCAGTACCGCCGTTCGAGGTGTAGTATCAAGTGTGGGAGCTGGTGTCCCGAAAGGGCGCTGTGCCCAATAGCTGAGGTGAATGGAGAGCCCGTAATGAACGTCGCCTGAAAGGACAATTACTCGTGATTTGCGCCGAGCAAGGTGTGAAAGAAGCAGTTCCAGACTGCGACGATGATGAGACCAGGCCTCACGGTCAACGGTCCGAGTAAAGGGAGCAGGAGCCTTAGCCTGAACGATATCTTCTACCAGTGGTACTCCAAGGACCGGAGCAGGCGAGACGACTATAGTTACCCCATCTTCCCCAGGCGGAACGGAGAGAGGCATCTGCCGCTCCATAGCTGCTGCATCTGAGATCAGTGCAGGTGCATCCCTACGACCGGCCGGGAATCCACGCCAGGTTCGAGTATCGAGCACGATGACTTCATAGGGAGGGCCATTGACGGATGATCCTAAATAGTAATTCCAATCTAGGGCACCAGCTAGGTGGGTTAATTTCTTGTTACTCACCACGTCTGATGACTGATTGACCCCTACTCGAAGTTCAATTTTCTTCAAATGCTCATTATCTTTTCCATTCCACTCTGAAGCTGCCGTAAGCAATTGGCGGCCAGGCTCGCCGGCGCCGCCGTCTGCAAATTGCCATGGGGTATTACCCCATGCCTGGAACACAGCATATGCCAATAAGCCGTTGCTGATTACACGCCGTGAGAGTTGTGCCGTGAGCGCGTTCTCACACCACCGACGGTCCAGATACCAGTCATCGGTGATCTCATGGTCATCCATGATCATGAAGGAGGGAATGTTTGCCAATGCTCGCCGCACCAACGGGAGCGCAAGCTTGAAAGTATTAAGGCGCTCCATCTCGTTTAGGTACTCGCTATGGTGCATGTTATAACGCCTGTAGAAGCTATCTACGCGCTCCCGATCCCCCTCAGCCTCCTTCCACTCTTGGGGGTACATATCAACAAAGTCAGGCAGACCGTCTGGCCACAAGACTTCAGACCAAACAAACAAGTACATGGTGTAGAACTCACCGAGGCTAAGTAGATGGCTCTTTGCCTCACCCGACGAGATGCCGGATTTCTTGTTGGCTATTATTTTGCGACGTCCGGGCAGGAGTTCGGCTGGATGCTTAAGTCCGTCTAAAGTTGGTAACTGCTCTACCCAACCCAGCAACGTGTCTCCGGCATCTGTCAACATCGCTAATAGCCCGTCGGCCACATCATCGGCGTAGATTTGGTCACCGGTTAAAAACAGTTGGTGAGGACGGTGCAAGGGATCACTTAGACTGCTCGAGATCAGGGAGTCGAGAATTTGAAGTGCATCCTGAGAAAAGCCGTGGGGCTTGCGGCACGAGCCGTGAATCAGGCGCACCTTATTCATGTCGGTGGGCGGAGTTGCGAAAGAAGGCAGATCAAGTGCAACCATCCCTGGCCCGAGGTTGTTCTCGTACAAAATCAGATTGTGGGCCTTCTCCTTGGTCTCTGCTAGAACATTCTTCTCGAAGAAGCCGGTTCCGCTCTCGGGGACCGGGACAGCATCATTTCCTGCCTGACCAAAACGTAGATCATAAACATACAATCTTCCCCAATCCATGTTGCCCGTGGCTGTGATTGCTACAATGTGCAAGTGCTCACCTAGTTTTGTCGTGCTCCGGGTTCCTTTCTGAACTTCAACCCGTCCGGAAAGGTCAGAAGCCATTTGGCTAACACGAAGGGTTACTTTGCGTGGCTCTTTTAGTGCTATCCAAACCGTCGTGGACGTACTGTCCACCCGCCGTACTAACGGACCGCAAAGCACCAAGGGTAAACTATTTATGCGGTCGGCAAGCTTCTGCCAAGCCATTTCGTACCTTCCCTTGACACATGACTATCGTGATTCAGAGGTCTGGCATCACTATTGACAGCTGTTCTGACTGGCGTTTCCCCGACGATTGCTCCCTCTACCTAAGTAAGAGCGAGATGGCCGGTGCCACGATGGGCTCATTCAAGAGATGGTCCTGACGGTCGCTCTGGCAAAGTAAGAGCGAGATAGCTGCCCCTATGACGGACCTACTTACAAGATCGCCAGAACGCTGACCGGTCAACGTTGCCTCGGCCTCCGAAGATGGCTCCAGGCCTCGTTGTGCTGTAAAGGCGTTGCCAAACGTTGTCGCACTCCCAACTACTGAACCCACCGCGGACTTCCATGTGTCCACGTGATTTCCAAACATCGTGACCGTCGAATCCGCGTTCAGGTTGTTGATTTGGCCCCAATGCGGCCGCCCTCCTCGTATCACTGCATTGTCTTCCATAAAGGTCATCCATTTGGCATTATCAGGCAATCCTCTTAATGAGGTGACCTCAATTGCAACAGCATGAGAGCTTGGAAAATTATGCATGCCCAACGTTGCTCGTGAGGTCATCGACCAGCGCAATGAGAGCCACCCTGCCTGTTTTAAGGTTGGCGCTTCTTTAAGAATCGTATCGAGGTAGTCGATGTAATCGGTTGAGTGTGCATCAAAGATCGGCTCGATCGAGTCCCCGCGGTAGCAATTCTGAAGGCTTTGTTCACGATACCCAGAGAGGATCAAGTGCGACGGGCCCCGCTTCCCGTTACCCATTGAATCCTGATATTGCAGTCCGAACTCGAGGCCACTAAGCAGGGGGATCGAACCGCCCAGTCCGAGCGTCCAGAACGCTGATAGGACCTGTGCAAGCATCTCGCCCGCGGATTGCCCTGGGTTGTCAGAGAGGCTTGTACTCAGTTTTCCCATTTCCACGGCGACCGCAATGCCGAAGACAGGGATGCCAGTCATTGGTGTAAGGATAGCAAGTGCTGCTGCGAGCACCCCAGGCGCGCCAATAACGCACAGGGGGTTTTCGGAGTTAGACAGTCCAAGGTCCGTTGTGTCGTCTGTCAGCCAGCGCCGCTTTACGAAGCACTCGTTCAAGTTGTTGGTATCGAAGGCAACCTCAACTCCGCGTGGGCTCGAAACATTAATTGCATTCAAGGATGGTGGTGGTGCCGGGAGCATTGTTAGGAGGGGTGCGAGAAAGGTGCGACCAACAACACCATTCCGCAACGCGGTGGTCAGTGAAGCGGTAGGGATTTTCGTTGTCCATTCCGCAAGATAGAAAGCCGGTCTGACGCGAAGGACGTACGAGTAAATAATGCCAAACCGCCCCAATCCAACTAACAGGGCGTTGAAAACATCGTCGTTACGCACAATCTCAGTATCGGGACACGATCGCGCAAGCACTGCAGCGAGCGCAAAATCATCGGTAACGGGCTGAGATGCACGTTCGATCCACAGCTCGCGCCCACCCTCTGTGACAAGATGCATCGCCATGACCGCGTCGGCCAATGGAGGGAGATCGAGGTCGCCGCCATGGGTTCCCGTGCTAATGGCTCCTGCAATGGCCTGCCCATTCGCCCCACCGAGAGTGGGCATCGCCAGCCCCCGAGCATCCAGGAGGTCGTTGACGTCTGCGACCGTTGCGCCGGCTTCGACATGAAAGAGCATCTCTTGGCCAGCTGCCTGGTTCATGGTCCACTGTGCGTTCAGAGCGCCATCAGTTATGCCCGATAGGGCTCGGTTTAGCCGTCGAAGGCTGACCATCCAGTCTGTCGAGTGCGCGATGCTCTCCATACCCCAGCCACTTCCCACCACGTGAAGTCTATTCCCTTCAGTTGATGCCCGCTGGACGACATGAACCAGATCTTCAACCGTGTCGGGTTCCCAGAATGCGCTCACCGACCCGCGGAAGCGGCCGGACCAGTTGGTCCACGTTGTGGGGCCAGTCTGGCCACCAGAGTAGTTGTGTGATGGACAAGCCATTGACGCCTCCGTCCGTTAGTCAAAGAACAGCTATGGGTTCGCTGATAGGCCTACGGACGCCCCTCGCTCTCACTATTTGGCCAGTCCGAAGATGACTACCTCTGCCAATGGCTGGACGGGGTCGTTGATCACACAGGTGACTTTCTTATTCGTGGAGATGGCAGTCAGCGCCACTGCCATGACCGCGTTCCCGTTCTGCACCGAACTCACGAACCAGTTCCAATCGAACGTCCCGTTGTCTGCTTTCAAATCGAGCTGTGCTCGGCCGTCCTCGCGAACGCTTGCCCGTCGGATTTCACATGTGCCATCAAACATGTCGCCCTCCTTTAATAAGTTCTTTCTCTTTCCTACTCAAGATACAGACAAACTGTATTGCTACGGTCCTCGAAAATTGCACGCTGGTTCAATTCTGTATTCGAGCCGCGCACACTATTGATCATGATTCGATGGCTGCGATCCCACCATTTATAAGGTGAAATGAAGCTATGAGCAGGATTTTTAGCTGCTTAACTATCTTCTCGTCAGCCGGCGCAATTTGACTTTCTTAGCCTTGGGCCATAACAAATCCGACTCAAATGGCCGTTACATACCTATTCACATGAGCGAGACTTTAGTCATTGCATTTCCTTCTTCTTGCGGCCGCTCAAGATCTTGTTGGGTTGTGGATAGATCGAACCGGCGAACGCATAATCTTTTCTGTCGATGTCCCGCCCTCCCAAATGGGTCTCTATCCTTGGTCAAAGTTCCCTTGGAGCGTGGATCGGCATGGGCCTGCGTATGGATTCTTTTCGGATCGGCGTCAAGACTTGCTGCTGGACTTCTCGGACGCTCCTCCTTGCGTTGTCCCGAGACAGACAATGGCCATCAACTGACGCAAGGCATACGTGAAGATACATGGAACCTTGTATACCTATTGACTTACGTGCCATCCTTCCCCTTACATTCCGAGAGTCAGGCACTTTTGTTAACACTCGGTGGCAGATGCTAGGGCGCCTGCTGGAGGATTCGAGCGGGGGCTGTGTCGAGACGCCAATCGAAACCTCGAGCCGCACACGAATAGCATCAAGACGATGACAAAGCGCCTGCCCACATGCCTCCACAAGTGTGTCTTGGTTTTGCCCGGCCCTCAGTTCAGCCTTGGGATGGTTACTGAGAGAGAGAGCGTTGAATGGAATGGGATCATGCCGAAGATGAGCAAGGTCAGGCGCTGGCGATGCAGAAGGTGCAGAAACACATGCAGGATTCGCGAGGCGGATCTTACCACCGCCGAGCGGATCACATCCGTGGCGATATGATGCAACCTTTAGCAGGACGACGATCTGGCTGGGCGACGTAGTCTGATTACCCACTCACCACCTTCATGATCAGGACGAATACGGAGGCGGACAGTACCATACGACGTATCACCCCATAACCCTACGAACGAATAGATCTTAATGGTTCATGCATAGGTATGTATGGCCCTACTAGAAGGTTTGTCGCTCTCTTCGTCCTCGTCGACAATACTGAACGTGTACCAGTAATTCCAATAGCTTACCGATATTGTGTCCATCATCATGCCGAGTCTGTGACAGGGCAGCGACGGTCTCAACCAGAGGACTTACTCATATTTGCTTGGTGTAAATTTTTATCGGTGACACCTGGCCGCTCGACCGTAATTGGAGTATAAGGCTGCTTCCACGATCCCTTACTGAGCTCGGCGATAGAGATTGGAGGCGTACACCATGTCATGTCGATCTCGAATCTCTTCTCTGCATGGCGAGAGTGGGAGCACGTATCGTGCCTTGAGATGGCTGGATGCATTCCATCTGGACTCCCATCACGCCCTCCGGTCTTTACCAAGATGGTCGTGAAGAATTTCAGCTGGTTCGAAGCGGAGTGACCGAGAAGATTGACTCGTGCGTGAGGGTGGTGACGTGATAGCACCCAGATAGCAAGGTCTACGTGGAGAATCTAAAAAGATACAACCCGTATCGAATCAGATTCACCCACCAGACTAGATACTCCGGTATTCCTATGGTCACCTTATCGAACAACGGCTCGCTTCCGCAGAGATGGTGAGATTTCTGACAGGCACCACGTCGGCGTTGGACCGCGCCGTATCCGGCATCGACATTGCTTTACGGCAGCCATATATGAAGACCTTCCTACATCAAGGCACCCGGTAACTTGTCAGGGATGGCTCACACCTACCACAGAGTGACTATTGGATGTATACGCTCGTTCGCTCGTCGTTTGTCGATCCTCTACTTCTAAGGAGAATCTTCCATGCCATCACGACGCCGCTCCACCACCAGACGGAAAGCATCTGTTCGATCCACGGTTTCACAGTATCCCGGCCACTACCTGACGGTTGGGAGCAAGGACCGAGATACTATTCGCGCCGTACAGGTGCGATTGAACCAGGTCGGCTGCGGCCCGATCGACGAAAACGGTATCTTTAACAAGCAGACGAAAGCCGCGGTCCAGCTCTTTCAAGCCCGTTCGGTCGATAGCCAGGGGCAGTCGCTGAAGATCGATGGTGTGGTCGGGCCACTCACCTGGGCTACGCTCTTTGGATCAGCCAGCCTTCCCGGGACGATCGGGGAAGCCGATTCGCCTCTGGTCAAGAGGAGTCTGGTTATCGCGGCGACACAGGTGGGAGTGATGGAACATCCACCAGGTTCTAACCGTGGGCCGCAAGTCGATGAGTACCTCAAGTCAGTTGGGCTCGATCCTGAGGATGACAGTTACCCCTGGTGTGCGGCCTTTGTCTATTGGACGTTCCAACAGGCTGCAGCTCAGGTGAGTGTTGAGAATCGCTGCATCCGGACGCCGGGCGTTTTAGACCATTGGAACAAAGCCGGTCGTGCGAGGATCACACGCCTGTCACCTGGCGACGTGCAAGATGACTTCTCGCTCCTCAAACCTGGCCTCATCTTTGTCATCAGTACAGAAGAGGGGAAAGGACATATGGGAATCGTCGAAGATTTTCGTGACGACCGGCTGGTCACTATTGAAGGGAACACGAATCTGCCGGGTGACCGCGAGGGCGTCGGGGTGTTCCGCCGTACCAGCCGGAAGCTCTCCGATATCAACAAAGGCTTCATCAGCTACGACGCGTAAGGGTAGGGTTCGGCGAGTTCGATGGGATCGGAGAAACCGGTGTCTCCATCAGTCAAGATCCAAGTGGGAATCGAGAACATTGCTTGGAGTGACTCAGGAAGAAAGGAGTGTTGTATGCGAAGGGTCTGGAGAAGGGGGGTCGGCTGGCAGCCGATCATGTGCTTCATGGTTGCCGCCGTCTTATCGGGCTGTGGCCTGAACATCCAGCAGAAGGCGGCGCTGGATCAGTTTGCCACGGCCACACGAGATCTCTCTGTGGCGGCTCAGGCTGAATTCCAAAAGAGTCGCCAGGATGTGATCGACATGAATCGGCTGCGTTTGGAACTGGGAGATGCCACTGCGGATGTGACCAAATTGGATTCGCTCCTCACCCTGGATCGTACCAGAGAACGCATCGCCGCACTTCAGGCGTTGGAGGATTACGGTGGACTGCTGAACAAGCTCGTCGGCACCGCGTCTCAGGAGGAATTGCTCGAGGCCGGCCACACCTTTGTCGGCAACCTGAGGCAAGTGAAAGGGGTGCAACTCACCGACCAGGAAGCGGAAGGAATCGGAAAGGCGGTGGCGGCGGTCGGCGGACTCTATGTGGAACGTAAGCGAGCCTCCGCAGTGCGTCAGGTCGTGGAGACGGCACACGCGCCGGTTCTCGCCGTGATCGACCTCGTTAAGCGAGATTTTGACCCCAACGCCGATTACTGGAACGCGGGCTATCGACAAACCACGGCAGATCTCAAAGGACATGCGGTGGCCATTACCGATTCCGTCTCCGAGAACGATCTCGCCTCGAAGCAAAGTATCCAACGGGCCAAAACCATGGCCTCTGAAAACATGGACCGCTTCCACCGAGTCTCGAAGGAGATGGCAACGCTGAGTGCCACACTGGCCGAAGCACAGAAGAATCTGCGGCTGGTGCTGAATCCCTCACAACTGAACGTCCAGAGTATTGATCAGCTGACGACACAAGTTCGAGAGTTCAGAACCATTTACGGCCTTCTGCGCAACGAAGTGCCGCGCTAAGCAAGGAGATGCCCGATGCCAACACGCCGGAAGACCCGCACACGCCGCTCTGCGTCCCCGAAGCGAACTCTGAGCCGAGGCGCTCGAGAATCACGTGGATTGGGACAACAGTTACTCGATACCATCGAACACATCATCGACCTGATGGACCAGACGCAGGACCCGGATCGACGCAAAGAGTTGAACAGCAAACGGATTGCGTTGTCGAATGAGGCGCGTCGGCTCATCGAGGCCAACCTCAATGCGGCCAGCGCTGAATATCAAGCCGCAACGTCGGCGCTCGTGCAGGCATCGGCGACGATTGCCGAAGCCATTAAGGGGCTCGAGTCTGTCAAGAACGCAATTCTGATGGCCTCCAAAGCCGTCGAACTCGTCGGGAAAGTCGCAGCGATGGCGTGAACGGTTCACACCACACCGAAAGGAAGAATCATGGCCAAACGAGCGGTCCTCATCGGGATCAACAAGTATCAGATTCCTGGGTCGGATCTGAATGGGTGCGTCAATGATGTGAAGAACCTGAGCGGAGTGCTGAAAACGTACTATGGTTTTGAGGAGAAGGACATCACGACCCTCACGGACTTGCAGGCGACGAAGAAGGCCATGCAGGCGGCGATTCAGAAGCTCATCAAGAGCGGTAAAAAGGGTGACGTCCTACTCCTCCACTATTCCGGACATGGATCGAATGTGCCGGATGACAATGGCGATGAGGCGGATACCCGTGATGAGATCCTGTGCCCGACGGACTTAGATTGGAACGATCCGCTCCGCGACGACTGGCTCCGGAAGACCTTCAACAAACTACGCAAAGGCGTCAGCCTCACCGTGATCATGGACTGTTGCCACTCCGGAACCGTCACCCGGGCGATCATCCCGCCCGATGCGCCGGTGCGGGAGCGGTTTCTTCCATGCCCGCTGGATCTCATGGCGACCGAGTCCGGCCGGAAGCTGCGTGGAACGGTCAGTGGGCAACTGGGCAAGGCGCCACGGGCACGCAAGCGAAAGAGCGATCTCGTGAATGCGGAGATTCAGGAGCTGCTGTTGACCGGGTGCCGCGATACCCAAACGTCCGCTGATGCCCATATCGGTGGCACCTATAACGGAGCATTAACGTACTACCTGGTTGAGACCATTAAAGAGGCGGATGGCAAACTGACCTACCGTGAGCTGCACCAACGGACCAGCGCGAAGTTGAAGCAAAACGACTTCGACCAAATTCCTCAACTTGAAGGACAACGCACCAACTTTGAGCGGCTATTTCTGAGCTAGTAGCCGAAGGCGACCGACGGACGGTACTCAAGGATAGGCGATACAGCAGGGAGGACGCTCGTGGCGAAGAAATCTGTGTCATCGTCAAACCGCACGCTCCATTTTCGTGGGATTCCGGAAACGACTCATACCGATTGGTGGTTAACGACGCAGGCTGTCAAGGTCTCTGTGCATCACGAATTTAGACCCGGGCAAGCTCGTTCGACCGCTCAACCAGTGAGCGTCACCGTTCGACCCGATGATGTCATCGAAGTCGAATTTGAAGAGGGCCATCGCTTGTGGATAAGCGGGGCAGAGTATGCCGCTCGATTTGCGAAGGCTCCATCCCGAGAGGGGGACAAGATTGATGAGGAGGTCATTCCCGATAGCCTTGATCTGCTCCCAGCTGGCAGCCAGTCGCGTGGACCGATCAAATGGGCGATCAAGTCCTTCAAGGTGCTCGGTATCGACCTTGAGCGCAAAACCGCACGCCAGATCGGGGAGTTGGTCGACATGCGTGCTACCAATAAGAAGCAAGCAGAGGGACTATATCGCTGCTCAATGAAAACAGACGACTTTTCGCTGACACGCGTGGCCGCAGCAGATCTCCCGGTCGAAAAGGGAAAACCATACTTACTGTTCTTGCATGGAACGGCAAGCAGTACGTGGGGATCATTTGGTGAGCTATGGAAGAAGGCTCGTGAGCGAGAAGCCCTGTTTAGACTCTATGAAGATCGTGTACTGGCTTTTGAGCATCCGACATTTACGAAGAGTCCAATTGATAATGTGGCCAAACTGTTGTCGCTTCTGCCGAAGGGAATCTCTTTGCATCTCGTTAGTCATTCACGGGGAGGACTGATCGGGGAGCTGTTATGCCGAGTGAACCGATCTCGTGGGTCCGTACCCGGAAGCAAGCAGTCTCCAGGAACCTTGCCGTTCAGCGAGCAGGAAATCGAGGTCCTTGAACCGAAAGACGACATCTTGCGAGACCTTGAGCTGAAACTGCGTGAGGAGGTTGAGGCCAGATATGACGGGCTGCGAGAGCAGCTGCGCCAGTTGAATACACGGATGCGCGAGTCCGCTGTGGCAGTGGAACGATTCGTACGAGTCGCGTGTCCAGCCTTGGGGACGACGCTAGCGTCGCGCCGTCTCGATCGATGGGTATCGGTGATGGGAAGCATCGCCAGCGTATTTCCCAACACGCCTCTTTTCGACGCCTTTTCCGACATTGGGGATTTTGTTGCTGCGGTAATCAAGGAACGGACGAATATCGCAGAACTGCCAGGGCTTGAAGCCATGATGCCGGAATCTCCCTTTATCGCGCTCGTGAATTCGTCGAAGACGACTCTCCCAGGTGATCTGACGGTGATCGCCGGGGATATTCAGCCTGATGTCTGGTGGGCCAAGCTGATGATCTTCTCAACCGACCGCTTTTATGACGGGGATCACGATCTCGTGGTCAACACTGCCTCAATGTATGGTGGGGCACTGCGCGAAGGGACATCATTGGTGAGCTTTCATAAGGGGGCTGGGGTCAACCACTTCTCGTACTTTGCGAATAGCGAGAGCGCGGTGCAAATTGTTCGAGCGCTCTCTCGGCGTAACGATGAGACTGAGGGGTTTCAGCCACTCAAGAAGCCGGAACGACTGATTGCACGAGAGGTGGTGTCCCGATCCGTGGAGCCTCGCCCTGTCGTGTTTCTCCTACCGGGCATCATGGGTAGCGAACTGTCGGTTGGAGGCGAGAAAGTGTGGGTGGATATTGACGGGCTGCGAGTCGGAGGGATGAAGAAACTCAGGATAAATGGTGCGACCATCACAGCCACCAGCCCTATTCCCCAATATTATGAAGACATCATCGAGTTTCTTGGCCAGACGCATAAAGTCGTCCGTTTCCCCTTCGATTGGCGTCTCCCGATCGAAAAAGAAGCGGATCGGCTGGCTAAGAAACTGGAAGTGGAATTTCAAGAAGTCAAAGCCCACAACCTTCCGGTTAGGATTCTTGCTCATTCAATGGGTGGCTTGGTCGCGCGTGCGATGATCGCTCGTCACAATGCCTTATGGCGTGATATCTGTGGGCAGACCGGATCTCGATTGGTCCTGTTAGGGACTCCCAATGGCGGGTCGCATGCCATTACGCAGATGATCGTGGGACGGTCGTCCCTTATGAGCAAGTTGGCGATGGTTGACCTGACCCACTCTCATAAGGAGCTGATCGAGATCATCAACACATTTCCAGGTCTGTTGTCGATGCTTCCCATTGATCCACGGGAGGACTACTTTTCTCCGGACACATGGAAGCAGTATGCAAAATATTCACGAGGCTATTGGACGCCGCCTCGCGAACAGGATCTCCAGAAGGCACTGATCTTTAAAAAGCTTCTCAACCAAAGTCGGCTGGATCCCGCTTGGGCAATTTATATCGCAGGGTGCGCGGCAGCGACGCCGGCTGGGATGCGCCTCAACCGAGACAAGATCGATTCCCAGAACCCCGACGACCCCATCGAATTCCTAGCCACGAGTCGTGGAGATGGTCTGGTGACATGGGACAGCGGAATTCCGGACAATATCCCTACTTGGTACATGGATGCCGAACACGGAGATCTTACGACCTATCGCGACGCTTTTCCTGCCTTGCTCGAGTTGCTCCAGGTTGGCAATAGCACCATGACACATCTTCTCTCAAAAACACCACCGATCTCACGAGCACTGGGTGAATTATTCCCGATGCCGAAAGACGTGGAGGAGCTGTATCCAGATCGTGATGGGTTGTCTAGCGCTGCACTCGGAGGTGGAACCCGTCGCAGACAACGCGCGCCGCGCCGGGATCACAGCGTTCGGGTGCGTGTGGTGCACGGGAATTTGATCTATGCGCGGTATCCAGTCGCAGTTGGCCATTATAAGGGTGACACCATTATCAGTGCAGAAATGATGTTGGACCGAGAATTAGATGGCGCATTGTCACATCGTTTACAAATAGGACGGTACCCGGGAGCACTAGAGACATCGGCAATTTTTGTCAACCCGCGTCTGCGCACAAACAGACGTGCCGTCCCCAAAGGAGCGATCGTCATCGGCCTTGGAACGGCCGGGACACTCAGTGTATCGCGTCTGATCAAAACGGTTCATCAAGCTCTCATTGAATATGCTCTTAAGCAATCCGAATGTCAGAGCGACAGTGAAGAATCAAAGGATCTCCTGGGGATCACAATGCTATTGATTGGAACGGGAGCCGGAGGGCTGAGTGTGTCTGATTCAGTCTTTGCTCTCCTGCAGGCTGTCGCCATTGCCAATGACTCGCTGGCCGCAGCGAATAATTTCAGGCGTATCGGTTTCGTCGATATCATAGAACTATGGGAAGACCGTGCCCTGCAGGCCGTGGAATGCTTTGACAATGTTCGACGTGACCCAGAACTCCAGGGTCGATTTGCTTTTGAACCATTTTTAGTGGAGGCAACAGGAGGAGGCAGACGTTCGAGTTTCGAGGAGAGCGGTGGCTGGTGGCATCGGCTCCAAATCCTGGGAGGCGCCAGCAGTCCGGGTAGCCTTCAAGGGACCTTGCGATTTACTGCGACAACCAAGAGAGCTCGGAACGAGGTTCGACTGCTGGCGACACAACGCGCACTCGTCGATCGATTTGTCGAACAAGCCATTAGAACCACTCAAGATAACCGGCAGGTATCCCGGACATTGTTCGAGCTGTTACTCCCAAATGAGCTCAAGGAAGCGGCTCCAGACCAGGACAATGTTGTGCTATTGCTGGACGAGGATGCAGCGCGATATCCCTGGGAACTCCTTGAGGACCCAAGTGGAGTCAAGGACCTGCTCAAAAAAGGTGAGCTGACATGTGTCAATGAACAGAAACCGTTCGTCATTCGCCACGGCGTACTCCGACAACTCGAACTGAGGGATTTTCGTGAAGTCTTTCGGCCCACGGGTGGCAATAAAGCGATGGTCGTCGGCGACCCCACAAGCTCCTTCGTGGAACTTCCTGGCGCCCGGAAGGAAGCCACAGCGGTAGCACGCATTTTAGAGAATGGGAATTTCCAGGTGGAGACGCTCATACGCCCGTCCGGTGCTGCCGTGATCAACAGCCTGTATCGATGGCCCTATCGAATTCTGCACCTAGCTGGACACGGGGTCTATCGATATTTACCAAAAGAAGGGGATTCCTGCTCTATCTGTTGCCAGCCAATCTCGAGAGACGGATCCAGAAGCTGCGGGCACACTCCTCAGCCGGTAACAGGAATGATTATCGGAGACGATATGTTCCTTTCGCCGATTGAAGTGCGGCAGATGCGACAAGTTCCGGAACTTGTCTTTATCAATTGTTGTCACTTGGGCAAGATGTCCGATGCAATTGGTTTGAACGAATCGAGATTGAACCATCGGCAAGACTATAACCTGATGGCGGCAAGTGTCGCGGTGGAATTCATCAGAATGGGTGTGCGTGCCGTCGTTGCGACAGGCTGGGCGGTTGACGATGGTGCGGCATCGACGTTTGCAAGTACCTTCTATGAGCATATTCTGCGAGGAGAACGATTTGGCGATGCGGTGACAACCGCGAGAAAGGAAGCGTTTGAGTCACATCCTGGCATCAATACGTGGGGAGCGTATCAGTGCTATGGGGATCCCGACTTCTGCGTCATCCGAGATGGGTGCAGAAAGCACGACGAGGAAGACACGATGACATTTGCGTCATCTGCTTCCGTCGGGGCGGAAATTAATAATCTCGCAACCCGGCTGAAGACGATTGGATCGCGCGATCCTTCGTGGCATTTGGGGAGTTTACGCCGGATTGAAGCGTGGCTGAAAAAGGTTAAGTGGGGTGAGAAGGGAGAAATTAATTTGGCCCTGGCAAATGCATATTGGGAAGCACTGGAATATGCCGATGCCATACGCTGCTATCGCACTGCCCTCAGATTCAGTCCTAGTGTCGTAACGTTGAAGGACATTGAGCAGTTCGCCAATCTGTTAAGCCGTGCGTGTGTGGATGCCTGGGAGAAAGGCGAGCGAACGCAGCGCAGCGACTATGAGAAGCAGATGAAAGAGGCGGATGATCTCCTTAAATGGCTGGAGAAATCCCAGAATCCCTTTGTTGGAGGAAAGCGACAGGAGCAAGGGTCTAATGAAACGGCGAGTGAGCGGCTCAGTCTTCAAGGTGGGACACACAAGAGACGCGCATGGATTACGACGGATCGCAAGACACTTAATCGTGAAATTGAAGCAATGCGAGGCAAGTATATAGACGCGTGGAAACAGTTAGGGGCCCAGCCCAAGCATCCGTATCCTTTAATGATGGTCCTTTCCGCCAACCTGGTTCACGAATGGTTGAACAACACTGGCATCCTACAAAGAGACGAATTTTCACGTGGACTCGCGACGGCGCGTACCATCATCGATCGAGCGCTGGATGGAGACCGCCAGTTTTGGGATGAATCCGCTTCCATTGACCTCAAGCTGCTGAGTCATCTCTTTGCATGGACAATGAATAACCAAGAGCCGTCAAAGACTCGGAAAGCGGTATCACGAAAAACGAAGGAGATTCTCCATACGGCGGCATCAACAAGGGAGGCAGAACCAGAAGCCCAGATTGACTCGTTGGCGAATGAATACCAAGAGATTCGGAAACTGGGGAGCCGTCGGCAGTTTGCATCCATTGTCGACCACATCAAGTTTTATGAAGTGATGGCGTCGCGTGCTCGAAAAGATGATTGGGCCAAAGTGCTCAAGCGACTACGCATGCAATTAGAGAAATAATTCGTAAGGTCCACACGTTTAGGGGATCGAGCGCGCAAGAGGAGGACTGAGCAGAAATGGTTCTGGAGCTAGATCACTGAATGTGGCTCACAACCAAAGAAAGCTGTGGCTCGTGATTAGAAACATCAGTGGTCTTCTGTTGGTGAGTCCGATGCGATTGGGAATTCAAGCATTAGCGATTCTGGTCTAAAGCGCTGCAATGTCGAAAATCTTTATCAGCTATTCGAGCCATGATAATGCGAAGGCCCTCGCCCTGGCGCAGTGGCTCGAGCAGAACGGCTGGGCGGATTATTTTCTGGATATTGATCCCAAACCGATCCGAGGTCTCTTGCCAGGAGAGCGATGGCAAGCAGCCTTAAAGACAGCCGCTGACCGATGTGAAGTAGTGGTGTTTCTAATCTCGCCGGCCTGGCGCGACTCGAGATGGTGTCTGGCTGAATTTCTTCAAGCCAAGCAGTTGGGCAAGCCGGTCTTTGGCCTACTGATTGAGCCCACGCCCATCGATTCACTGCCGAAGGAAATGACGACTGAATGGCAGCTCTGCGATCTGGTCAAAGGAGAAGAGCAGCAGCTGTTCCATGTCGTCCAAGATCAGATCGTCCCGCCGACCGACGTCTCGTTGAGCGGAGCGGGGCTCGGGAAGCTCAAACAGGGGCTTCACAAGACCGGCCTCAATCCCTCGTACTTTCCATGGCCTCCGCCCCACGATCCGGATCGTCGACCCTATCGGGGACTCAAAGCGCTCGAGGCCGAAGACGCAGCAGTGTTCTTCGGCCGAGCGGCCCCGTTGATTCGAGCGCTGGATACGCTCCGGCGCATGGTAGAGAGCGGCGAACAGCTCCTGGTCATCCTGGGTGCGTCGGGGGCCGGCAAGTCATCGTTCCTGCGGGCGGGGCTGTGGCCTCGACTCAAGCGGGACGATCGCCAGTTTCTGCCCCTGCCTGTGGTTCGTCCTGAACGAGCGGCCATCACTGGCCAGAGTGGGCTCGCGGAAAGTTTGGAAGGAATCTTTCGCGAGCAGAAGGCGCCGAAGACACGAGCAGACATACGTGCCCGGCTGGCCAAACCCGATGGCTTCATTGACCTATTGACCGAGGTGCAGGCTAATGCGCAGCGGCGACTGGGGCCGGGCGCTGCTGCTCCGACCATCCTGCTCGGACTCGACCAAGCCGAAGAACTCTTTAACAAAGAGGGTGGCGAGGAAGCAGGACAACTGCTGGAGCTCCTTGGTCAGTTGCTCACGCTGGGTCCTCACGATCAACCCGGTGTGTCAAAGGCGAGGCCTCGCGTCATCATTCTGGCCGCCATCCGGTCCGACTCGTATGAACAATTGCAGACAGCCTCGGCATTGACCGGCATCCGACAGACGCCCTTCAATCTGCCGCCGCTCGCGCCAGGCGAATATAAGATGGTGATCGAAGGCCCGGCGACTCGTTCAACCGCTGCGGGGCACAAGCTCACGATCGAGCCGGCTCTCACCGAGCAACTCTTGAAAGAGGCGGAAGGGGCCGATGCGCTCCCCCTGTTGGCATTCATTCTCGAGCGATTGTTGATCGACTATGGAAGCGACGGGGATCTGCTCCTAAGAGAATACGAAGCCTTAAGAGGCCTTCAAGGATCTATTGAGGCGGCGGTGAACGAGGCCTGGAACGATCCGACCCACGAGCCGGTCATTCCTGCCGATGAGGCGACCAGGCGCGCGCTGCTGAATCAAGCATTTCCAGCGTTGGTTACGCTCGATCACGAGGCCGACAAGCCCAAACGATGCGTGGCGACCTGGTCGAGCTTACCGCCGGATACACACCCACTTTTGGAGCGGTTAGTCGCGGCGCGGTTGCTGTTGAAGGATATGCGAAAACAGGTAAGTGGCCGGGAGGCTGTGGTTGTGGAACTGGCGCATGAAGCCTTAATCCGGCACTGGCCAGACCTCAAAAGCTGGGTCGATATGAATCGGGAGGATCTTTTCGTCTTCCGCCGGACTGAGATTGAAGCAGACGAATGGCAGCGACAAGGATACGATCTCAAGTATCTCTGGCATGTCGACCGGCTCAAGCAGTTACAGGAGATCGTCGCCAAGAGGGGCGAGAAGTCCGTCAAGGAAAGTGTCCGGCTGTTTATTGCACCGCAAGACAAGCTCTGTGAGCGACTACAAGATGCCTCTCTTTCACATCAGGATCGCTATGGGATTGGGCAGCATCTGGAGAAGCTCGGTGACAGGCGACCTGGGGTAAGTCTAACAAGAGGTGGCTTACCTGATATCGAATGGATTGATATTCCCGGAGGACAAATTCCATACGTGTCCGAAACCAATGTCCTTTCTGGCTTCCTAAGGCGTTTTGGTAGACAGCAAAACAATACCAGCTTTTTATATGTTGAACGTTTTCGTGTCTCCAAATATCCTGTGACCAATGCGCAGTTCGAGAGTTTTATCAGTGCAGAAGACGGTTTTCAGAACTGGGAATGGTGGAGGGACATGGAACAGAGTGATGAAGCAGAGCCGTCCAGTCGGGAGGTCAATTCTCCTCGTGTGAATGTGTCATGGTATCAAGCCGTCGCCTTTTGCAGATGGCTCAGTCATAGGACCAATTCAATGATTCATTTGCCAACAGAATGGGAATGGCAACAGGCCGCGACAGGGGGTGATCCGCATCGTGAGTATCCGTGGAAAGGGGGATGGGATGCATCCCGATGCAATAGCCCGAAAAGCGGTTTAGGTAGGGCCATAGCTGTTGGAATGTATCCATCTGGAGCCACTCAGCACGGGGTGTTCGATATGGCCGGTAACGTGTGGGAATGGTGTCTAAATGATAATGATGAAATGCCTACAGGACCAAAGA
>WBZQ01000027.1_pt3 | contig 47936 bp, 42 predicted proteins | sample 5204251 | NCBI WGS metagenome assembly WBZQ01 (sample SAMN12412402, study PRJNA552823) | activated sludge metagenome | isolation source: activated sludge from nitrification reactor of wastewater treatment plant... | place: USA: Virginia | collected 2017-09 | reverse complement strand
AAGTCTACCGTTCGTGGCTGGCGGGCGCAATCAAAACGTGGGTCCGAGCCGATGCGGCCGCGAAGGCGCCGTCACCCTCGCGGCCGGTCGATCAGCTTCGACGGAGAAAGTCTGGGCGGTCACGGATCGCGACCATCTTGACCAGATCCCTGATCGAGAGGACGCCGACGACCTTCTCATGTTCCGTCACCGCCAGGTGGCGGATACGCTTTGCCGCCATGCGCTCACTGGCGTCCCGGATCGTGCGATTGATGTCGATGTCGAGGAGCGGCGAGTTCATCAGCGCACCGACACGCATTGCGCTCGGGTCGAGCTGATAGGCGAGAAGTTTTCGCACCAGGTCGCCCTCGGTGATGATCCCCACCAGTTCGTCGGCCTCGATCACAAAGAGGGCCCCGATGTGTTTGTCGGTCATGCGTTGCGCCGCAGCCAACGCCGTCTCCTCGCTGCCGATGGTTTCGATGGCTGTTTTCATGAGCACGCTCAATGGGCGGTAGACATTCGTCAGGGCCTGCACCGGCCCGCCGTCGGCATCGACGAAGTGTCGCACCAGGTCGCGGATCGAGATGACACCGAGTACGTCTGTACCCTCGGTGACGACCAGGTGTCGCACATTCTTGGTCTGCATCACATGGCTGGCATCGACCATCGGCCGGTCGGGCGCGATGGTAATGAGCGGGCTGCTCATGATGTCCGCCATGCTGGTTCGTGACGGAACGCGGCCTTGCGCCAGTACCTTCGAGACCAGGTCGGTTTCAGTGACAATGCCCGCGATGCGGCAATCGTTGTGCGGGCGGTCGAATGATTCGACGAGGACGGATCCGATGCTGCGGGTTTTCATTCTGGTGGCAACGGTCACGACGGTGGTGTCTTGTGGAACGACTTCCAATTGCCGGTGCATATAGTCACTGACATGCTGGCCCGATGCGGTCGTCATACGCGCTCCTTTTCTTCAACGAACGTTTCGCTGCACTGTGCGCTGGTGGAAATCAGTGCTCGTGCAGCCCGATGCAGGTCTTCACTCACGCCCATGTCCGCTCTCACTTCGCAGGCGCCGGCTGTTTGGCTTTGGTGCGTCTGCCGGCAAGTTTGTACAGTTCGTCGGCGAGCAACAGTCCGACAGCGCCCAGGACCAGCGGGCCGAAAATCCAGGCCGGGAGGGACGCCGTGCCCAGAACCCAATGCCCGACCGGACTATAGGTCATGATCACCAGCAGGGTGATCTCCACGATGATGCCGACCACGATCAACGGATTGCTGAACCAGCCAAGCCGGAACGCGGACGCGCGGTCCGACCGGCAGGCGAACACGTTGGCCGCCTGTGCGGCGACGATCCCGGCGAAGGTGACGGTCGTGGCCTCCTTATACAGTGCAGAACTCCAGTCGAGCGGAGCCCCCCACGTCCATCCCTGGCTGTGCAGATAGAGGAAAAATCCTCCCATGGCAATGACGGTTTCGATCAAGCCAAGGAACAGGTAGGCCCTCACCAACACGTCACGGTTGAGCAGCCGTTCCGTTCGTGGACGGGGAGGTTCCTCCATCACATTGCCTTGCGGGGGTTCCGCTGCAAGGGCCAGCGCGGGGACCATATCGGTGCCTAGATCCACGGCGAGGATTTGCGGAACGGTCAACGCCAGCGGCGCGGACGAGAGGCCGAATGCCAAATAGGGCACCACTTCCGACACGTTGCTGGCCAGGACATAGGTCATGAATTTACGGATGTTCATGAAGACGGCCCGCCCTTCCTCGATGGCACTGATGATCGTGGCGAAATTATCGTCCAGGAGAATCATCGAGGCCGTTTCCTTCGCCACATCCGTTCCGGCCACGCCCATGGCGATGCCGATGTCCGCCGTCTTGAGCGCTGGGGCATCATTCACGCCATCACCGGTGACCGCGACCACTTCGCGCATGTCCTTGAGCGTCGAGACGATGCGCATTTTGTGCCGGGGTGCCATGCGGGCGAAGATCGGATCGAATTCCCCTGGTGACGTCGGCGTGAGGAGGCGGCGGAGCTGTTCATCGCTATAGGCATCGATCTGTGCGCCTTCGATGACCGGCACGAAGCGCCCTGGATCCGTCACGACCGATTGCTGCGCGAGGCCGATCTTTCGCCCGATCGCCAGGGCCGTGAGGGGATGGTCTCCCGTAATCATGATGACGCGAATGCCGGCTTGTCGGCATTTGGTGATGGCGTCAGGCACTTCGCGGTGCGGTGGATCCATCATGGCAATAAGGCCGAGGAAGGTCAGTCCATGTTCGACGCTGTCGGCGTCCAGGTCCTCCGTGCCCCGTTCCACCTCGCGCATGGCCACGGCGAGCACCCGATAGGCTTGTTGCGCGAAGGCCTGCCCCTGGGCTAGCACCTTCTTGCGTTCGTCCAGGGTGAGTTCCGTGGCTGCCGAGGAGCCCTGTTGCCTGGTGCAGAGGGGAAGCACCGATTCCGGCGCACCTTTCGTGAAGGCGAGCAGCCGCCCCTCGCTCCAGTGAAGGGTCGTCATTCGTTTGCGATCCGCATCGAAGGGTAGTTCGCCCATACGCCGTAGCGGCGTTCGGTGGAGGAGTCCGTGGTCGGCGGCAAACTCCAATAACGCCGTTTCGGTGGGATCACCGGTGGCTTGGCTGCGACCGTCCGGGCGGCGCGTACGCTTTGCGTTGTTGCAGTGCACCATGGCGTCGAAGAGCGGGCGCCACCGTTCGGCCTCGGCCGCGCTGATGAGCCGGTTCCTGCTGAACAGGCAACCCTCACGGGATTCCACAACCAGGTCATCGACATACAGTTTGTCCACCCGCATGCGGTTCTCGGTCAGCGTTCCCGTTTTGTCGGTACAGATGACGGTCGTGCACCCGAGGGTTTCAACGGACGCGAGGTGTTTGATGAGTGCTTTGCGGGCCGCCATTCGCTGGCTGCCCATGGCAAGGGCGAGGGTCACCGTCGGGAGCAGACCCTCGGGCACGTTGGCCACGATGATGCCGATGCCGAAAATCGCACTGGTCCAGAATCCCAATCCCATTCCGACGCCGATGGTAAAAAAGATCAGCCCCATGACCAGCGAGAGTCCGGCGACCAGGTGGGTCACCTTTACGATTTCTTGCTGAAGCGGGCTCAAGCCCGTCTGGACCGTGGTGGTGAGGCGAGCAATTTTGCCGAATTCGGTTTTGAGCCCCGTGGCAAAGACCACCCCCTGACCGTGTCCGGACAAGACCGTGGTGCCGGCAAACACCAGATTGGCGATGTCGAGGGGATGGCCGTCGGTGATGGGATCGGCGATCCGCCGTTGCGGTTTCGATTCGCCGGTGAGCGACGAGTTGTCGACACGCATGCCGACGGCCTCCGTGAGTCGCGCATCGGCAGGCACCTGCTCGCCTTCTTCCAGCACGAGCACATCACCGGGCACGAGTTCGCTTCGAGCGATCTGTTGCTGCTGGCCGTCGCGAATCACCCAGGCTTTGGCCGGCAACATGACGCGCAAGGCCTGGACGGCACGTTCGGCTTTGTACTCCTGGAGAAACGCAAACACTGCATTGATGAGGATGACGCCGAGTATCGCCCAGCCGAGTGTGGCCATGCCCTGGCCTTGATGCAGCGCGTCGGCGAGGAACGCCAACCCCGCGGCAACCCAGAGGAGGAGTGCGAGAAAGTGCGTGAATTGACGGGCGAACCGGCCGATCAGCGGGGTGCGGCGCAATGCCTGCAGGCTGTTCGGTCCGTCCCGGAGCGTCCGGCGCCGCACGTCGTCCGACGAGAGTCCCTGAGGGCTCGTCGTGAGGGCGCGAAACACTTGGCTGGGTGCCAAGCGACAGATCTCAAGCGCGGACAGATCAGGCACGCCATCCTCGCACGATGAGCACCGAGCAGGGTGCGTACTTCAGCAACGTCTCCGAGACGCTCCCCAATTGCAGCCGCTCGGATCCCGTCAGGCCTCGCGAGCCGGCGACCAGGAGATCGATGTCGCGTGCGGCGGCCTGCCGGAGGAGCGCGTCTGTCACATGGTCGAGGTGCACAGTGGCGGTCACGGCGTAGTTGTCGGCAAGAAAGCGGGCCCGAAGTTTCTCCACCATCTGTTCCGCAGCCAGGCGTTTCGGGGCACTAATCTGTTCCACCTGGTCGCGCGAGAGGTATTTGGTCGCGAGTTCAGTGACGGCGGGCTCGACCACGGAGGTGACGATGACATGGGCTGAATCCGGGAGGAATCGTTTGCAGAGGAAGCTGCAGGCGCCTTGGGAATGTTTGGACGTGTCGGCAGCAAACAGCACCTGCTTGAGGGCCGTCAACGGCCGCTTGACGACGAGCACCGGACACACAGCCAGGGCGCTGACTTTGCGCGAGACACTGCCGAGGAGATAATGCTCCGCATCGGTAAGCCCCCGGGAGCCGACGACGAGCAGGTCCGCCTTTTTTTGCTTCGCGACTTTCGCAATGGTGTCGGCCACGCGGCCGTGCGCGAGCATGGTGTCGATTTCGGTACGGGGCTTTGTGGTGGCCTGTTTCAGTGCGAGCTTCGCCAATCCCTCAAAGCGCCGCAGAATCTGATCCCCGGCTTTCGTCATGGCGGCGATAGCCTGTTTGGACAAGGCGGCATGTTTGCGCGCTGAGGATTTCAACGAGGCACTGTCTACCACGTGCAGCAGCGTGACGCTGTCCGGGGGCCGACCGGCGATGGCCTCCAACATCTGCACGCTCCATTCGGCGAATTCCGATCCGTCCACGGCGATCAGCATTTTCATGTGTCATTCTCCCCTGATCGAATTGTGTATATCCCGCGCTGTGGGTTGCATCGGATGTGCCTGGATCAGCGCGGAATCCGGCCTCCTATTTTCAAGCCGTGCGGACGGCCCGCACCTGGTCCCAGGGTGCATGCCCATGGAATTGCGGCGTTTTGCAGCAGTCGCGAGCTCAAGGTTGGGGTAATTGGCCTCAGTGGCATGTCGGTCGATGCGACCAACCGTGGGCTGGCCATAGATGGCTTCTGCGTCATCATGGGGCACGCCGTTGCACCGGACTTAGGCATCACCATTGCGTGATGAGTCGGCAGGAGGGCAACCAGATGAGACGGAGTGACCAAGGGCTGTTGATGAGCGGGATCGTGGCCGTGACGTTGTGGCTCACCGGTGTGGAGGCCGTGGCTGGGACGGCGGTGGCTCGCGTGATGCCGACGGGGGATGGGATCGAGGTGGAGTTTCCTGCCGACGGCGGGTCCCAAAAAGAGATCATTCCTCTCTTTCAGAGCGGAAAGATTCGCTACTTCAGCGCCGGGATCGGCCAGGTCGAGCGTGAAGCGGCGTATCCGCCGTTCGCATTGAAGCTGGTCTTCACGGCAGGTGGAAAACCCTTCGTGACCGGTGTCGGTGTCACCGTGCGACATGCGAAAGGAGCAGCGGTGCTGACCATTCCTCGAGAGCAGATCACGGGCCCCTGGTTGTTCATTGACCTGCCGGAGGGAGCCTACGACGTGGCGGCGTCGCTGGGCGGCGTGACACAAACCGTGAAGGGCATCAAAATCCGGCGTGGTCATGTCACGACACAGCATGTGCGTTGGGCGGAGGATCGAAGTCCCCCGCTGCCAGCTGAAGTGGGACCGGAATCGTAGCAAGAACGAAGCAGACGGCCAAGGAGGTTCCATGGTGAGGACGCGCAAGGTTCCGGCGAGACGAGCGGCTGGGCAGGGGCGCGCCGGCGCAGAATTTGAGCAGCGGACCGTGAAAGACATTCTCAACAAACGAGTGCAGCCTGCCAGCCCGGGGATGAAAGGCGACAAGGTAGCGGCCTTATTGGTTAAGCAGGGCTACGCGGTTCCGGTGGTGGATAAAGCGCGTCGGCTGGTCGGGGTCGTGAGTGAGCATGATCTCTTGTCGGCGCTTGATGCCGGTCGCATCTGGAAGGAGCAGCAGGCCGACGAACTGATGACGGCCAACCCCTATTCGGTACGGCCGGAGACCACGTTGTCGACATTGGTGCATGTGCTCACGGAGAGTGATCTCCTATCGGCCCCGGTCGTGAATGAGGCAAACCGGTTTCTGGGCGTCGTGACCCGGCTTGATGTGGTGCGGACGGTGCTCCGCTCTGGCGCGAAACGGCGTCGGTAAGCATCCAGGCCGGTCATTCGTCCGAGACTGCGAGAGAGGATGATCTATGCGCCGGATTGATCTGTTGACTCAGGCTTGTGACCCGAAAACGTTGACGGTTGGGCAACTGATGCAGGATGCGGTGTTCACGTGTACTCCTCGAACCGATGCGCTCACCATCGGCCGCCTCATGACGAAGCAGAATTTTGGCGGGTTGCCTGTGGTCGGGGATGATGGGACCCTGCTCGGACTCGTGACGGAGTACGACCTGCTACAGGCGATGATCGAAGGGCGGGATTTGCGCAAGGTGCTCGCGTCGGAAATCATGACGACACAACCGCTCACGGCGCGGGAGGACATGCTGCTTGAAGCGGCCGCGAATCTGTTCCAGGATCGCTACGTGACCCGTCTACCGGTGGTGCGAGAGAAAAAGCTCATAGGTCTCGTCGCACGACGCGATCTCCTGCACGGATATATGAAGGCGTCGGAGTACTGGTCGTAGTCCGATGTCGGGACAGATCGTGATCTGCTACGGGCGTGTGGTGCAGTGTCTCGTTGGCATCCTGTTTCTCTTCACGGCGAGTCTTTCGCGCGCGGAAGAGCCCCCAGTAGGGCAACCCACCGAACGCCGTTCTCCCTGTGCCATCCATCACCCGAGCGATGCGCGGATTCCCTGGCACTGTCGGCGGCTCCAGCGGGGAGAAACGCTTGAGCGGTTATTCGGGCGGCGGTGGATCGACGTGGCGCGATTCAACCGGATCGATCGTCGCCATGCGCAGCCTGGACGGGAGATCAAAGTCCCAACCCGGATCGAGGACGTGGCAGCGTTCACTCCCATGCCCTCCCGCTACCCTGCCGGAGAGCAGGAGCCGCAGCTCATCCTGGTCGATCTGGGAGAGCAGTTCCTCGGGGCCTATGAACGGGGCCTGTTACGATTTTCCTCGCCGATCGCCGCTGGAGAGCCGAGTAACGAAACTCCTGTCGGAGACTACCGGATTAGCGCGGCTCACCGTACGCATCGATCCTGCCTCTACGCCATCGAGGCGACGAACATCCCGTATCCCATGCGGTATGCCTTACGGTTCTACGTGAATGCGCAGGGCGTGAGTTATTGGATTCACGGCCGTGATTTGCCGGGTTATCCGGCCTCTCACGGGTGCATCGGGTTGGCCGATGAGCAGATGCAGCGGCGGTATTATGGCACGCCGGCCGAGCCGGTATTAGACGATGCCAAGCGTTTGTATGATTGGGTGATGGGAGATCGAACAGACTCGGGAGCGCTCCTTCCCCTGTCGGACGGCCCGCGCGTCGTCATTTTTGGCAGTCTTCCGGATGGAGGACAGGGGGCTCGAGCCATTCCTTAGTGCATCCGTTGGTGCGGCGACGCCGGAGCGTACAGGGTGCCGGCGATGGCGAGCAGGCAGAAGCAGGCGCCCGCGTAGAATGTGAAGGCTGCGCCGAACCGATCCCACAAGAAGCCCGCCAGTACGCTTGCCAACAGCATCGCCAGTCCGCAGACCAGGTTGAAACAGCCATATGCGGTGCCACGCAGATCCGACGGTGCCGTGTCTGCCACCATGGCGGCCAGCAAGCCTTGGGTCATTCCCATGTGAATCCCCCATAGCGCGACGCCGCCGAGGACGACGCTCCAGTGATCGGTGAGGGCGAGGACGAAGTCGGCACCCATCAACACGAGGAGGCCAGAGGCGAGCAACGGTCCATGGGGCATCCGGTCTGACAGTGTGCCGAACGGGTAGGCGGAGGCGCTGTAGACGATGTTCATGGCCACCATGACGAGGGGAATGAGGGCGAGGGGAATGCCGCCCTGTTGGGCGCGCAGTACCAGAAACGCCTCGCTGAAGCGCGCCAGCGTGAACAGAAAGCCGATGGCGATGACCCACCAGAAGGCCGGACTGAGGCGCGCCAGATTAGCGCGGTGGATGGGATTGGCTCGGCGGGAGCCTGGTGACGACGAGACCGGTTCTTGTATGCCGAACAGCAACAGTGCGACGGCCATGATGCCGGGCATGACGGCTACCCAGAAGACTGCACGGAAATTGTCTGCCCACTGCAACATCAGCCCCGTTGCGATCAGGGGGCCGAGAAAGGCTCCTACCGTGTCGAGTGCTTGTCGGAGGCCGAATGCGGCTCCTCGAAGCTCCGGCGGTGCAATATCCGCGACCAATGCGTCGCGTGGCGCGCCCCGGATCCCCTTTCCCAGTCGATCCAATAGACGCGCACCCAGGAGGGTCGTGATGTCAGGAGCCCAGGCGAAGAGCGGTTTGCTCAACGCGCCGACTGCATATCCGCACAGGGCCAGACCCTTCCGCTTGCCGAGATAGTCGCTCAATGTTCCCGAGAAGATCTTGACCACGAGGGCCAGCGATTCGGCTAATCCCTCCACCAGGCCTACCGCGATCGTTCCCGCGCCGAGCGTTGTGACCATAAAGAGCGGCAGCAGGCTGTGGATCATTTCCGAAGATATGTCCATTAGCAGACTGACAAACCCGAGGACCCAGATGCCGGAGGGCAGATGGTGATGCGAACGAGCGGGTGACATGCGCATACGAATCGGCGTCTCGACGAAACGGTTGGAGTGATGGGATGTTTCCCCGGGACGGATGATAGAACCTTCGGCACAGGGCTGTCATGTCGGATTCTGCAGATTCGGGTAGAGCGTGAGCAGATCGTCTCCCTGTTCCCAATCGTACCGCGTGAGATCGGCCGAGCGGCCTTCCTCCTCGCGATCGATCCACAACTCCCATCGTCCGTCTTGATCGGGATCATACCAGTACAACAGGGGGTGCACTGCGACGTCGGGTTCTTCCGAGGAAGGATCGTCGTAGGAAATTCCCAGAATATGGCGAGCCGTGCGATAGTCGACATGGCCGTTCGCTCGCAGCGAATAGTCGCGAAACAGCAAGCCCACGACGGAATCGAACGTCTGTTGGATCAACAGGTCATCGCCTGGTTCACCGGGAAGGGGGGACTCCGCATGAGCGTTGATGGGCCAAACCATGCAAAGAGCCAACAAGGCCGACAGACAATATGTCCGGTTCATGTTCATGGCGTCCTCCCTTCGCCCTTGCGGGTGTGTGCCTACGTCATCTTTGCGCGCCTTCCGCTCCTGGCACCCTGGAGATATGCCTAGTTCAGCAGGCTCGCGACCCTAAGTAGGAGAACGGGAGGTCAGTACCTCGTTCTGTACCATGCCGTTGATACGTCAGGAGGAATCAGTTGAGCGGCGGGACGGTGCATTCGTTGAGAAACGAGGTTCAGGGAGATGCACAGGGTGTGCGGGCGACCAGCGAACACCACTCGGATGTGCTGCAAGGTGAAGGGATGATTGAGGAAGAAGACGATGGGCATGATCGTGTGGGTGTCAGGCACCCACACGATCACGCCGCTAACTCATGAAAAAAGGACTGCGATATTTTTACGAGGTTTTCCGCTGGCGTGGCGCCGGGCAGGCTTTCGGTCGTTGAAGGTCTGCAGGGATGCGGGTGGCTTCGTCCAGGCAGGCTTGGTCGAGTTGCGCTTGGACGAGTCCCAGCGCGCCGCTGAGGTTGGCCCCGCGGAAGTTTGTTTGCTGCAAATCGGCGTTGTTCAGTTGCGCTCCCGTCAAGTCGGCAGCACTGAAGTTGGCGCCGCGAAGCGTAGCTTCCTGCAGATTGGTCTGAACCACGACGGCCTGGCTGAGATCGGCCTGGCTCAAGTCGGCGGCGACGAGGTTGGCCAGTTCCAGGTTGGCTTCGCTGAGCCGGGCCTGCTGCAGATGGGCTTTCGGAGCATAGATCTCCGTGAGGTCGGCCTTCCGGAGATCGGCGCGTGACAGGTGCGCGTCGATCAGCACGGCATGATGAAGTCCTGCGCCATGCAGATTGGCGGAATCCAGATTGGCCTTGTAGAGGACCGTCATGGTCAGTGTGGCAGAGTCGAGCCGAGCCTTGAGCAGGTGTGCGCCTTCCAAATTGGCATTTTCCAGATTTGCCCGCTGCAGGTTGGCGCCGTCAAGGCGGGTATACCGAAGATCCGCTCCGCGCAGGCTCGCCTCATGGAGATCCGCTTTCACCAGGGAGGCATCATCCAGGTAGGCACTCTCCAGATCAGCCTCCACCAGCGAGGCGCCATCGAAAACCGCGCTGTCCAGCAAGGCTCCCTGCAAATTGGTGCGGCGCAATGTGGCCTGCCGGAGACTCGCGCGACGAAGATCCGTGCCTGCCAGGTCGGCATCCGTTAAGTTGGCTTTCGATAGATTGGCTCCGTAGAAATAGCCGTCCAGCAACGTGGCGCCGCTCAGATCGGCCAGTTGCAAATCGGCATCCTCAAAGTGCGATCGTTCCAAGAGTGCTTCCTTGAGCTGCGCCCCCTGAAGGTTTGCGCCGTAAAATGCCGCTTCATCGGCGGCCACGCGGTTGAGTTGCGCCTTGACCAGCACGCCCTTGCGAAGGTCGGCCCCCTCCAGGTTGGCATCGTCGAGCATCGCCTGGGACAGGTTGGTGCCCTTGAGGTGAGCTTGCACCAGACTGGCGGTTCGTAAATTCGTGCCGGTGAGATTCGCGCCTTCCAGGTTGATACGCTCAAGGTTGGCTCCTACCATTCGAAGTTGCCGTAAGTCCGCATGACACAGATTGGCGCGGCGGGCCTCGGCGGAATCACGATCTTCGAGCCAGCGCGCATGGGACTGCAGGATCTTGTCCAACTGCTTGGCGGCCAGGTGCTGTCGCTTGAAGGGACTCTCGCACGTGGGACCCGGCGCAGGTTTTGGCGCGGGCTTTGACGCGGCGGCCGCATCAGCCGTGACGGACAGCAGGGCGGTGATCATCCAACTCGCGACAAGGGGGAGGGAGAGGGAATGCTGATTCATCAAAGGGCCTCCTTCACAGGCAACGGATCGTTTGGGGCTGCAGCGACAGGTTGTGCGAATCGAGTCATGTGTGCCGGTCGACCTCGTGGGCCAAATGGTTCAGCGCCTCGGCAATGCGGACGTCATAGGATGCGGACTGATCCAGCCGGCGTAGAGTATCCGGAAGTTCAGCTAAAGCCAACCGTGCGTGCTCACGAGTGTCCAGGATCGACGGGCTCGGGGACATTCGACGCCCGTGCTGCATGACGTGCCGGAGAAGAGGCAGGCCCGGCTGCGTCTCGCCTTCGACCGTGACGATATCCCCAACCAGGCGTCCGTCGCCTGCGAGCCGGCGATACACCTGTTTTCTACCGGGCCAGGTCGCTTTGCCTTCGGAGCGCTTCCGACAGGGTCTCCCGGCATATTCCTGGAGTTTATAAGCGCAATCCAGGTAGGGCGCGTCCGCCGAGGTGGTCATTGCTGTTCCGACCGCAAACCGGTCGATCGGCGCCCCACTTCGCACCAGCGCTGCCACCCGCTCCTCATCAAGGTTTCCACTGGCCAGGATCTTGGCATCCGTAAGTCCTCCACGATCCAGAATGTGCCGGACCCTCCGTGCATGGTCGGCTAAATCTCCGCTATCGAGACGTACGCCATGGATCGGGATGCCCTCGCGGTGAAGTCGAGGGGCCAGGGCCACCACCTTTTCCGCTGCGGCTTCCGTATCGTAGGTGTCGATGAGGAAGACCACATTGCGCGGCTGTGCCCGGGCGATGTGAAGGAAGGCCTCTGCCTCGTCGTGATGGGCCTGCACAAACGCATGTGCCATCGTGCCATAGGTGGGAATGTCGAATCGTGCGCCGGCCTGGACGTTGGACGTGCCGGCGAATCCAGCCAGGTAACTGGCGCGGGCGGCCAGCAGTCCGGCTTCCGCTCCGTGGGCGCGGCGCAAGCCAAAATCGATCAGTGGTCTGCCCTCTGCCACCAGGACGGAACGACAAGCCTTGGACGCGACCATGGTCTGGAAATTCAGGAGGTTCATCACCCTCGTTTCGACGAGCTGCGCTTGTGGAAGGGGTGCGGTAATGCGAAGGATGGGCTCGTGCGGAAAAAAGATCGTGCCTTCGGGCATGGCGTGGACATCACCGGTGAAGCGCAGGGTGCGGAGGGCCGCCAGTGTGAATGGAGTGAACGTGCCTGACTGTTCGAGCCGGTCTAGATCGCTTTCCGTGAAATGAAACGTCTCCAGATAGGTGAGGACCTGTTCCAGTCCAGCGGCCATCAGGAAATTCCGGTGTGGCGGCAGCTTGCGGACAAAGAATTCGAAGACGGCTTCGCCCGTCATGTCCTGGGCGAGGTAGGCCTGGGCCATGGTGAGTTCATAGAGGTCGGTGAGGAGGGCTTCGGAGGCGATGTTCATGCGACGAGTTGCTCCCAACGGAGCGGGATTGCTCCGGCTGACACCATCGACTCCTCGGCGCGTATGCCGTCTTCGGGAAGGATATTTACGGCTCGCACGGCGTCGACGAGCAGATAGACCACGTAGTTGAGCTGGCGGGCGTCGTGCACGGTGTGGAGAACACAATAGTCTGTCGCCAGGCCTCCGACGAACAGTCTCGTGATACCGGCGGTCTGGAGATACTCGTGCAGCGACGTGCCCTGAAACCCGGAATAGGCATCGGGCGCCGGGGCTGTGCCTTTGGAGATCACGATGGTGGAGGGTGGCAGGTGGAGCGACGATGGGAATTCGGCTCCGCGAGTCTGTGCGATGCAATGTGCCGGCCAAGGTCCGCCCTGGGCATGGAACGAACAGTGATTGGTCGGATGCCAATCCCGCGTGGCGAAGACGGGAGCAGTCGCTTCCATAAAGACATCGAGATACCGTTGCAATGCCGGAATGACGTCCTGTCCCTCTGGCACCGCAAGCGCTCCGCCGGGAAGAAAATCGTTCTGCACGTCCACCACGAGCAGCGCGTCGCCTGGTCGAAGGTAATTCATGGAGCCTTTTGCGGAGCCAGCCCGTCCTGGCTCCTATTGTCCTTGCTGCACCAGCAGCCGGATATAGGCGAGCGCGTCTTGTCTCTCGGTTTCAGTCAACTGTCCCTGCCACGAATGCATCGGACTGAACACAATGCCGTGCTCGATAGTCCGGAGCAGCTCCTCGTCCGATTTCAGGAAGGATTTGAAGCGGTGGAAGTTGGCCGGCGGGACCCGTAAGGCGGCGGCGTCAGGGCCGTCACCCCATCCGCCCGCTCCATGACAGCTCAGGCAGTGACGCTGATAGATGGCTTTGCCCCTGGTGACGTCCGGAGGAAAGTCCTGCGCGGCTGCAGAGGTGGGGAGCGTTGCGACGGCCGCGACAAGGACCCCGGCAAGAATGAGCGTGCACACGTGATGGGGCGTGACAAGAGCCATACGTTTCCCCGGTCCTCAGCTTTTTTTCGTCGTGTGGGCGATGAAGGACGAGAAGTGCTGCTGGAGTTTGGTGCTGCCGCAGGCCGGACATTGCACCTCGCCCTTCTCGTGCTGCTTCAACGTGACCACGATGAGGGATTCTTTCCCGCACTCCAGACACGTGTAGTCATACATGGGCATGGGGACCTCGTGTGATAAGTGCTCCGCCGCCGGTGATCGAGCCACGGGTTGGCTTCATCGCCGACAGGCCGGCGGCACTCCTGCTAATCGTTGACCTTAACGTTCTCCTCTGCTTCCCCCCAGCTGGCAACGATTTGCGCCAGCTCTTCCAGCCGTGCTGCGGTGCGGCCGTAGATACTCTCGGGCGGGAAGGTCCCGTCCGGTCCTCGTTCTCCGGCGGGCACACCGATGAGCAGTTCAAGTGCGTCTTCAATTGTATCGACGCCATAGACGGAAAATTTCCCCTGTTCCACCGCCGCGACCACTTCACGATTCAACGCCAGGTGTTTCGTGTTCCGTGCGGGGATGATGACGCCCTGCATGCCGGTCAGGCCGCGCCGCTTGCAGGATTCAAAGAAGCCCTCGATCTTCTCATTGACCCCGCCGATGGGCTGAATTTCCCCGAGCTGGTTGACCGAGCCGGTGACGGCCAGCGATTGGCGCACAGGAAGGGAGGCGAGACTTGAGAGCACGGCGGTCAATTCAGCGACGGCGGCGCTGTCTCCTTCGATTTCGCTGTACGTTTGTTCGAAGGTCAGGGTGGCGCTGAGGGCGAAGGGCTGCAGACCGGCGAATTTCCCCGCTAGAAATCCGGCCAGCGTCATGACACCCTTACTGTGGATATGCCCGGCGAGTTCGACTTCGCGTTGGATGTCGATCACGCCCTTCGTGCCGACGTAGGTGCGAGCGGTGATTCTCGTCGGACGGCCGAACGCATAGTCGCCGAGTTGGTAGACGGACAATCCGTTGACCTGGCCGACGACCTCGCCCTGCAGATCCACCATCAGCGTGCCTTCTTTGATCTCGTCCTGAATCCATTGCTCCGGCAGGTCGGCGCGGCGGCGCTGATGGGCCAGGGCTGATTCCACGTCCGCCCGCGTCACGAATGAGTGGCCATCTTTCCTGGCCCAATATCCGGCTTCGCGAATCAGGTCGCTCACGAGGCTGAACCGCAGCGATAACCGATCATGCCGGTCGGCAAAGCGGAAACCCTGGCGAATCACCTCCGCTACGGCGTCGGCCCCGAATGGAGGCAACGCTTCCTCGCGACAGAGTTTCGCGACAAACCGCGCGTATTGCCGCTCCTGCCGCTCATCGTGCGGGACTTCCACGTCGAAGTCGGCCTTCACCTTGAACAGCTTGGAAAAGTCTTCCTCGTACGCCTGCAGCAGATGGTAGATGCCGGCGGTCCCGACCAGGATCACTTTGACCGAGACGGGGATCGGTTCAGGACGCAGGCCGGCCGTGGCGAAGCCGTAGAACTCCGCCGGATCTTCGATGGTGACCGCACCGGTCTTGATGACGCGTTTGAGGGCCTCCCAGGAAAAGGGCTGACGGAGAAGATCCAGGGCCTGCAGGATCAGATAGCCGCCGTTGGCTTGCAGCATGGCGCCGGCACGGATTTCGGTAAAGTCGGTATACATCACGCCCAGGTGGGCGCGCCGCTCGATTTTGCCGATGAGATTGCTGTAGGTCGGATGCGATTCGTCCACCACCGGCGCGCCGGCAGACGCCTCGCGGGCCACGATCAGGTTCACGGCGAATCGTGTCATGTCCGGGCGCCGCGTTTGCTCTAACCCGGGAATCGGCAACATCGGCGCACTGTGCGGCAGGAAATCTTTGTATTGATGAATAATGTCGTGGTGGACGCGTTGGAGATACGTCGTCACCGGCTGGAGACGTTGGTAGGTGTGCTGAAGCGTCTCGTAGGCGCCTTTCATCACGTTGGCGACAATCTGGTGGTCGAGATGGTGCAACGCCTGCTCGGCTTCCCGTTCAAGCGTATGCATCCGGACATGGAACTCCCGCATGTCGCTTTCCAGCGATTGTCGCCGCTCGGTGAGTTCCTGCTGGGTCTGTTCGGACAGAGCTTCCAGTTCCTTGTCGTTCATCGGGCGGTCGTCTTTGAGCGGGACGAGCCCGAAGCCTACCGGGGTCTCTTCAAAGCCGAACCCGCGTTGGTGGCAGAGGTCGGTAAGTTCGTGGAAGAGGGTTTTTTTCTTGCCCTCCGTGTCCTCGATGATCTTCGCCTTCGCGTCGAGGTATTTTTTCCCTTCAAAGGCAGCAGGAATATCGCGGCGGAGCCCGTCGATGAACGCGCCCATCTCGCGTTTAAACGAAGCCCCTTGGCCTGCGGGAAACGACAGGCAGGTGGGGCGGGATGCATCCTGGAAGTTGTGGACATAACACCAGTCGGGAGGCGATGGTGCCGTCTGGGCCAGACGTGTCACCATCTGCCTCACCAGCGTCGCTTTCCCGGTTCCCACCGGTCCGGAAACAAAGATGTTGAAACCCGGACTCGTCATCTGCAGCCCGAACTCCAGGGCTTCGACCGCCCGCTCCTGCCCGATGGTGTCCTCCAGCGGTTCGATCTCGCTCGTATCCTCGAACCCCAAGCGGCCGGGATCGACATTCGGGGCCAGCAGACTCGCGGGCAGTTTATGTTTGTCCGACATGGTTCCCGCTCCTACGGCCTCAACACGTGGGGGGCTTGCACGATGGTGGCGTGCAGACCCTTCTCTCCGGGCTCGCTCTCGAAGAGCACTTCCGCCCCGTCTTGTAGGGCGTCGAATGAAATCCCCTTCAGCGCATTCTTGTGAAAATAGACTTCTCCGCCCCCGTCTTTCAGGATGAAGCCATAGCCCTGGCTTTGAAACACTTTGCTGACGACGCCGCGGAGTTGCGGTAGCGGTTCGATTCGCGCGACTTTATCAGCACGTTTTTCGCGATATTTTCGCAGCTCGATCGCCACCGCATCGAAAGCGGCCCGGATTGCTTCCTCGAAGGTCTTGTCTTCCTTGCGGGACGTGATGGTCTGTCGGGTCGGCACCGTCACGAGGACGAGTGCCTCGGCGACATTGTCCAGCTTCTTGTGATGGCGATTTTTTGTCAGCGTGACGCGCCCGTGGATAATATCGTCATGGCCACGTTGCAGGGCGGCCATCCGCTCCTCGATCTCGGTTTTCCAGCGCGGGGTCATGTCGATATTGCGGGCCTCAACTTCCAGGTTCATGCGTGCCTCCTCTCGTCTCAGATCAGAATCGTCTCTACCCTCTGCCTCAGCAAAGCACATGCCTTTCTGATACCGGGCCATCGGCCCGCACAGGCCAGTGAATCGGCTGAAAGTGAAGCATTTGCCAACCAGCCGGAAAGTGTCCGTATACAAGGGGTTCGGCCACTGGTGCAAAATTCCTCACTGGCCCTGGCCGGGCTGAAGCTCAATGCGCCACTGCCGGGGAAAATGACTCTGGCAACGCCGGTGTTTTCTGGAACATGTTTTGCGTGAATCGTCCGATATGCCGGTGTTGAGAAAATCTGCTCTTGAGGCCTACCTCAAAGCTCAATTCGGTTCCGCGACCGAGCTCTGCAGTTATGGCCCGATCGGAAAGGAAACAAGCGGGTCCCGCTACAAGCAGTATGGGTACGGTGCTCCGGTTCGTCTGACCTTTCAGACGAAAGGGAAGACTCGCCAGGTGGTGTTAGGCACGATGAGCCCGGGGCCGTTCGGTCACGAGCATCCGGCCGACCGGGCACAGGCGATGTTATGGGACTATGAGAGCTACGGTCGATTGCCCGGACACATCGCCGCCCTGGATGTGGGAGCATTTACCGAGGACGGCGAGTTGATATCGGTGGCCGCGGCGAAAGAGTTTTTCCTGCTGACCCAATGGTCGGACGGGGAGACGTATCACAAGGATCTCGAGCGGCTCGCGGGCACGACGCGGCCCACCATCCGTGACCGGAAGCGGACGGAGGCCCTGGCCCGGTATTTGGCGACGATTCACCGTACCAAGCACAAGGATCCTCAGTTATACCGACGGCGATTGCGGGAGTTGCTGGGCCATGGCGAATGTATCATGGGGCTGACGGACAGCTACCCGGATCGGTTTGCGTTCATCACGGAAGCGCTGCTACAGCGGATTGAAGTGGCCTGCAATGCCTGGCGGTGGCGCCTGCGGGGTCGCCATGCACGGCTGTCGCAGGTGCACGGTGATTTCCATCCCTGGAATGTGTTGTTTCGTCGCGGCACCGACTTTTCGGTGCTGGATCGCTCGCGTGGCGAATGGGGCGAGCCGGCCGACGACGTGACGTCGATGTCGATCAATTATCTCTTCTTTTCCCTCTGTCGGCATGGCAGGCTCACAGGCGCGCTGGAGATGGTGTTTCGAACCTTCTGGGATCGTTACCTCGCGGAGAGTCGTGATCCGGGCGTGCTGGAGACCACGGCGCCGTTTTTTGCCTTTCGCGGGTTGGTGTTGGCCAGTCCACTCTGGTACCCGAAGTTGTCCGTGGGCGTGCGAAAAACAATTTTCCGGTTCATCGAAAATGTATTGGCCGAACCACGGTTCGATCCAGCGGAGGTGCATCGGTATTACCGATAAGATGAATGGCCGACCCTGTGTCCGGGAGCATGTATCGACTCGTCTGGCAGGTCCTGAGCAGCCTCGGTCCACCACGTCATTTCCTGAAACGTCACGATGACACGCACGCCATTCGCCATCTGGCTCACCGGGCTCCCGGCTTCAGGGAAAAGCTCGATCGTTGAGCGGCTCCTTCCCAAACTCTCGGCCCTGGGCATGACCGTGGAGGTGCTGGAGTCCGATGCCCTGCGTCGTGTGTTGACGCCGGAGGCCAGTTATTCGCGGGAAGAGCGGGACCTGTTCTACCGCGCCTTGGGGTTCATGGGGGCTCGACTGCTGGCGCACGGCGTCAATGTCATCTTCGATGCCACCGCAAGCCGCCGGGCCTATCGGGAGTTTGCGCGAAGTTTTATTCCCGGTTTGATGGAGGTGTCGATCGAGTGCCCGCTGCAGGTCTGTATGGAGCGGGACAGGAAGGGCACGTACAAGCGAGGGCTGGAAGGCGGGTCGTCCACGGTACCCGGGTTGCAGGAGGCGTATGAACCGCCTGCCTCGCCGGCGTTGGCCATCGATACCACCGTGACCTCGTCCGACGTTGCCGCGGACAGGATCCTGGCACTCATTCGTGCAAGTCGTTCCGGGTGACGCACATCCGTCGCTCGCCCCTTGCTCGGCCCACCGGCCTTCGATAGGATGCCGCATCACCTCACGGCTTGCATCAAGGGCGCCTATGCCTGCCTCACTCGCACACATCCGTCCCGATACGCCGATGGGCGCCAATCTGGTTACCGGCGGCGCGACGTTTCGCGTGTGGGCTCCGCATGCCACATCCGTCTATGTGCTCGGCGACTTCAACCACCGGGTGCGGAATGACGCGGCGTTGCTCACGCGGGATCAGCAGGGACATTGGCGGGGATTCATCCCTGGCGTGAAGGACCGCCAACGGTACATGTTCTACGTCGTGGGTGAAGGAAGCGAAGGGCCGAAGCGGGACCCCTATGCCCGCGAACTGGAAGCCCCGTTTCCTGCTGAGTGCATCATCCGCCACACGGACTTTCCCTGGCACAACTGCGGGTATGTTCCGCCGTCGTTTCACGAATACGTGATCTATCAGCTCCATGTCGGCACCTTCTTCACGCCGAACCTGCCGAGGAAGGGGGGGACGTTTCTCGATGTGGCGCGCAAGCTGCCCTATCTTGCCGAACTCGGCGTGACTGCTCTACAGCTCATGCCCATTCAAGAGTTTCAGACCCGGTTCAGTCTTGGCTATAACGGGACCGACTATTTCTCGCCTGAGATGGATTTTGCCGTCGCCGATGCTGATCTGCCTGCCTATGTGGCGGAGGTGAACAGGCTCCTGGATGCCAAGGGCTTGCATCGGTATCGTGTGCAGGATCTGCGTGGAGAAATGAATCAGCTCAAGGCTCTGGTTGATCTGGCCCACTGCCATGGTCTGGCCGTGTTGCTCGATGTGGTCTACAACCACGCGGGTGGAGATTTCGGCGACCAGAGCCTGTACTTCTTCGACCGGCAGTCCGGTGCCGGTGGACAGCGCAATTCGTTGTACTTCACAGACCGCGGTCACGCGGGTGGGCTGGTCTTCGATTTTGCCAAGCCGGAGGTGCGGGACTTTCTCATTCAGAATGCCAAATTTTTCCTGAGTGAGTATCGAGTCGACGGATTCCGGTACGACCAGGTCAGCGTCATCGATCACGATGGTGCGCCGGACGGCTGGCGTTTTTGCCAGGACCTGACGTCTACGTTGCACGCGCAACGGCCGGAGACCTTGCACCATGCCGAGTATTGGGAGGTGAATCCGTTTGTCGTCATTCCCCCGCCGGTCGGCGCCGGGTTTGACACCACGCTGACCGATGGGCTGCGGATTGCCATTCGCGACGTCATTGCGAACGCCAGTGCGCCGGATGAACGGCCCCTCGACATGACCGGGTTGGGGCGCATCCTGTGGCCGGAGGGCTTCCATCAACAGTGGCGATGTGTACAGGGCCCGGAGAACCACGATCTCGTCTACATCGGGAGAGAGGCGCGCATTGCGCGGCTCGGCGACCCGGACCATCCGCGATCCTGGTTCGCCCGCAGCCGCGCACGCGTGGCTACCGGCTTGAGTCTGACCGCGCCCGGTATTCCGATGTTATTCATGGGACAGGAGTTCTTGGAGGACAAGCCGTGGTCGGATGATTTTGTGACCCACGGCGACCTGTTGCTCTATTGGGCCGGCCTGGATCTGGGCGACAAGCAGATGCTCGACCATCTACGGTTCACGAGAGAACTCTTGGCCCTCCGGCGCCGGTCCCCGGGGTTGCGCGGGGAGGGCTTTCGTGTGGTGCATGTGCACGATCAGAACCGTGTCCTCGCGTTTCACCGCTGGGTCGAGGGGGCCGGTCTCGACGTGCTCGTGGTCGTACACCTTGCCAACTTCACCCGTGTCGGCTATCGGATCGGCTTTCCCGGCGGCGGTGACTGGCGCGAAGCCTTTAACAGCGATGCGTACGAGAACTGGGTCAATGCCGGCATTGAAGGCAACAGCGGGCGCGTCACGGCAACCGCGCAACCCCTGCACGGCGTTGACTATTCCGCCGCCCTCGTGCTCCCTGCCAATAGTCTTCTCGTGTTCTCCCGGTGGTGACTTCCGTCCGTTTCCTTTCAGGGAGCATCCCGCTCAGATGGTCTCATCTCCGGCCCGTTCGTCTTCCTGCGTGTCATTCTCATAAGACTTCTGCGTAACAAGGGTGGCCTCAGGCTGCGGCGGAGACTCCCGCCGAAGAATGGCACCAACGGCGACAGACGGAGCAGGTGCCTCGTCGTACAGTCTTGCTGGACGCGGTCAGGATGCTGATCCGGCCCTGTGAGGCAGGGGGCAGCGAAAGGAGGTCACGATGAATAGAGGTCATTGGGCGGCTCTCGTGTGTGTCTGCTGTGCGGCAACCGTCACGCCGGTCCAGAGCTCCGCTCGGGCGCAGGCGACAGCCGTGGTCTTTCCGCTGAGTTCTGTTGAGCACTTGGACGTGCGGAATCAATTGCTCACGTTTAGGACCCAGGACGGGCAATTGCGCATGTTTCGAGTGGCCGAGTCAGTGGGGATCACGCGTACCTCGTTTGTGAAGGGCGATCTCGTGCGTATCGAAGTCGATCTCGACGATCGGATCGTCAACATCGCGAAGGTGCCTCAGCCTCCCCCTGACCGGCGGGCGGCACGTGTCCGATGAGGTGATCGTGCGAGTGTGATGCGACGCCGCTGACGGGTGGATCGCCGGATGCTGTCGTCAAGCAGTGGCTGGCGATGTCAGGTCGTCCACCAGGAGGCGACCGGGGGATGGGGTCTTGTGCGCAAGGGGCGGGGATGGACCCAGTGTCCCAGTGAATGAAGTCCGGCTTGGCGGGCATACTCGGCGGCGATCTGCGCCTCTTCCGTCCCTTGGTTCACCATGAAGAAGGTGCCGCCTTTCACCAGATTGTGTGCGATGCGGAGAAACAGTCGCGCCGGCGAAAAAATGGTGAGCGGGAGTCTCCAAGCCAGCACCGGGGCGGGGGTGACGAATGGAAACCAGGCCGTAATCACCTCAACCTGTTCGTCCACGTCGCGGTAGTCGGCGACCACGAATGACGTGTGCGGAAGGTTTTCGACATAGCCGGCTGCCGCGTCGTAGCGGCTGTAGCCGCATGGGTAGAGCCGAAACCCCTCCACATCCACACCTGTCAACTGTGCCGGTCGAAAAAACCGGTGAAGTGCCTGTGCGTACCAGAAATTTGCGCAGCCCACATCCGTGACACGGCTGCCCTGTGGAATCGGACGAGCCGTCGCCTGCCAGGCTTGGTCGAGGAGATCGAGATAGGCGTAGTTGGCTAGCGCGGTATGCTGGCCATAGCAAGATTCAAAAGAGACGCCGTAACGCGTTTGCAGGCTGTGCACTCGCGCCGCTTGCCAGGGCGCCAGGTCGGCGAGGTGCAGTGCCGGCGTCTCGTGATAGGGTTTCCTGGACCACCGGAGCCGCTCGGAGAGTCGGAACCACAGCTCGTGGTAGAGGGATCGGCAGCGTTGTCCGAGCGAGCCATGATGCCCCATATGCGGGCAGTCGAGTGGTCCTGTGGTCTGTTCGGTTCCTGAGTCGGATGCCGTCGCCGGTGTGGTGCCCATGATAGGGGAAGTCTCCCTCACCCAGCCTGCGCTGCCAATGAAAAATGAAAAGATCGGCGGGTGGCGACTAAGGCCGCACAGAGCGGATCAGGCTATGAACCAGCAGGTGTGCGGCTCGTTGGAGGGCTGCCCTGGCCGACAGGGTGGTCGGCCACGGAAGTTTGCGGTGGCTGTCGATCATGAGATCCTGCGCTGCATCGAGGCGGCAACCAAAAATATGCTGCAAGAGATCGTGACACTGCTATGACAACACGGGCGCGACTTCTGGGTGACGATCACACGCGCAGCATGACCCTGTACCATCACGTGATGGGCGGACGATGTTCAATATCCCGCTGCATCTTTCGATGCGGAATACCAGCGTCCATGAAGGGCTCGCCGACTACCTGAAATCCGGCACGTTCATAGAACCCGATCGCGTGGGTCTGGGCGGACAGGGTCACGCGAGGAAGTCCCTGCTGAACCGCCAGATCCAGCAGCCTCTGAAGCAGAGCCCGTCCGACTCCACGCCCACGCCAATCCTTGAGGACGGCCATTCTGCCGATCCTGCCGTTCGAGCGCATACGCGCGGTACCGATGGCGTCACCGCGTTCGTTGAAGGCCAGCAGATGGGCACAATCTGAGTCGAGCCCATCCCACTCCAGTTCCTCCGGCACCTGCTGTTCCTGGATAAACACAGTTGTTCGGATCGGTCGGATCACAGCTTCCGCCCCACTCCAGCCGACGACTTCGACGCGGATGGGTTCGCCAGATTTCTTCATCAAGACGTGTCCTCCAGGGAAGCCCCGGCTCTCAATGTGACGACAGTTGCCGTGAGAATCAAGCGGACAGATGCGAGTCGAGGTCGAGTCCGGCCGAGGGCACCGAGTGGCGACTGGATCAAAATCAATTCCGTTTTGAGGAACGATGATCGCGTGCTACGGTCAAGATCATGAAATGTTATCGCAGAGACGCAGGATGGGGCTCATGGTCTCCAGCGGCATGAAGGAGGACGACGAGTGAGAACTCAACGGCGAATTTATGGTGTGGTGGCGTCGCGGAAGGTGCGGTCGGGGTTGTGGAACTCCTGGTGCCAGGTCGGACGCAAGATAGAGCGCCCGAGTGTTTTCAGTTGGGCGTTTGTCCGATCGGTCTTGTCTCTGCTCTGGCATGTGGCCGGGCATCAGCCTGCTCGCGGGAGTGACAGGCGATTGACCTGGCAGCATGATTCGCTCGGTTGCGTCGCTCCTCGCTCGACAGCCGTGTACGGGCGTCTGAACTAAATCTCCAGCCGCACAGTCGGTCGGCCTCGGCCGTTCCCGGTCGCCGGCCATTCCCTGTCTCTCCTGTTTCCCCCTTTCGGCCCAAAGAACCTATTGACCCGACGACCCGTTGCAGCGAAGATGCGTCAGGCTGGCACATCGCTTGCTGAGTCTTGCTCAGCAGAGAGACGACGATCGAACGTAAAGGGGCGACCTATGAAAGTGTTGATTGCAACCGATGGATCGAAATACGGCAAGTGGGCGACGGAATGGGTGGCGCGGATGCCGCTGGCGGAAAAGCCGGATGTGACCGTCCTGCATGTCACCGATGTGGAAGCGTTACGTGCTCCGTTCATGTTTCAGCCGGTGGTGATCGGGAACGAACCGTTCATTCAAGAGGAAATCAAGCGCATTGAAGCGCGGGCAAAGACGACTATGGCCGAGGCCAAAGCCCAAATGGCCGCCCTGAAATTCAAGGGGAAACTGGTCTCCGAGCGTGGCGCGGCCGGGCCCACCATTTTGGAACGGGCTCCTCAGCGGGATGGTTTGCTGGCGATCGGGAGTCGTGGGTTGGATGCGCTGGACCGGTTGATGCTCGGGAGCGTGTCGACGCAGGTCACCCTGCATGCGCCATGTTCAGTGCTGATTGTGAAGGAAGAGCCGCGCCCGTTGAGCCGGATTCTGTTCGCCGCGGACGGATCGAAGGCGTCGGAGAAGGCCCTGCGGTTTCTTTTGACCAAGCTCCAGCCCGAAGCGCGGGAAGGGTTAGAGCCTATCGATGTGGTGGTGATGCATGCCATGCCGTTCTTGAAATATCCCGAGGTCAAAGAAGCCGGCGCCCGTTTGGTCGAACAATGTGCGAACAAACTCATCAAGGCCGGGTATGTGGTGGATGAGGTGGTACAGCTCGGCAAGCCGGCTGATGAGATTTTGAAGGTGGCCTCGAAGAAGAAAGTGGACTTGATCGTGACCGGCGCGAAAGGCATGGGTGCCGTCGCTCGCTTTCTGCTCGGTAGTGTCTCGACCAAGGTGGTTCAGCACAGCCACTGCTCGGTTCTGGTGGTCCGCTAAGGACGGATGGCCCCGCACCGTATCCTCGGGGTGGAACTGCCGGCTGTGGCATTTCACCCCGTTCTCCTTTCCAGCAGCGTAGCAAAACGCTGCGATGGGCTGGTTGCTCCTGTCGAATACTCGCGTCTCCCGCGGCATGTTCCCTGCTGGTTATGAGAACAGCAGGGGTACGTAGACCAGATCATCCACGCATGGCCCTTCACATGATGAACCCAAGTCGCGGTCGTAGCCGGCAGCATCGGCGAAGCGGCATCGCCCACCGGCTCATCGGCCGGTGGCTGTTGTTGGTGGTGGTTCTGGCGGCAGCGGGGTGTGAGCGGGATCCCGCGACGCCTCCGTCTCCCGACAGGCCGGCCGACCGGGCGGTCAACGGGGTGGTTCATCTGAGCGAGGCTGAAGTTGCCCGGGCCGGCATCGAGGTGGTGACGGTGAGGAAGGAGCCGTTTACGCTCCATCGAGAATTTCCGGCCACTGTTCATGCCAACGAAAATGAGTTGGCGGAAGTCACGACGCTGATCCGGGGGCGGGTGGTCGAGGTATTGGTCGACGTGGGAAAAGACGTCAAGAAGGGCGAGCGGCTAGCCCTGCTCGACAGCGCGGACCTGGGCATGGCGGAAGGCGTCTATCTCAAGTCCGCAGCGCGGCAGCATGAAGCACAGTTGGCCTATGAGCGAGCGGCCAATCTGCATGAGCATCGAGCCATCAGCCTGGCCGAGTTGCAGCGCCGAGAGGCGGAAATGAAAACCGCGCAGGCCGACGCGCGTGAAGCCTCGCATCGGTTAACGTTGCTGGGGGTGCCAGACCAGGAAATTCAGCGGCTCGAACGGGACCGGACGATTCGGTCCGACGTCGCGATTCGGGCACCCTTCGCCGGGCGCGTGATCTTGCGCAACATCACGCGGGGTGAAGTCGTGGAAACGTCGCGGAACTGTTTCACCATTGCCGATTTGTCCGACGTGTGGGTGGTGGCCAGCGTCCCGGAAAAGGACGTGCGCTTCATTCATCCGAATGAGACCGTGCATGTGGTGGTGACGGCCTATCCGCACAGTCTATTCTCCGGGCGCATGACGTATATCAGCGACGTGTTGGATCAGGCGACCAGGACCATGCGGATTCGTGTGACCGTGCCCAACCCGGAGCGGATGTTGAAACCGGAGATGTTTGCCATGGTGCGCGTCGATGCGTCTCCACAGCCGGAGGCGTTGGCGGTGCCTTTGGCCGCCGTGCAACAGGATGGAGGAGGCAAGGTGTTGTTCGTGCGGCAGCCCGAACAGCGTTTCGAACTGCGGCGGGTGCGCCTGGGCGAAGAACAGGACGGCCAGGTCATCGTGCTGGACGGGTTGCGTGAGGGGGAGGACGTGGTCGTGAAAGGAGCGTTCGCGATCAAGTCCGAATTCGATATTCATAAAATCGAGCCCACCCGATGATTGCCTCGCTGCTGGAATTCTCCCTGCGCCAACGGATTCTGATCGTCGGCCTTGCCTGCCTCTGCGCTGTGGCCGGTCTGTTCGCCTTCCAGTCGATTCCCATCGATGCCTATCCTGACGTGACCAATGTGCAGGTGCAGGTGTTAACCGAGGCGCCGGGTCTGTCTCCGGTCGAAGTGGAACGGTTCATTACCTATCCTATCGAGCTGCAGATGAACGGGTTGCCTGGTTTGAAGGAAATTCGCTCGATCTCCAAGTTCGCGCTGTCGCAGCTCACAGTCGTGTTCGAGGACGATGTGGATGTGTATTTCGCCCGTCAGCTCGTGCTGGAACGGATCATGGCGGTTCGTGAACGATTGCCCGCTGGCCTTGAGCCGGTGCTGGCGCCGGTGACGACCGGACTCGGCGAGGTATATCAATATTATCTCGACGGCGCAGAGGCCCCCGGAGTCGATTCCGCGTTGCGGGAGACGACGCTGACGAATCAGCGGACGGTGCAGGATTGGGTGTTGCGACCATTGCTGAAGAGCGTGCCGGGCGTGATCGATGTGAACGGGCAGGGCGGGTTTGTGAAGCAATTCCAGGTGCTGGTTGAGCCCGACAAGTTGCGGAAGTACGGGCTGACCCTGCGGGACATCTTCGATGCGGTCGAAAAGAACAATGCCAACGCCGGGGGCAATGTGCTGGAGCGGCATGCCGAACGGGCCATTGTCCGCGGGTTGGGGCTGATTAAGACCTCGACGGATATCGAACGCATTGTCGTGAAGGAGGCGGACGGCGTGCCGGTGTTTGTGCGCGATGTGGCCGAAGTCCGTATCGGCCATGCCGTGCGGCATGGAGCCGCCGTCTTGAACGGGGAGCGCGAGGTGGTGGCCGGGACGGTCCTGATGCTGCGAGGTGGAAACGCGCGCGACGTGGTGCAAGCGGTGAAGCAGCGCGTGGAGGCGGTGCACCAGGAGGGACTGTTGCCGGACGGCCTCAAGATTGTGCCTTTCTACGACCGTATTGAACTCGTCACTGCGGCGATCCACACCGTGCGGGATGCCTTGATCGAAGGGGTTGTGCTGGTCACGGTCGTGTTTTTTCTGTTCCTGGGTCATGTCCGAAGCGCGATTGTCGTGACTGTGTCACTGTTCGTGACGCCGTTGATCACTTTCCTCGTGATGCAGCGGGCAGGGCTCTCCGCCAACCTGATGACCTTGGGCGGTTTGGCGATCGGCATCGGTGAAATTGCCGACGGCTCGCTCGTCGTGGTGGAGAATATCTATCGCCACTTGTCGGAGAATCGACTGCGGGAACGTGCCCCTCTGGAGGTCATTTTTCAGGCGACGAACGAGGTGGGGCGGCCGATCCTGTTCGGGATTCTGATCATCAGCGTGGTGTTCCTTCCGTTGATGACCCTGCACGGCATGGAAGGGAAAATGTTCGCTCCCCTGGCCTATACGTTGGTCATTTCGCTGCTGGCGTCGGTGATCGTGACCTTAACGCTGTCTCCAGTGCTGGCCTCCCTGATCTTGCGAGGCGATCATCCGGAGGAGACCAAGCTGACCCTGTGGATGAAAGCCCGGTACCAGCCGGTGCTGCGCTGGACGCTGGAGCATCGCGCACCGGTGCTCGTGGGATCGACCGCTGTGGTGCTGGCAAGCCTGACGGTCTTGCCGTTTGTGGGACGGGAATTTATCCCGATTTTGGAGGAGGGCGCGCTGACTCCGCAGATCGTGCGGTTGCCAAGCGTCTCGCTGGAGGAGTCCATCGCCATCGAGAAGCAGACGCAGAAGGTCATGCTGGAATTCCCGGAAGTGCGCATGTCGGTCAGCAAGATTGGCAGGCCGGATATTGCGGTGGGTCCCGAGGAACCGAATGAGAGCGACCCGATTGTGACGCTGCGTCCCCATGACACCTGGAGTACCGCGCAGACGCAGGCCGGTCTTGTCGAAGCGATCCGGCGACGTCTGGCGGAAATTCCCGGAATCTCTGTGCTCATGAGCCAGCCGATTCAGGAACGCGTCGATGAATTGATTTCCGGCATTAGGACGGAATGCGCGATCAAGCTGTTCGGCGACGATCTGGATCTGCTGTATCACCATGCCGAAGGCATTGCGGACCTCATGCGGACCATCGACGGCGTCAAAGACGTCAAAGTCGAGCAGGTTGCCGGCCAACCGTACCTCACCATCGACATTGATCGCCAGAAGATCGCCCGTTACGGGATCAACGTTGCGGATGTGCAGGACCTCATCACCACGGCGGTGGGCGGCAAACCTGCGACGCATGTGTATGAGGGAGAGCGCCGCTTTCAGCTGATCCTCCGCTTTCCGGAATCGTACCGCAACAGCATCGGGGCGATTGGAGAAATTCGGGTGCGGTCGGCTTCTGGCGCGCCGATTCCGTTGAGCGAGCTGGCGGCGATTGACATGCGGGAAGGGCCGGCGCGCATCAGCCGGGAGCAGGCGAAGCGTCGGATCTACATCGGGTTCAACGTCGTGGGGCGTGACATCGGAAGTGTCGTGGATGAAGGGCGAAGGAAACTGGCAGAAGGCATTCGTTTGCCGCAGGGGTATACGGTGACGTGGGGCGGGGCGTTTGAGAATATGGAACGCGCCAATGCGCGGCTGATGGTGGTCGTCCCCATCACGCTCGGGTTGGTGTTTTTCCTGCTGTTCTGGGCGTTTCATTCGTTACGCTATGCCACGTTGATCATTCTGAACCTGCCGTTTGCATTGATCGGGGGCGTGATTTCCTTGTGGCTGAGCGGGCAGTACCTGAGTGTCCCTGCGTCAATCGGGTTCATCGAGCTGTTCGGTCTGGCCGTCGGCAACGGGATTGTCCTGGTGTCCTACATCAATCAATTGCGGAACGAAGGACAATCGACGGAGGCGGCGATCATGAGCGGCTGTGTGTTGCGGCTTCGCCCGGTCGTGATGACCATGATGACGACCTTGCTAGGGCTTCTGCCGCTGGTGTTGGCGCAGGGGATTGGCGCGGAAGTGCAACGGCCGTTGGCCACGGTGGTTGTCGGAGGGCTGTTTACCTCGACGGCGCTCACGCTGCTGGTGTTGCCGGCTCTGTATCGAACCTTCGCTGAACGGGAGATTGCGAAGGAACATGCCCCTGACTGGGTGTGAGTGGCGGTAAATGGCTGGTGCCATGCTGAACGAACGATCCTTCTGGGCTCTTCCCGAGGATGTGCTCCTCCGTGACCTGGCTGTCACGCGCGAGGGGCTGTCCGCCGCCGAAGTGGAACGCCGGCAGGCCGCGGCCCTCCTCTCCAGGCTGAGGCCCACCCATGACAGTCGGCCGGTCCGGTTGCTGCTGGCGCAGTTCCGCAGCCCCATCATCCTCATTCTGCTCTTCGCCGCCGGGGTCTCATTTTTTCTCGCGGAACATAGTGATGCCCTCATCATTCTGACCATTATCCTGGCCAGCGCGCTGTTGAGCTTCCGGCAGGAATACAGCGCTGCGCGCGCCGTGGCCGGGCTGCTGGCCCTTGTGCAAGTCACGGCTCGTGTCTGGCGAGACGGTCAGCTGGTCGAGGTGCCGGCGGACAGCGTGGTGCCGGGCGATGTCGTGGAGTTGTCCGCCGGGTCCAGCCTCCCCGGTGATGCGCGAGTGTTGGAGGCAAAGGATCTCTTCGTCGATGAGGCGACATTGACGGGGGAGACCTATCCGGTCGAGAAATCAGTGGCGCAGTTGCCCGATGACGCGCCACTCCAGACACGCACTAATAGCCTGTTTCTGGGTACCCACGTCGTGAGTGGGCAGGCTCGTGTCGTGATCGTGAGGGTGGGCAAAGAGACGGAGTTCGGTCACATTGCCCACCGGATGGTTGTCCGGCCGCCGGAGACGGAATTTGAACGCGGTGTGCGGCGATTCGGGTATCTCCTGCTGGAGGTGACCCTGCTCCTCGTGTTTGGCATTTTTGCAGTGAACGTCTATCTCGAACGTCCGGTCCTCGAATCCTTTCTCTTCTCCATGGCCCTGGCGGTGGGGCTGACGCCGCAACTCTTGCCGGCCATTATCAGCGTGAATCTCTCGCATGGCGCAAGGCGGATGGCGGCACAACAGGTCGTCGTGAAACGTCTCGCCTCGATCGAGAACTTCGGCAGCATGACGGTACTGTGCTCCGACAAGACCGGCACGTTGACGGAAGGGTCGATGCGGCTGCATGCGGCGCTCAACGTGGAGGGCGCGTCCAGCGATCGGGTGTTGTTCCTCGGCTATCTGAATGCGGTGTTCGAAACAGGGTTTCCCAATCCCTTGGACGAGGCCCTGCGTCGACACCGGGCATTCGACCTTGCCGGTCATCAAAAGCTGGAGGAGGAGCCGTACGATTTCGTGCGCAAGCGACTCTCGATTCTGGTGGCGAGCCCGCAGACGCACCTGCTGGTTACCAAAGGGGCGGTCGAGAGCATGCTGGCGATTTGTCTGCATGCGGAGCGAGGCAGCGGAGAGCGTGTCCCGATTGATCAGGTTCGCGGGTCGGTGCGGGAACAGGTTCGCACGTTGAGCGGACAAGGTTTTCGGACCATCGGCCTGGCCATTCGGGACATGGGGAGCCTCGATCGCGTTTCGAAGGAGCACGAGGCCGGAATGACATTCCTCGGCCTGTTGGTGTTTGCCGACCCCACCAAGTTAGGCATTGCCGAGACTGTGGGGACGCTCAGGCAACTCGGGGTAGCGCTGAAGATCGTGACGGGGGATCAGGCGCTCGTGGCGGCTCATGTGGGGCGCGAGGTTGGCCTGGCGGATCCGCAACTGCTCACCGGGAACGATCTGCGCGGGATGAGCGAGGAGGCCTTGCGTGCCAGAGCGGCAGAGATCGATATCTTTGCCGAAATCGAGCCGAATCAAAAAGAGCGGATCATTCGCGCCTTGCGCGCGTCCGGCCATGTCGTGGGGTATCTCGGGGATGGTATCAACGACGCGCCGGCGCTACACGCCGCGGATGTCGGTATTTCGGTGGATCAGGCGGTGGATGTCGCGAAAGAGGCCGCCGATCTTGTCCTGCTGGAGCACGATTTGAGCGTATTGGTGGAGGGGGTGCGCGAGGGGCGCAAGACGTTCGCGAATACGCTGAAGTATGTGTTCATGGCCACGAGCGCGAATTTCGGGAATATGTTCAGTATGGCCGGTGCGTCCCTGTTCCTCCCGTTTCTCCCCCTGTTGCCGAAGCAGATCCTTCTGACGAACGTGCTGACCGATATCCCGGAAATGACCATCGCCACCGATCACGTCGATCCCGAGCTGATCGATCGGCCGAGGCGATGGGATATTCCCTTCATTCGCCGCTTCATGTTGACCTTTGGATTCGTCAGCTCACTCTTTGACTACCTCACCTTTGCGGTGTTGCTGTTGGTGTTGCAGTCGACGACCGGTCAGTTCCGAACCGGCTGGTTCGTCGAGTCGGTGCTGTCGGCGTCGCTCATTGTGCTGGTGATCCGTACGAGGCGGCCTTGTGCGACCAGTCGTCCATCCAGGGGGTTGTTGCTCTCGACCCTGCTGGTCGGCCTGACGACGATGCTTCTGCCGCTCACGCCGGTCGGTGCGCTGTTAGGGTTTGAGCCGTTGCCGCCTGTGTTTTGGGCCGCGCTGATCGGCATTCTGATCGCCTACGTTGGTGCGGCAGAGGTGGCAAAGCGCCTGTTTTACCGCAAGGCGAAGAACGGCGGTTGAGGGGATGGCCGGCCTTCTTGAATTCCTACGGACGATCTCCCACGCAATCGAGCATCTCCTTGACTGTGCGTGGTGATGTAGTACAACCAAAGGAGCAGGCTCATCTCGGCTTTGTCCTATCTTTCGATTCACACGAGGACGCTCATGACCGGCTCTGCCCAATCGTCCGATGGTCGTTCGTATGATCCGCAGGTGCTGTTGAACTCGCAGCCAGTGGTGGTGACGGTCATTGATCCCGCCGACCATGCGGTGCAGTTCCAAAACCGGACCAGTCTGGGTGCCTTCGGCGACATGGCCGGTGCGCACTGTTATGAAAAAATAGCCGGGAAGGCCGCGCCCTGTGAATTCTGTCGTATGCCTCAAGCCCTGACCCAAGACGGTGTGGTCTCGGAGCAAGTCGACATGCCGGATGGGCGCCGACTCCTGCTGCATTGGGCCAAGGCGCCCACCGTGGATGGCCGGGTGCATGTCATCGAAACGATTGTCGATTTGACCATGCGCAAGCAGGACGAGCAGAGCGTGCGGCAGGCGCAAAAGATGGAGGCTCTGGGGCGACTGGCCGCGGGCATCGCGCATGACTTCAACAATTTGCTCATGGTCGTCATTGGCCATGCGCAGCGCGTCGCGCAGCAACTTGGATCTCATCCGCTGCACCACGAAGTCGAAATGATCGGACAGGCGGGCACGCGCGCCGCGGCGTTGACCAAGAAACTATTGACCTTCAGTCGTCGCCAGGTTCTGGAACAGCGCGATGTGCCGCTGAATACGCTGATCCGTGACATGGAAGATATTTTGCGTCGGTTGATCGGAGAGCAGATCCAGACGGTCATTGTGCTCGATCCGCACGCAGGGCATGTGCTGGGAGATCCGGTGCAAATTGAGCAGGTTCTGCTCAACCTGGCGCTGAATGCCCGCGATGCCATGGCGGATGGAGGGATCCTGACGATCGAAACGGGCAATGCCGATCTGGATGACGCCTATGTCCGCGCGCATCCGGGCGCCATTCCCGGTCCGTACGTCAAACTGGTGGTCGAGGATACCGGATCTGGAATCGATGCCGAGACTCTCCCCCACATTTTTGAGCCGTTCTTCAGCACGAAGGGCTTCGAGAAGGGGACAGGGGTAGGGTTGGCCACGGTGTATGGCATTGTGAAGGAAAGCCGGGGGTATATCGATGTGACCACTCAGGTCGGCAGGGGCTCCCGTTTTACGGTCATGTTCCCGCGGGTCCCGTCCCAGGCCACGGAGGCTGAACAGGTGTCGGCGCACCGCCCTACGCCGCAAACCTCCGCCACCATTCTTCTGGTAGAAGACGACGAGGGCATTCGCCGTCTTGTCGCGGCGGTGCTCCGCGATCAGGGGTACGAGGTGCTGCCGGCGGCCGACGGGGTGGAAGCGCTGCAGACGTTGCAGTTGCGCAAGGGCGGCTGCGACCTGCTGATTACAGACGTGATTCTTCCCAGAATGAAAGCTGCCGTGCTGGCTCAGGGAGCCAGGACCATGTTCCCCAACATCAAGGTGTTATACATCTCGGGCTATGCCGCGGATATGTTAGGGGCGCATGGGGTGGATGCCCAGGCGGCCTATCTGCAGAAACCCTTTTTGCCCCAAGCCATTATCGACAAAGTGGCTGAACTGCTTCTGCCAGCCCGCTCTGACTAGGGCGGGTTGCCACCTCCTCGCTCACCATCGCATTGCCGTGTGGTTTCGCGACCATGGCCCGGGTGTGTCCTGGCGGGATGACGAGGTGGGGCGTCGCCTGTCGCCGGCGACCGGCAAACCTGGGCGCCCAATGACGAGGTGTGGTGACGGTGCTGGTGGTTATGTCCAGGAGATGCCGGGGAGCGAGATGACCCGTTCGGAGTCCTGTGAGGTTTGGGCTTCCAGCAATAGGTCGTAGACGGCTTTGACGCGCGCCCGTGTTTCTGCTGAAAGCGAGAGAAATTCCACGCCGAAGGCGTCCTTGCCGACCCAGGTTACGACGGCGGGCTTAATTTCGATGGGATCAATCCGATCCGGCAGGGAAATACGCAGCGTCAACCGCATGCCGCAATTGACCTTGGCATCTGCCTGCTGAATCCGGCAGCCGCCGGGAGAAAAGTCGCGCACCACACCCTGGCTGGCTCCCCGTGCCCCTTGCATCTCGATCGGTCGGTTCATTTCCACACGGGTACTTTTACGCTTGGCCATTCCCGTATCCTTCCTGGCTGTGTTGCGGAGTTGCTCTGGGTGAATTTCCTCAAATGGCCGGTTGCATGAGGGCTTCCGTCAACCGTCGAAACGCAGGGTCCAGCATGAATCGACCGAACGTCACGTCCTGCCGGGGGTCCGGCATGTGTGCATCGCCGCGCCGGTCGCGGTGGTGCAAAAATGCGGCGTCCAGGGATTGCATCATGTGGTCCCGGTCGTTCATGCCGGCATAGGTGCGTGCCAGATCATAGTGTAGCAGGGGATTCGTCGGGTCTTGTGAAAGGCCGTAATCGAACGTCGCTTTCGCGCACCCGAATTGTCCGGCACGACCGTACGCGGTGCCGAGGTTGTGAATCAGCAGCTGCCAGAGTGCGCGATCCAGTGTGGGGTTGGCCTGTTCGAGGGCAAGCGCCTGTTCATAGTGCGGGATGGCGAGGGCGAATTTCCCTTGGAGGTAGGGCGCGCTCCCTGCGCGAAAGTGATCGAGACTGCTGGGTGCCGGTGCCGCCACGATGGTCAGACGGTCCAGCAGGGTGTGCAGCGATGCGTGATTCCCGGTCGTACTACCGAGTTGCGAAAGGTGAATGTCGGCATACACGTCGTCTTTGGCGGTGCAGGCCAGGAGATGGCGCTGTACGGCGGCATCGTTGCCTTTGCCGGGAAGTACGTATTCGAGCAGGGTGAGGTGCTGGCCGCTCTCACGGGTAGGGCTCTGGTCCGTGGCTGGTATGGCTGTCGTGGCCACGCGCTTGAGGTGAACGAGGCAGCCCTGCTCGGTGGCTTGTCCGGGGACACTTTCGAGCGTCACGGAGAGTTGAATCGCGCTGGCGTCGTCGGTGGCGAGCAGATAGCGCCGCCCGTCCGGTTTGATGCCGTCCATGTGTATCCGGAATCCGGTCACGTCAACACGCATCGCCCAGGGTTTGTCGATGAGCGCGAGTGTCACCAGGTGTGGGCGATCTTCCGCATGGGCGGAACTCCCCGCCATGAGCGCCAGGGTGAGCGCGATTCCTGCGACCAGGTTCGTGAACAGCGGCATGTGAATCACCGTCATCTGTCTTCCGCGTGGCCAGGTGAGTGATATCACTGTAGTCTATCGTCCTCGCCGTAGCGGCCAAAGAAAAACTACAAAAGTCACGCCTCTCATGTCGCGGGGTGACCGGCGCGATGGTCCTGGCATTCGCCGGGCCTGTGGCATCTTGCACCAGCTCTGTATCAGGACTGTGGTCTTTGGCTCCGATGCCTCGCCGGTACCAGGCGATTGACAGGCGAGAGGGGGCGGTACCGGCGTTGCATAGTCTTCCGTAAGGATGTATGTGTGTCCGGGAGGCTGGTCAGCTTGTGAGAGGAGGCACGATGCGAGAACCTTGCAGAGGAACAGTTGCGTTAGGTGAAGGGGCTGCTTGGTGGATGGGAATGCTCCTCGCTCTCGTGGCGGTTCTGGTGTGGTGGCAGGGAGGAGGGTACGCCCACGCGGTGGTCCAGGTGCTTCCTGACATGGTCTTGACGCGCGAGGGAAAGACGATCAGCGGCGCCAAGGCGGTGCAGGCAGATCCCACCGTCAAGGAGGTGCTGATGGCGTTCAATCGCGCTGAGCAAGCACTGGAGAAGCAAGATCGCGCCGCCCTGATGCAGTTCTATGCATCGGAATACAATTATCACGGCCTGCATCTGGCGGATGTGGAGCGTATCTGGAGTGAGGTGTTCGAGCACTATCGCGGCCTGTCGTCGACGCATCTGTTTTCCGAGATGAAGGTCGTGCAGGGTGAGGAGGGGATTCGTGTGGAGCTGACCTGCACTGGAGGTCTGTATGGCACGGAGGTGCAGTCAGGCGCCCGCGTGACACTGGATAGTTGGTTTCAGGAGGTGCACTATCTCGTTCGAGAGAAGCAGGGATGGCGATTTCTCGGGAATCGGGGGAATGCGCCACGTTCGGCGCCCTTTTCCTCTTCTCCGCACCATCCGTTGTTCTGAGAGGCGGCTCTGCTAGCGGGCCTCAGGCGGCGGCTGCGGATGCGTCGGTGGTGGCCGTACTGAGCAGTTTCTTCACGCTGGCGTGCGCCAAGACGACATCCGGCGTCCGCTGCAAGGCTTCGTAGTAGCTGCGCTCGAAGCCATCGCCTTCTTCTGACGGACGCAGCATGTGACGTGCTTCCACCAACAGGTCCTGCGCGGTTTCGATCGTGGTCTCTTCCTGGTCTTCGAGTACGACATCAATCCGGACCACGAGGTGCGACAGGGGGTGGAGCCAGGCGAACCAGGGATCGTTCATGACCAATTGCAAGAGTTGGCCTGCCGAGTCGATCCGCCCATAGATGCGTTCATAGGTCACTTGCTCTGACACGATCAGGGATTTGTGCAGGCCGAGTAAGCCGTGACGGAGGTCCTTGAGGCTGCGGCGAAGATTGTCCGGAAGCGGATGCGGCGTCGACCAGGAGGAGCGTGTCATATATCACCAGTTCCCACAAATCCACAGCTTCAAGCGACGGTTGTTCCCACCACAGGAATGATGCCCTCGTCGGGCCGCGCTCCGTCCTTTGTGGATACTGTATCGGCCATATTGCGCAGGGATTGAGTCCTCGGCCAGCCGGGCGAAAGAAATTTTTTCATCCCTTCCGGAGACCGGTTCGAAGTGAGCGATTTTTCAGTGAAATGCGACGTGCACGCCTGGGGCGAGCAGGCCGCGGGATCTGTACGTAGGGATTTGGGCCCATAGACACGTGAAGGAGAAGTCGGACCGTATGCCAGAGCAGTCACAGCCCCACCGGCCTCGGTGGTACGCCAGGCCTGAGGAGGAGATCGAGCGGGAGCTGGATGTCGCTCTGGAGCGCGGACTCACCGAAGCGGATGCGGCGCGGCGTCTGTCGGCGCATGGCCGCAACGAGTTGCCTGCAGCACCGCCACCCTCCCCCTGGCATATGCTCGCCGCACAATTTACGAGCCTGATCATCTGGGTGTTGATCGGTGCCGCAGTGGTCTCCGGCCTGTTAGGTGAGTGGATCGATGCCGGCGCCATTCTCGCCATCGTTGTGTTGAACGGGCTGTTGGGCTTCCTCCAGGAGTATCGAGCCGAACAATCGTTGGCTGCCCTGCGGACATTGGCCGTGACCTATGCGCGAGTCGTGCGAGATGGCGTGCGGCTGAATCTGTCGTCAACGGAATTGGTTCCCGGAGACGTCATCGACGTGGAGGCAGGGGACCATGTTCCTGCGGATGCCCGCCTACTTCAGGTTGCCGCCTTTCGAACCCAGGAAGCGGCGTTGACCGGTGAGTCCACGCCGGTCGACAAGCTCAGTGCGCCGTTGCCCAACAGCGACCTGCCTCTGGCTGACCAGCGGAACATGGTGTTCATGGGGACCACGGTCACCGGCGGGAGAGGGCGGGCGGTGGTGGTGGCGACCGGCAGTGGGACTGAGCTTGGGCGTATTGCGACCCTGATGACTGCGGTGCCGGTTGAGCCGACTCCGCTCCAACGTCGCCTGGAGCAGTTCGGTCATGTCTTGTTGGCACTGTCGCTGGGAATCGTGCTGGTGGTGTTCGGGCTGGGGGTGTGGCGGGGCGAACCGCTCTTCGACATGTTCCTGACGGCGGTCAGTCTGGCGGTGGCTGCGATTCCTGAAGGGCTTCCGGCGATTGTGACGACCACGCTGGCCTTGGGCGTGATGCGCATGGTGAGTCGGCACGCGCTCATTCGTCGCCTGCCGGCGGTGGAAACGTTGGGCGCCGCGACGGTGATCTGCACCGACAAGACCGGGACGTTGACGAAGAACGAAATGACCGTCACGCAGCTGGCCATCGACGATCTGATGATCGAGGTCACCGGGGAGGGCTACGCGCCGGTGGGCACCATTGTCGGGGGCGATCCGCACGAGGGCGCACTGCGGGAACTGCTCTGGACAGCGCTGTTGTGCAACGGCGCGTCGTTAAAACAGACAGAGGGCAAATGGACGGTCGTGGGCGATCCCACGGAGGGCGCACTACTCGTTGCCGCTGCCAAGGGCGGATGGTGGAAGGAGGCAGTGGAGCCGGACCAGCCGCTGTTGGGAGAGCTCCCGTTCGATTCGGATCGCAAAATGATGACGGTGGTCCGCCGTGTGGACGGGCGGGCCGTGGCCTATGTGAAGGGCGCCCCGGATGTGTTGCTGAGTCGGTGTGACGCCTATGTGACGACGGCGGGCGAGCAGCGTCCCCTGACTGACTCACTGCGCAGATCGATCCTCGCCGTGAACCAACGGTGTGGACAGCGGGCGCTGCGTGTGGTCGCGCTGGCCCGACGCGTCCTTGATCCGGAGCCGTCGTCATTCGAACCTGATGTAGTTGAGCAACAATTGTGTTTCCTGGGTCTGGCGGCCATGAAAGATCCCTTGCGTCCCGAAGCAAAAGCGGCGGTCGACCTCTGTCGCTCGGCGGGCATCGGGACGGTCATGATCACCGGCGACCATAAGGAGACGGCACTGGCCATCGCACGGGAGGCGGGGTTCGCCAGCGGCCCGACGCAAGCCCTCTCCGGTCTTGAATTGAACGCGCTCACCGATGCGGACTTGGCGGCGCGGGTGCGGACTGTGTCCGTGTATGCACGCGTGTCGGCCGAACATAAGCTTCGTATCGTCAAGGCCTGGCGCGCGCAAGGCGCGGTGGTGGCGATGACGGGTGACGGCGTGAATGATGCGCCGGCGGTGCGCGAGGCGGATATCGGCATCGCGATGGGCATGACTGGGACCGATGTGACCAAGGACGCATCGGATATGGTGGTGACCGACGACAATTTTGCGTCCATTGCGGCCGCGGTCGAAGAAGGGCGTAGCATCTACGCGAACATCCGCAAATCCGTGCACTATCTGTTGTCGTGCAATTTGAGCGAAGTGCTGGTCATGCTGGGAAGCACATTGTTAGGCTGGCCGCTCCCGCTGCTTCCGATCCACATTCTCTGGATCAATCTGGTGACGGACGGGTTTCCTGCGCTCGCCTTAGCCGTCGATCCGAAAGATCCGGATGTGATGAAACGCCCGCCGCGTGACCCGCAGGCGCCCCTCCTGGATCGTCAGCGGTTTGTGACGGTCTGTCTTCAAGGCGCGGTCATGGCCGCGGCGACCTTGGCGGTGTTCGGCATCGCCCAGTCCATCATGAAAGACGGGGTGCCGTTCGCTCGCACCATGACGTTTACGACGCTGGTGTGGGTGCAGTTTCTTCATGCCTTTACCTGCCGCCATGATCGGTACTCGCTGTTCCAGGTTGGGGTGGCGAGCAATCGGATGTTGGTGGGCGCGGTGCTGATGTCGGCCTGCTTGCAGGCGGGGATCTTGGTGAGCCCCTGGGGGCAGGAGATTTTTAAAGTCGTTCCGCTGCGGGCCGACGAATGGGCGGTGATCGCCGGGTTGGGGACGCTGCCCTTCCTGCTGATGGAACTCTGGAAGGCCTGGAGTCGTGCTCGAAGGAAGTGCCCGGAAACAGCTAGCGTGTGAGGCCGGGCGTGGCCCAAATTGTGGTGAGGGGAACCGCTTGGCGACTGAGTCCGACCGGTTGCGCCCCATACATGTCTGTGATGGTTCTCAACAAGCCGTAATGGTCCAGGGGTTCGCCATAGCGACCCGGTCTCACCATTGGTCCCACCAGAATCGTCGGAATGTGGTTGTCTGATTTCCCGTTATCTTCGTCCCAGGTGATGATCAGCAGACTGTTGTGTGTCTGCGCCCATTCTACGTAACGCTCGAGATGGTGTTGGAGCCATTGGTCCCCGCGCTGAATCCGGTCGGGATCTTTGCCGTCATGCATGTCGTTCTGTTGATTGGGTACGACCATACTGACGGTCGGCAGGGTGCTGAAGTCCGTCGGGAAATCGGTCAGTGGACGATTGCTGCCGGAGGAGACCGTATTGATGGGCGACGATTGCCAGTTGACCCAGGGGTTGTGCTTGCGTGCATAGGCGCCCGCGACGCACTCGACGGATCCGACGGCGGGCAGGTCTTCCGCATAGCCGATGAATGTCTGACCCGCCTGGGCCAGTGTGCTGGACAGATTGGGAACTGTCAGCGAGGTCGGGCAGGTGTTTTTGCTGACCCCGTCTATTGTGCCGGCGAAGAGGGCGATATAGTTCGGTTGACTGGGATGGGTTACGCCGTAGGAGTTGGTTAACAGGGCTCCCTTCTGGGCCAGCGCGTTGAGATACGGAGCTACCGGCGAGTCGATGATCTGGGAGAAGGCATGGTTCTCCTCGATCACGATCACAATGTGGTCGGGCTTTGGCAGTGGGGGCAGGGCGGAAAGCAGGTCGGTCCACAGGACGAGAAGGGTTGCAGTGACGATGGCGACGACCTGCCTGCTCATCAGGGACCTCACTCTGGTTTACATCGGGAGTTCGCTGAGCCGTAACGTGTACAGATAGTGATAGAGGCCCCGCTGTTCCAGCAACGCGGCGTGGGTGCCTGATTCGACGATTTTGCCTTTGTTCAGCACCAGGATGCGGTCGGCACGCTGAATGGTGCTCAGCCGGTGAGCGACGACGAAGGTGGTGCGGTTGACCATGAGCTCTTCCAGGGCTTCCTGCACCAGTCGCTCCGATTCGGTATCCAGCGCAGAGGTGGCTTCGTCGAGCAGGAGGATCCGCGGGTTTTTCAGGATCGCGCGCGCAATCGCGACACGCTGCCGTTGACCACCGGAGAGATTGATGCCTTTTTCTCCGACGATGGTCTGGTACCCGTCGGGGAATCCCGCGATGAACTCGTGGGCGTGTGCAGCCTTGCTCGCGGCAATGATCTCCTCCTCGGTCGCATCCTCGCGCCCGTAGCGGATGTTGTCACGGATTGGCCCGCCGAACAGAATCGTATCCTGGGGAACCAGCGCGATTTGCCGGTAGAGGCTGTCAAGCCGGACGTCCTTGACGTCATGGCCGTCCACCGTCAGCTGCCCTGACGTGGGATCGTAGAAGCGATGCAAGAGGTTCATGATCGTCGTTTTGCCGGACCCGGTCGGTCCGACGATCGCGATGAGTTCGCCTGGCTTCGCTTCAAACGAGACATCCGACAGCACGGGCTGCCGGGGGTCATAGGCAAAGCCGATATGCTCCGCGCGCACATGCCCTTTGATGGCCGGGAGTTCGATCGCATTCGGCGCATCGGCGATTTCGGCGTGGGTGTCCAGGATTTCAAAGACGCGTTGCATGGCGCCCTGGGCTTCTTTGATCTGTGCAAAGACACGGGCAGCTGATCCAAACGGGCCGATCAAAATTCCGGCAAAGAGCACGAAGGCAAACAGGTCGCCCGGAGAGACCGAGCCATCAATGACCTGGCGGCCTCCATACCACAGGACAGCGGCGGCGGAGGCGAAGGTCACGAAGGTGATCGTCGGCACGAACCACGCCATGATTGTGGCGCGGCGCAAGGACAGTTCCATAGCGGTCTGCACTTGCGTGACGAATCGCTGCTCTTCGCGTTTGGTTTGCACAAAGGATTTCACGACCCGGATGCCGGCAATCACTTCTTCCACCAGCGTGCTGACGGAGGCCGTTTGGTCTTGAATCGTGGTGGACAAGGCGCGCAGGCGTCGGCCGAACAGTTTTGCGACGACGACCAACAAGGGGAGCAGGACCAGGATGAGCAGGCAGAGTTGCCAGTTCATCGCGAACAGGAAGCCCGCCCCGCCGATAAAGGTCACGACCTGTTTAGCCGCGTCTATGGGAGTGTCGGTCACGACGTTCTGGATCACGGTGACGTCGTTCATCAGACGCGACATCAGTTCGCCGGTCCGACGTTTGGAGAAAAAGTTGACCGACAGCGTTTGCAGATGGGCAAAGAGATGCGTCCGAAAATCCGCCATCACGCGTTGCGAGACCCAGGCCGTCAGGTAGCTGTGTCCCATGGAGCAGAGCCCTTGCAGCAGGACCAGCCCCAGGAGCAGCAGGATCATCTGCGCCATGCGGTCGGCGTCGTGTTGCACCGTGATGACGTCCCAGAGCGTACCGCCCAGCCGGAGCAAGGCCAGATTCACGGCGGCGACCGCCATGACCATGATGGCGGCGGCGATCATCCGCGGGACGTAGGGCTTCAGGAAGGGGAAGAATCGTTTGAACGAGAACATCGGTGTTACGACAATGGATTCCGGGGGGCAGGCACAGAGCCCTGAGCCGTCGTTGCGGTGAAAGGACTACGACACGACCTTCGTAATGGGGTGAGGGCGGACTAGAGCTGAGCGATGGACTCGATCAGGTTCTTATTGATCGCCACGAAGTCCGACCGATCCTTGTCATTGATCAAGACGTCAGTCAGGCTGATGAACAGCCGCTGTTCCTCGTTGATCGCATCGGACACACGATTACGCATGGGCGGGATTAGGAAATCCCCGACGTAGGTACAGTTCACCGTTCGAACGCGGATGCGAACTTTTTTTCCTTCGGGCACGGATCCCTCCGTCCATTATGTCGTGATGAGCTCAGCTCTTGCGACGCAAGAATTTCTGACGCCGGCGCAACTTCTTATACTTGTGCTTGCGCATCTTCTTCCGGCGTTTCTTGAGGACACTCGCCATACGTTCAATCTCCAACTGCTAGGCGCGGGAGTCTAGTGGGTTTCATTCCAAAATGCAAGCCAAGATTCTGGCCTCTGTTTGCGAATTTCCCGCACCCCGGGCCATCGGGCAGGTGCGTATGCGGTTGCGGCTCCGTTGCTTGACCTCGTTCTGCCAAGATTTCTATACTGCGCCATGATTTATTCTGGTACATCGTTTTGCTGCAGATTCAGCCACCTACTGTTGGGGTTTTTGCTGATCCTGGCCGTGGGCTGTTCGGGAAAAACCCTCCAGTACAAAGACGACCACGACCGTATTCTTCGGATTGATCAGGCGGTCGAGTCGCTCCGGAAATCCTACGTCGAACGAGATCGGAATGCGCTGGAATCGTTGCTTCTGCCCTCGGGCAATTTGGATCAGCTCCAGCGGGAAGTCCATGGTGATTTCGACACCTTCCAGGATATTCAGTTGGAATTTTCGATCGAACGGATTCTCATCGAAGGCGACAACATCGACGTCTTTGTCCATTGGCAAGGCCAGTGGAAACGCAATCCGAGCGAGGTGGGCACGCGCCAGCGTGGGCATGGGCGCCTCGCATGGGTCGGGACGCAGTCGATTTTGCTTCGAGAAGCCCAGGGGGATCTCCCGTTCGGTATGGGCTCACGGGCGAATCCGGGCCAGGAACCGGCACGGAGCTCAGCCACCCCTTAACCATGTCAGCCCGCAGTTCTTCTCCCAAAATTGAAACAGATTTTCTCGTGGTCGGCAGCGGCGTAGCAGGCCTGCGTGCGGCCATCGAGCTCAGCCGTGCGGGGCGTGTGTTGATGCTGACCAAGGGCCAGCCGTTGGAAAGCAATTCCATGTATGCCCAGGGTGGTGTCGCGGTCGCGCTCAGTGAAGAGGATGATGTCGGTAGCCATCTCGCGGATACGCTCAAGGCCGGTCATGGCCTGTGCCGGCGTGAAGCCGTACGTGTTTTAGTCGAAGAGGGGCCGGACCGGATTCAGGAACTGATTGCCTGGGGTGCGAAGTTCGACAAGATCGGTAAACGGTTTGCGTATACGCGCGAAGCTGCGCACAGTCGGAGCCGGATTCTCCGCGCGCGCGGAGATGCCACGGGCAATGAGATGGTCCGGGCGTTGATGACGTATGCCGCCAGGCAGCGGCGTATTCAGCGCTTGGATCGGCGATTCACGGTGGATCTGGTGGTGGCCGACGGTCGTTGTTGCGGCGCGATCGTCCTGAACGAAATGTCGGGCGAGCGTACGGTGCTTCCGGCCAGTGCGGTGGTGTTGTCGACAGGCGGTGCGGGGCAGGTCTATGCCCGCACCACCAATCCCGGCAATGCGACCGGAGACGGCATGGCGATGGCGCTGCGGGCCGGCGCGTTGTTGATGGACATGGAATTCGTACAATTTCACCCGACCTCGTTGTACCTGCCGTCGAGCCCCCCCTTCTTGTTGTCGGAGGCCATTCGCGGAGAAGGGGGACAGCTGCGGAACATCAAGGGCGAGTTGTTCATGCAGCGTTATCATCCGGACGGCGCGCTGGCCCCGCGCGATGTGGTCTCACGGGCCATCTGGTCCGAAATGGCGGCGACACGCGCACGGCACGTGTATCTGGACGTCACGCATCTGGGCGCGGCCTTCGTGAAGCGGCGATTTCCCACCATTTATGCCACCTGCCTGCGATATGACATCGACATGACGGAAGAATGGATTCCCGTGTCGCCGAGTGCCCACTATATGATGGGCGGGGTATGGACGGATGTGCATGGCGCGACCACCTTGCCGGGGTTGTTTGCGGCGGGAGAAGTCGCCTGCAGCGGAGTGCACGGGGCGAATCGGTTGGCGAGCAACTCACTACTGGAAGGACTGGTCTTCGGGATGCGTGCCGCACAGTCCGCGGTGGCCCACGCCGGACATATCTCCGGTCCTGCAAGCCTGCCTCCGCTTGAGGAGCTCGAGCAGGGACGGCCGACGGATTTCGATGACCCGGAAAAGTTGCGCAGTTCTCTGCGTCGTCTGATGTGGGGGAAGGTTGGTCTGGTGCGCTCGGGAGATTCGTTGATCAGCGCGTCAGCACAGCTGGTACGGTGGTCGCGCCTCCTGACAAAACCCTTTTCCTCGCGGGCGGCCCTTGAGGTGAAGAACATGGTGCAGGTGGCGCGCTGTATTGCCGATGCGGCCCTCTGGCGGGAAAACAGTGTGGGGGCGCACTACAGGTCGGATTTTCCCGAGGCCACTCGCCCGGGATGGCGGCAGCACAGTCAATTACTCCTGGGGCAGGGGCACGTCAGCGGGATGCCATCGAATGAGCAAGACCTCGTCCTTGCGACCCGGGCGCCGGTGCGCGGTAAGGCCGTGAAGAAGAAAGCCGGTCGTTCGTGAGGAAGGTGCGGTAGTAGCGCAGCACCTTGAGGACGTATTGTCGTGTTTCCGGGATAGGCGGAAGCCCCTGATAGCGCTCCACCGCATGTTCCCCCGCATTGTAGGCCGCCAAGGCCAAGGGGAGATTGCCGTTAAACCGGTCCAGCAGTTGCCGCAGGTATTTGGTTCCCCCGCCGATATTGTCATCCGGATTATAGGAGTCCCGCACATCGAGGCGCATCGCGGTCTGCGGCATGAGCTGCATCAGGCCGACGGCACCGGCATGGGAGACTGCCAGCGGATCGAAGTCGGATTCCGTTTTGATCACGGCGCGAATCAGCGCCGGATGTAAGCGATGGGCACGGGAATGTCGAGCGATGACCGGATCTAATTCACGGTCGGAAATCATGCTGCGCGAGCGAGGCAGTTCGGACATCACCCGTTTATATCGCGGATCATTCGGGACATTGGTCAGGGAAATGGTGCCGTTGGCATCAATGTATTGGTAGACCTCGGCCTGGACGGGAGCGGCCGTCAGCGCGAATGTTGCGGACAGTAAAAGCAAGGGCGTGATGCGGTTGAATCGGTCCATCGGGGTTGAGGCGCCTGGGTCTGCGTGGTGTCCTTTGCCGATAGTTCAACCGTAGCAGTCGACCCCCAACCTGTCAAAAACCCTTACTCCATCTTGCCCCCGGTTTTTCCCTCTAAATCATTGATATCAATGCGATGTATTGATGTGGTGCGCTAGGGGATCGCTTCAAGGAATTTGGTTCGGCTGGTGGCGAAACGCGCCTGCAGCCGGCGGGTGAGGGGGCCGGGACGACCGTCGCCGATCGGGAACGTGTCGACGCGCGAGACAGGCATGACCTCCATACTGGTATTCGTGAGAAAACATTCTTCTGCCGTGCGAAGGTCGGTGAGGTGATAGTGGCCTTCCTGAACCGGTAGGCCTTCTTCCGCGGCGAGCGTCATGACGATGGTTCGCGTGATGCCATCCAGGATGCCGCAGTCCAGTGCCGGCGTATGGACGACGCCTTGAGAAATGAAAAAGAGATTGCTGATCGTGCACTCGGTGAGCTCGTCTTTCCAATTCAAGAAAAGGCTGTCGAACGTCCCGGCTGCGATGGATTCGCGTTTCGCCAAAATGTTGTTGAGAAAGTTGGTGGATTTGATTTGCGGGGATAAAGCCTCGGGCAGATTGCGTCTGGTCTGCGCGACGGTGAGCGAGACCCCGTCACGTGAGAGGTGCGGTGCGGAGGCGTGCAGGGGCTTGGTCATGATCACCACGGTGGGTCGGGGACAGAGTGCCGGGTCCAGGCCGATCTCCCCTTCGCCTCGTGAAATGGTAATGCGGAGGTACGCGTCGACCCGATCGGTCCCGACCTCATTGCGGCGCATGGCTTCATGAAGGAGATCCGGCCATTGGGTGTCAGGAATGGGAATCGTCAGGCCGATAGACTCGGCTGAACGCCGCAGCCGAGCGAGGTGCTGGTCGCGCATGAAGATCCGGGAGCCATAGGACCGCAGGGTTTCATACACCCCATCGCCATAGAGAAATCCATGGTCGAAGACGGAGACAACGGCCTCTTCTTTCCGCACGAATCGATCGTTCACAAACACCCACATCAGCGGCCAGCCTCCAAAATGTTAAAAAATGCGCCCGCTTTAGCGAGCGTTTCCTCATATTCACGATCGGGGTCTGAGTCAGCCACGATGCCGGCGCCGACCTGCAAATACCCGTGTGTCTTCGTCAGGAGCAATGTACGGATGAGGATATTCAGGTCCAGGTCGCCGCTCCAACAGAAATAGCCGAGGGCTCCGGTATAGATTCCGCGTCGCACCGGCTCCAATTCCTCGATGATTTCCATGCAACGCAGCTTGGGTACGCCGGTGATGGTGCCTCCTGGAAACACGGCCCGGACGAGGTCGAGTGGCGAGGTGCCCGGCTGTAGGGTTCCGGTCACGTCAGAGACCAGATGGCGAACGTGCGAATACTGTTCGACGGTCATGAACTCATCAACGCGAACCGTGCCGTATCGACAGACTTTGCCCAGGTCGTTGCGTTCGAGATCGACCAGCATGACATGCTCGGCACGTTCCTTGGGACTGGCGAGTAATTCGGCGCGCAGATCCTGGTCTTCCTGTGCTCGGATCCCGCGAGGCCTGGTTCCGGCAATGGGCCTCGTGCTGGCCTCTGCTCCAGACAGACGGACGAGCCGCTCGGGGGAATTGCTCACGAGGCTGAGTTCGGGGAGGTGAAGGAGCCCTGCAAATGGAGACGGGTTGACGGTGCGCACACGGCCATACAGGGCCGTTGCATAGGCATTGACCTCGGGCCGTGGCGCCGCGGCGTCGAGGCTGAGGGTGAACCGATGGGACAAGTTCGCCTGGTAAATGTCGCCGGCGGCGATATAGTCCTGGCAGCGTCGGACACGCGTGGTGTAGGCCTCACGCGACTGGTTCGGGAGCAAGGTGGCACCGGGGAGCCAGGCTCGGTCAGTGACGGAGGGGCGTGGACTCGTCAAGCGGGCTTCCATCTCCGCCAATCGGTCGCGACCTTCTCGATACAGTTTCTCGCGGGGTTCGGCCTGAAATCGAGACAGGGGCGGGCAGTACATCAGAAACAGCTGGTGCGTGAGGTGGTCGACCGCTGCGACCAGGTCGAAACACGCCATCTGCAGGTCGGGAAGGCCGGTGTCGTCTGTCGCCAAATTGGGAAGTGTTTCGAACGAGCGGATCAGGTCGTAGCTGAGATATCCCACAGCGCCACCAAAAAACGGCGGGATGCCCTCACGGTGAGGGATTTTCGACGCGCCAAGCATCTGCCCAAGGGCGTGAAACGGCGAGCCGCTGAACACCTTCGATCGCCCCGCCTCCTCCACACAGTATTTCTGAGCCCGCCCGCTCAACGTGAGGTAGGGCTCGCTGCCGAAGAAGGAATAGCGTGCGGTGCTCCGACTGCCGTTCGCGCTTTCGAGTAGAAATGACGGACGATTGGTGGACGCGAGGCGTCGGTACAATTCAAACGGGTCGGCCTCCGGCTGCGGACGGACCACGACCAACGGTTGTGGTGGCCCATGGAGAAATACCTGGTGTGAGGAATCAGTCATGGCACTTGGTGTCGGGAGGGGATCCTCCTGAGGAAAAGACTATACCGCATCGTACGGCCGGGTCATAGCGGGCCAACTTCTTGACAAGCCCCCAGCGAATTTGCTTGAATGGCGCGCCCGCCGATGGGTGCACTCTGTCCGACTGCGCTGAAGAGTGCCGCACGTGAGCGCGTGATGCCCCCCTCTCAGGATCCGTTATATGCGGGGCTCGGGCAAGCTGTCCGGATCGGGACGGAACTGCTCGCTGCGTTGATTGTCGGAGGGGGCTTGGGCTGGGTGGTCGACACCTACCTGCT
>WBZQ01000169.1_pt1 | contig 48529 bp, 45 predicted proteins | sample 5204251 | NCBI WGS metagenome assembly WBZQ01 (sample SAMN12412402, study PRJNA552823) | activated sludge metagenome | isolation source: activated sludge from nitrification reactor of wastewater treatment plant... | place: USA: Virginia | collected 2017-09 | reverse complement strand
GCTCGTCAGGTGCGGGTGGGGTAGATACGGTTTCGCCATGGCTGACCCGATCCAGATTTTGCTCGCAGAAGATGATGTTGATCTGCAGGTCACCACCCGGTTGGTGCTGGAGAAGTTCGGATATTCAGTGGTGGTGGCGGGGGATGGGCAGAAGGCGCTGGATGCGTTCACCATCAACGCGCCAGATCTGTTGCTGGTCGACGTGATGATGCCGGTAATGGACGGCATTTCGTTGACTAGGGCGATTCGGGCTCGCAGCGACGTACCCATCATCATGCTCACCGCCCGAGACCTCAGTTATGACCAAGTGATGGGCCTTGAGGCGGGTGCTGACGACTACATCACCAAGCCATTCAACGGCGAGGTGCTCAATGCCCGGATTCAGGCACTCTTGCGCCGAGCACGGCACAGCGCTGAGGCTGTCGATGAGGTTCGAGTCGGTGACTTGGCGATCGATCGCATCGGCTGGACTGTCAACAAGGCCGGTGCCGACGTCGAACTGAGCGCCACCGAGTTTCGGTTACTTGAAGCCTTCCTCGATCACCGCGGCGCAGTGCTTTCGCGCACCCAACTACTCGATCGGGTGTGGGGGAGTGCTGACTGGGGCGATGAGCGTGTCGTGGACGTCAACATCCAGCGACTACGCGCCAAGATCGGCAACGAGTTGATCACCACTGTGCGCGGTGCTGGTTACAAGATGGTCCGCGAGTGAGCACAGGCCTCGTCACTTGGCGGCACTCGTTGCGCACGCGCATCGCCATCGCGGTGAGCCTGGTGGCGCTGGCAGTCACGGCACTCGTAGGTGCGGTGATCGACTACCAGGTCGCCCTCGATGGCCGCGAACGCTTGCGCGCCCAGGCACTCGATCGGATCAACGCGGCCGCTTCGGGATACGCAGTTGATGGACGGTTGCGGTTTGACGCTTCGGTGAGCCCCGACTCGGTGCCCCCCGAGATGTTGCCGATTGCCACAGGCACGGTGAAGACCTATTACGTCGGGCAGGCAATGTTTGCCGCTCGCCGGATCTCCGACGAAGTCGTCATCTCACTCGCACTCAGTGACCGATCTTTGCGCGACCAGCGCGCCTCGCTACGGCGTACGTTGGTGCTCAGCGGTGCGGGCGGTGCGCTCATGGCTGGGCTGTTGGGCTGGTTGGTAGCAACAGGTCTCTCTCGCAGGCTGCGACAAGCCGCCATAGCGGCCAACTCCGTGGGAGCCGGTGATCTGAGCGCAAAGATCGCCATGCCCGGACGCGACGAGGTCAGCGCCTTGTCGCGCACTGTGGATCAGATGAGCGCCGCACTTGCCGCCCGGATCGAGCAAGAGCGGGCATTTTCTGCAGACGTGGCCCACGAGTTGCGCACCCCGATCACGGCTCTGGTCAGCGCGAGTGAGTTATTGCCAGATTCGCCCGAGGGCGATTTGGTACGACGCCAGACAACTCGGGTCAGCAGACTCGTCATGGACCTCCTCGAGATCTCCAAACTTGAGAGTGGGCAAGCTGAAGTCGAGTTGGCCTCACACGATCTGGGTCCGCTTCTTCGTCGCATTGCGACTGATCGTGGACTTGAAGGCATCGACCTCGATGTGGACGCAGCAGGCACGGTGCTGGTGGAGCCACGCCGACTCGAACGCATCGTGAGCAACCTGATTGCCAACGTGCACAGCCATGGCGGCGGACACGCCTACCTCAGGGCCGTGGGCAACGTGCTGGTGGTTGAAGATGACGGACCTGGGTTCCCTGACGACGTACTCAAAGATGGCCCGCAGCGTTTCCGCTCGCTAGGTCACAGCGCAGGCACTGGCCTGGGCATGACCATCGCGGTGCGACAAGCCGAAGTGATGGGCGCACAGTTGCGCTTGAGCAACCGGCCTGAAGGTGGCGCCAGAGCCGAACTCACCCTGCCTGTGACTTAGCCAACCCGGGCAGTTTGAACGTTTCTTGGGTGATCCCGCCCTCGACAGAATCGATCGCAACGACCTCAAGCTTGGTGTATGCCTGACCAGCTTCACCACGGCTCAACGCAGTCGCGGTGACGTTGACGTGCTGTTGGACCGGCTTGCTCGATGCGCAATCGGGCTCACACGGGTTTGTGGTGAAGGTTCCTTCTGCAGTTGCCGAGGTGTCGCCCCACCGCTTCCAGTGCAGGTCTTGCAGCGAGGAGTTTCCATCGGCGCAGGAGAGCACGAACGACTCAGGTCGGTTGCGCAGTTCGTCGCTGACGCACTCAACCAAGTAAGTGACGTCGGCGTAGCTGCTGTAGGTGCCGGTTTCGCCGTCGCTGGGTTCACTCGCGACGGGCTGAGCGTCAGTGACGCCACAGGCGGTCAATGTGGCGGCGGCAACCACACACACAGTGAGTCTTAACAGCGCAGATGCGGACACCTCAGTAGCTCCTTGATCTAGATGTCGATGAGCCAAGCTTGGCTCACCTTCGCCTCAGTAGGCCCACAGGTACATCACAACAGCATCTCAGGTCGCTGATGACGCACTAGCCTTGCCGCCATGGCTTGCGTTGCTGACGTTATTGCGGTGCTCGAGGAGCTTTACCCTTCGCGTCGAGCAGAGCCGTGGGACCAGGTTGGTTTGGTCTGCGGTGACCCCGCGCGCGACGTACGGCGAATTGTGGTGGCCGTCGATCCTGTGCAGGCAGTCGTTGACGAAGCAATCGCGTTGGGCGCTGACATGGTGATCACTCATCACCCACTGTTTCTCAAAGGCACATCCAGCGTCGCTGCGACCACACCCAAGGGACGCGTGGTCCATGACCTGATCCGCAACGACATCGCCCTGTTCGCGGCTCACACCAATGCTGATTCGCCGCCAAACGGGGTGAGTGAGTCGATAGCTCAGGCACTGGGTCTGCGCCAGATACGGCCGCTGGACCCCGACGATGACTCACCGCTGGACAAGATGGTGACCTTCGTGCCGATTGAGTCAGCCGAGTCGGTCCGCGAGGCACTGACCGAAGCGGGCGCTGGGCACATCGGCAACTACGACAGCGCGTCCTTCTCGACCCCTGGGACAGGTCGATTTCGCCCGCTAAGAGGGGCCTCCCCAGCAATCGGAGCTGTAGGTGAGGTTGCCGAGGTCGACGAGGTGCGGATCGAGGTGGTCGTGCCGAGGTCTCGCAGACATGACGTTGTGGAGGCTATGCGCCATGCCCACCCCTATGAGGAGCCAGCCTTTGATCTTGTGGAACTCATTGGCCTGCCAAGCGCAGATGTGGGCAGCGGTCGAATCGGCGAACTTTTCGCGCCGATGACGTTGTCTGACTTCGCGTCAGTGGTCAACCGTGTGCTGCCGGCAACTGCCCACGGAGTGAGAGTGGCAGGCAAGCCTGACCAGATGGTGCAGCGGGTCGCGCTATGCGGGGGAGCGGGAGATTCCTTCCTGGAGTTGGCGCGCATGAGTGGCGCAGACGTCTACATCACCTCCGATCTTCGCCACCACGTGGCCTCAGAACTTCGGGAACATGACTCGATGGCCCTCATCGACGTGGCTCACTGGGCAGCCGAAAGCATGTGGTTGCCTGTGCTGCAGGTTCGGTTGACTCAAGCTTTGGGCACTACGGTGGGCATTGCGATCAGCACGATCAATACCGACCCCTGGACGTTCCGGGTCTAGCCCAAGGAGATCAACGGTGAAAGCCGATCCGTTCGCGCAGCTTCGACTGCTTGACGTTCAGGAACTCGATTCCAAACTCGACACCCTGGTGAACCACCTGCGCAACCTGCCCGAGCACGCAACGGTGGTTGAGTTGCAGGCTCGTCGGGCGGCGCTGACAAACAGGCTCAGTGATGCCGCGATCTTGGTGCGTGACCTCACCGCTGACCAGGAAAAGGCAGATGCCGATGTCGAGCAGGTCAAAGCGCGCCGTGAACGTGACCGCACTCGCATGGATCAGGGGTTGATCACGAACCCCAAAGACCTCGAACGCATGACGCACGAATTGGTGTCACTCGACAAGCGGATCAGCGATCTCGAAGATGTCGAACTCGAGGTGATGACCGCACTCGAAGATGCCCAAAGCGAGCATGATCGGGCTGCCGAATTGGCTGCTGAACTCGACCAAGAGATTGCGGCAGCGACCGCTGCCCGCGACGAACGGGCAGTGGCATTGCGTGCCGAACTCGACGAGGTGCGCACCGAGCGTGAGCTGACTGCTACCGATCTCCCCGAAGACCTGACGGCGCTCTATGCCCGGCTCAGGGAACTCAAGGGCGGAGTTGGTGCCGCCGCGCTGCATCGTCGGCAATGCGGCGGATGCCGCCTCACCTTGGACGCCTCAGTGCTTGCATCGATGGCCAAAGCACCCTCGACCGAGGTGCTGCGCTGCGAAGAGTGCAGTCGGATCTTGGTGCGCACCTCGGAGTCGGGATTGTGAGTTCTAGCAGGTCAAGCCAGCCGGGTCCTGACATCAGTGCCCCCACCACATTGATCCTGATTCGCCACGGTCAAACCGACCACACCTCGCAGATGCTGTTCTCCAGTGGGCTCGGTGGGGCCAACCCAGGTCTCAACGACCACGGGCGCGACCAGGTGACCCAAACTGCGACGTGGCTCGCGGGTCTCGCCGATCAGATCGACGTACTCGTGACCTCTCCGGTGAAGCGAGCAGAAGAGACCGCTGCGATCTTGGGGCACGCTCTAGAGCTTGAGCCGACCGTCGAGCATGACCTGGCCGAGATGGATTTCGGCACGTGGGATGGGCTCAGCTTCGCCGAAGTCGCTGAGCGTGAGCCCGAGGCATTGCGCACGTGGATGGGGTCGCTCACGGTCACACCCGGTGGGGGAGAGTCGTTTCGCGACGTGGAGGAACGAGTGCTGCGCGCCCGCGATCGTCTGGTGACTGAGCATCGCGGCAAGACCGTGATGGTCGTGAGCCATGTGACCCCGATCAAGACTTTGGTCGCGCACAGCGTTGATGCCCCGCTGACGTCACTGTTTCGGATGGAACTCACGCCTGCATCGGTGAGCGTGATTTCCCACTACGAGCGCGGTCCCGATGGCAATCCGGCGTCCTCGCTGCGTTTGTACAACGCTCGCCCAGGCGATGACGTCGTGCTCTCACGCCACCATCACTAAAGCTCCGATACCACCACGTCGATCTGTGAGCCGCTCGCTCCGGTGCGTGTGAGGCTCGAGTGCCACCCCAGATCGTTAAGCAGATCGACAAGGTTTGCTGGATTGCCCGGTGAAGCTGGCGAGCTCACCAAGTCGCGCGTGATCCGGCCCTTGGTTGCCTTGTTGAAGTGGCTAACGATTTTGCGCACACCGTTGGCCTCGTGAAGCACCCGCACCGAAGCCAGGTTGTGGCCGTGAGGGAACTTCCAGAAATTGGCGTACGTCGTGGAACGCAAGTCAACGACGAGTTGATCGCCCATCTCCTGAGCCGCATGAGGCAACGCTGAGCGCCAATGGGCGGCGACGGGCCCCAAGCCTGGCAAAGAGACGCCCCCGGCAAGTCGGTAGCTGGCGATGCGATCGCTGGGTCGCACCCAGCCAAACACCGATGAGGTGATCACAACGCGGCGGGTGAGCCGGGCCTTGGCTGCCGAGTCCAAGGAGTCGACATCGAGACAGTCGTAAAGAACTCCGGTGTAAATCTGATCGGCTCGTGCAGTAGGCGAATCGTGGAGTTCAAGGTTCAGCGCGATCTGGCTGGCTTGAGTGGGGCCAAGGCCCAGCACGCGGGCTGCATCAGGGCCAGAACACACCTGCTGCAGCGACTCGATGACCTGTTGGCGAGCGGGGGTCAGGACCGGAAACGAGAGCGTTTCTAGGTCCAAGGGCTTGCCCCGGCTGGGGCGAGACTTGCCTTCTGAGGGCGGCAACATGATCAGCACGTGCTCAGCTTAGGTGGGTCATAAGTCACGCTAAGAATGCGCACCTGAGCGCTGAGTTGTGGCATTTCGGACATAGGGTGTGCACCGTGCCAAGCCGCGTCATTCGAGTCAGCCCCGATGCATCTGATGTGATCAGGGAGAGCATCCTCGCGCTCCAAGCCGCGCAGAACGTGGCACCCAATTTCCCAGCAGAGGTGGAAGCCGCCGCGATCGCGGCGGCCCGCGAGGTCACATTGCCGACCTTGGATTTGACGGACGTGCCGTTCTTTACGATCGACCCTCCCACCAGCATGGACCTTGACCAGGCGATGTTCCTGGAGCGGACTCCCACAGGCTTTCGGGTGCACTACGCGATCGCAGACGTGGCTGCATTTGTTAAGCCTGGTGGCGTCCTCGATGCCGAGTTAGCCCGCCGCGGCGAGACGCTCTACGGCGCGGACTCCAAGATTCCGCTGCACCCCAAGGTGCTCAGCGAAGATGCCGCCTCGCTTCTGCCTGGTGTGGTTCGTCCCGCGATCGTGTGGCAACTAGATCTTGATGCGGCCGGGGAGTTGCAAGCAACACAGGTTCGTCGGGCTGCGGTGAAGTCGACAGCGAAGTTGGCCTATGAGCAGGTGCAAGCCTCACTCGATGCGGGCGAGCAGACATATGCACTCCTGCGCGAAATCGGCCAGCTGCGGCAACAGGCTGAGGCAGCGCGCGGGGCAGTGTCATTGCCGATGCCCGAACAAAACGTGGCCATCGATCATGACGAGTGGAGCCTGGTTTTGCGGCAACCGCTGCCCGTCGAATTGTGGAACGCTCAGATCTCGCTGCTCACTGGCATGGCGGCAGCTCAGATGATGATCAACGCGCGAGTCGGAGTGCTACGCACGTTGCCTGCTGCCCAGCCCAGGGCCTTGGACCGGCTGCGTCGTACCGCCAAAGCGCTGGGTGTTTCGTGGCCTGCGACCCTGTCTTATCCAGACTTCGTTCGATCCCTCGACCCGGACAATCCGCGACACGCAGCCATGGTGGTGGCATGCACCACCTTGCTTCGAGGGGCCGGCTACGTCTGCTTTAACGGGGAAGTGCCTGCTGAGCGCACTCACGCGGCGATCGCGGCGCCGTACGCGCATGTGACGGCTCCCTTGCGGCGCTTGGTCGATCGATATGCCCTGGAAATGTGCGTATCTATCGATGCCGGTCAGCCGGTCCCGCAGTGGGTGCTAGACGCCTTTGATGACCTGCCCGCGATCATGCAAGCCTCCGGTCGCCGAGCGCGCTCCTATGAGCGGGCGATTGTGGATCTTGTGGAGGCCCAGCTGCTCAGTGGTCGCGTGGGCGAGAGGTTTGAAGGGGTCATCTTGGAAATCGACCCCGAAGACCCCAACAAGGGCGTGGTTCAGATTGCTGATCCGGCCGTAGAAGCAGTGGTCACCTCGGATTCGCCCCTGCCTGTGGGAGACCAGGTGCAGGTGCGATTGGTCAGCGCCGACCCGGACGCGCGAACAGTGAAATTCGCCCGAGTGTGAGTTAGGGCTCCACGAGGTGGATTTCGAAGCTGTAATTGCTAGCGACGTAGAGATGTGTCGCGTATTCAACGACTCGACCCGTGTCATCTAGCGTCTCTCGCTGCATCGTGAGCAAGGCAGTGCCTTTGAGTTGGTCCAACAGCACCGCTTCTTGAGGCGTGGCATTGCGCGCGCCAACAGTTTGCGTTGCCGAATGCAGATGGATGCCTTTACGGCGCAGCAGGTCATAGAGTCCGCGCTCGGCCAGATCTGAGGCGCCGAAGGTCACCAGATCGGCAGGCAGGTAGTTCGTCATGACGGCAATTGGTTCGACTTGGGCCGCGCGTAGACGCACGATTTTCACCACCGGTGCACCTGGCGTCAGCCCTAGTTTGGTGGCCACCTCCTCGTCGGCTGGAAGCGACTCAAAGGCGAGCACTGTTGTCGTCGGTTTACGACCAGCAGTAGCGAGGTCGTCGTACAAACTGGTGAGTTCGAGAGGTCGGCGCACCTTGGGTTGTACGACGCGCGTGCCGATGCCACGCCGACGCACGATCATGCCTTGATCAACGAGTTGTTCCATGGCGCGGCGCATCGTGGGACGTGAGACGCCAATGCGATCGGCGAGGAGAATCTCGTTCTCGAAGAGCGTCCCCGGAGGCAAGAGACCAGAGGTGATGGCATTTTCAAAGTGTGTGGCGACTTGGAAATACAGGGGCAGCGGGCTGGCCCTGTCGATGGAGAAGTCAGCCACTAGGGTCTCAAGATCGCTCTTACTCACGCGTGCACTATGTCAGAACGTCTAGTCAAAGTCAGGTATTTGCGCCTGCAGGCTGACACATCGCCGTTGTTGTTCGCACGACTAACTCCGTGGGCATTCGGTTGGCCCGAGTCGCGATGTCGGGATCGGCGATGCGTTCGATGAGCATCGACAAGGCACTTGCGCCGAACTGTTCGATTGACTGGCGCACGCTGGTCAATTGCACCATGGCGAGCCCAGCGATTTGGGAGTCGTCATAGCCCACAACGCTGACCTCTTCTGGGACGGAGAGCCCATGTCGGGAGAATTCACCGATGGCACCAACTGCGCACAGATCGTTGGCCGCGATCACCGCGGTCGGTCGTTGCTTCGAGCGCAGCAAATGTGCCGCACCCCGCTTTCCGCCCTCCTCTGTGAAGTCCCCTGGGACAGCCAGCGGTTGGAGTTGGTGCTCGCGCATTGTTGAGACATAGGCCGCCTCACGATCGTGAGCAGACCGGTTGGCTCCACCGGTGATGTGTGCAATCTGGGTGTGACCTAGATCTGTGAGGTGGGCGATCACCTCTTTGGCCGCCTGACGTTCGTCAGTGGTGACGACGTCGACGTTCTCCACGAACGAGACATCTCGACCGATCACCACAGTCGGGGAGGCCGTGCAGATTTCGCGCAGGGTGTCGGTGCGCATGATCGGACTGAGCAGGGCCAATCCGGCCACGCGGTGCTCGAGCAGGGTGTTGACCAGTGGGCCCTCTTTGCCCGCCGAACGCACTCCAGGCGCCACCAAGAGGTCGTAGCCAGCTGCCTCGGCCGCAGTGGCGAAGGAGGAGTAGACGGCTGCGAAGTAGGGGTTAGTGACGTCGTTGATCAACACACCCAATGTGTGCACCTGCTTGCTGGCCAACGAGCGGGCAAAAGCGTTGGGGCGGTAGCCGAGTTCGTTAGCCGCGCGCAGCACCTTTTCCCGGCTTTGGGCCGACACGTTGGGGGCATCTCGCAGCACCAAAGACACCAGGGCGCGCGAGACGTTAGCGCGTCGCGCCACATCCTCTTGCGTGGGACCCATGTCCGGTTTCTCCTAGCTAGCAGCCCAAATCGTAGGGACAGTGTCACAGTTTGATAACTGTCTGTGAAGAGGGTTTGTCAGAACGTTGTGACACAGAGCACATTACTCAATTAGCGCGCGCTAACAAGATGTCGCGGGCTTGGCGCATAGGGCGCAAGCGGGCTCAGCCCGCAACGAAGGAGGAAGTATGAAGACTCCCAAGTTGGGTGTAGCCGCGCTTGTCGCGGCAACGATGGTGCTCGCCGGCTGCGGAACCACGAGCGGTGACACCAAGGCCGATGGTGGCAGTGGTGACCAGGCCAGCATGAAGCTGTGCATGTACACCCACGGTGACGGCGGCGGGTTCTGGTCGGTGGCCAAGAAGGGTGCTGAGAAGGCTGCTGCTGACCTCGGTGTCACCCTTGACTACCAGGAGTCCAACAACGACGCGGCCAAGCAGGCTCAGCTCATTGAGGCTGGCGTGACCGGTGGCTGTGAAGGCATTGCCGTTTCCGCTCCGAACCCTGACGCCATCAAGGGCGCGATGGCCAAGGCCAAGGAAGCCGGCATTCCGCTGGTGACCATGAACTCCGGTTCGAGTGTCTTCAAGGACCTCGGCGCCTTCACTCACGTTGGCCAAGACGAGTTCATCGCTGGTCAAGAGGCCGGCAACAAGTTCAAGGAGATGGGCGTCAAGAAGGTTCTTTGCCCGATCCAAGAGGCCAACAACATTGGTTTGCAGCAGCGCTGCGACGGAGCCAAGGACACCTTCGGCAACGTTGAGAACCTGCAGCTTTCCGGTGGTCTTGCTGACATCGCAAAGAGCCAGGCCGAGATCCAGGCCAAGCTTGAGGCCGACCCCAGCATTGACGCTGTCTTCGCGCTGAACGCCGACATCGCCACTGGTGCTGCCATGCCTGCCGCTGAGGCAGTCGGACGCGACCTCCAGATCGGCACCGTCGACCTTTCTGCCGACGCAGTGCAGGCCATCAAGGACGGCAAGATGGCGTTCGCCATCGACCAGCAGCAGTTCGCTCAGGGCTACATGTCCATCGTGCTGCTCTACCTGAACAAGACCAACGGTCACGAACTTGGTGGAGGCCAGCCGATCTACACCGGCCCCGGCTTCGTCACCAAGGACAACGCCGCACAGGTTCAGGAACTGGCAGCAGCCGGTACTCGCTGATCATGAGTCTTTGGGGCGGGGGAAACCCCGCCCCAAAGACCTAGTCGTACCTCTCTCGGACCCCTGGGGCCGACGATGCACCGAAGGAGTAGTCAATGTCCGCAGCTACGTCGACACCCAAAGACGAGCGACTCGCTCAAACCTCGCGCCTGACTCGCGTCATGCGCAGACCAGAACTTGGTGCCTTCCTAGGCGCACTGGTCATCTATTTGATGTTCGCCGTGGTTGACACCACAGGCATGTTTGCCGGAATCAACGGCGCCGCACGATGGACCGATGTGGCCGCCAACGTCGGCATCGTCGCGGTGCCCGTTGCCATGCTGATGATCGCTGGCGAATTCGACCTCAGTTCTGGGGTCATGATTGGCACTTCGGGTCTGCTCGCAGGTTTGCTGAGCACCGAATATGGCCTGAGCATGTGGCCAGCCATCTTGTTGACCTTCGCCTTCGCAGCGTGCGTCGGATTGATCAACGGCTACTTGGTCATGAAGACCGGCCTCCCATCATTCATCATCACGTTGGCGATGTTCTTCTCTCTTCGCGGAATCAACCTCGGTGTCACCAAGGCATTGACCGACACGGTGCGCGTGGCCGGTGTCGATAAGGTTCCCGGGTTCTCATCTGCAGAGGCGGTCTTTGCCTCCACTTTCTGGGAGCCCTATGGCTTCCGAATCGCAGTCGTGTGGTGGCTGCTCATCACCATTTTCGCCACCGTGGTCTTGACCCGGTCCCGTTTCGGCAACTGGATCACTGCGGTGGGCGGTGACCAAAACGCTGCTCGCAACACTGGTGTCCCGGTACGACGTACCAAGATGACCATGTTTGTGGCCACATCGATGGCCTCGTGCCTGGTCGGCATCATCAACTTGATGCGCTTGAAGTCAATGCAGGCTGGCCAAGGTGTGGGTGAGGAGTTCACCTTCATCATCGCCGCAGTGGTCGGAGGATGTCTGCTCACTGGCGGCTACGGCTCGGCCATCGGCGCATCGATCGGCGCTTCCATCATCGGTATGGCGTTCATCGGCATCGCCTTCGCTGGCTGGAACACCGACTGGTCGTTCTTGTTCCTCGGCGTGATCCTCTTCATCGCTGTGCTGGTCAACACCTATATCGGCCGACGAGCCCAAGGAGCCCGAAAATGAATAGCTCAACGGTCGTGCCCGCACTGCAACTCAAAGACGTCAGCAAGTCGTTTGGCAGCGTCTTGGCCCTTCGCGACATTAGCTTGCACGTTGACCCAGGAACCGTCACCTGCGTGCTGGGCGACAACGGTGCAGGCAAGTCGACGCTGATCAAGATCCTGAGCGGGGTGCACAAGCCCAGCCAGGGACAACTGTTGGTGGCTGGCCAGGAACGAAGCTTCGAGTCGCCTCGTGACGCGCTCGGTGCCGGGATTGCGACGGTGTTCCAGGACTTGGCGACCGTGCCCTTGATGTCCGTGTGGCGCAACTTCTTCCTGGGCAACGAGCCTCTCTCCGGTGTGCGGCCCTTCCAGTTGCTCAACGCAGGCTTTGCCAAAACAACCTGCCGCGAAGAACTGCTCAACATGGGCATCGACATTCGCGACCTTGAGCAGCCCGTGGGCACGCTCTCCGGTGGTGAGCGTCAGGCCGTGGCGATTGCCCGCGCGGTCTACTTCGGTGCCAATGTGCTGATCCTTGATGAGCCCACCAGCGCACTGGGTGTGAAGCAGTCAGGAGTGGTGCTCAAGTACATCCTCCAGGCCCGCGACCGGGGCATTGCTGTGGTCTTCATTACCCACAACCCCCACCACGCGCACATGGTTGGCGACCGGTTCTACTTGCTCAACCGTGGCGCACTGACTAATGAGTTCGAGCGGGCCACTGTGACCAGGGAAGAACTGGTCAAGGCAATGGCTGGTGGAGCCGAACTCGAAGCGTTGGCCCACGAGTTGGAGTCCAGCGCTCCGCGCTAACGATCGAGGAACTATGACCACCTTCGGAGTCGGCGTCATTGGCGCCGGCTGGATGGGTCACGTCCATGCACGTGCCTACCAGCGACTCAATCACCACTGGCGCGACCTCGACATTCGGCCCGAGATCAAGGCAGTCGCCGATGCCAACGAGTCCGCGGCAAACGATTTCGCGGCGGCTCATGGCCAGGTTGCGACGTACTCAGATTGGCGTGAACTGCTCGCGGACCCGCAGATCAAGGCAGTCAGTGTCACTGCCCCCAACTTCTTGCATCGCGAGATCGGGGTCGCGGTGGCGGAGGCGGGCAAGCACCTGTGGATTGAGAAGCCAGTTGGGTTGACCCCTGCGGATGCCATCGCTGTGCGCGATGCGGTGAACAATGCCGGACTCGTCGGGGCCGTCGGGTTCAACTACCGACTGGTGCCGGCTGTTGCTCGGGCCCAACGCCTGATCCAAGGTGGAGAGATTGGGGTTGTCACTCACGCTCGGGTGCAGTTGTTCACCGACTATGCAGCCCACCCGGGCAGCCCGTTGTCGTGGCGCTATGACCTGGATCGTGGTGGACACGGAGTGCTTGGTGACTTGGCCTCGCACGGTGTTGACCTGCTGCGTTTCCTCGTTGGCGACATTGATTCGCTGGTTGCTCGCACCGCCGTGCACATCCCACAACGGCCCATAGCTCAGGCGCAAGGTCACTACTCGGTCATCGACATCGATGACCCAGGAGTCTCGTTTGGCACGGTGGAAAACGAGGACTACGTCGTGGCCTTGTGTCAACTCGGCAATGGAGTCCTGGGGGTCTGTGAGGCCAATCGGGCCGCGGTTGGGGAGCAAAACAACTACGCAGTCGAGGTGCATGGCACTCGCGGTCTTGTCCGCTGGGACTTCCGCCGACCTGGCGAGTTGCACGTCTCGAAAGGCACTGAGTACGCCGGCCAACCGACCACGACTGTGTTCAGCGAACCAGGAGATGGTGAGTACTCCGCGTTCCAGCCGGGGGCTGGTATCGCCATGGGCTATGACGACACCAAGGTCATCGAAGCCCGCAATTTCATCAAGGCGATTTCTGGACAAAGCCAAGACATCGCGACCTTGGACGACGCTGTTGCTAGCGCACAAGCACTCGCAGCGATGGTGACCTCCAACGAATCAGGAAAGTGGGTACAACTCTCATGAGTGGACGCGACGCAGGCTTCGGGGTGACAAGTGGGCCAGCAGTGGAGGAACGCCGCATCGGGGTGATCGGCTGCGGCCGAATCGGTCGCATGCACGCCTCAATCTTGGCGCGCGAGATCCCCGGCTTCGTGTTGGTCGCAGTGGCCGACGTTGTGCCAGCGGCAGCTGAGTCGGTCGCGGCCGCAACGGGGGCTCAGGTGCGAAGCATCGATGAGATCTTTACCAGCGATGACATCGACACGGTGGCAATTTGCACCTCCACAGACACCCACGTCGACATGATCGAGCGGGCCGCAGCAGCAGGCAAAGCGATCTTCTGCGAGAAGCCGGTCAGCTTGAACCTCGCCCTCGTCAACCAGGCCCTCTCGGCAGTCGAGAAGGCCGGGGTGCCTTTCATGATCGGCTTCAACCGCCGCTTCGACCCTGGACACAAGTCAGTGCGAGATGCAGTAGCCGACGGGGCCGTGGGTGATCTGCACGTCTTGCGAATCACCAGTCGTGACCCAGCGCCGCCGCCGCCTGAGTACGTCGCAGTCTCTGGCGGGATCTTCCTAGACATGATCATCCACGACTTCGACATGGCTGGTTATGTGGTGGGGAGCCCCGTGGTTGAGGTGTTCGCCAAGGGAGCAGTGCGCGTTGATCCCCGTATCGGTGAGGCCGGTGACGTCGACACGGCAGTGACCGTCATGACCCACGCTGATGGCACCTTGACCACCATCGACAACTCTCGTGAAGCGGTCTATGGCTTCGACCAGCGTGTCGAGGCGTTTGGTTCTGGGGGAGTCGCGGTGAGCGACAACCCATCGGCTCACGCAGGGTGGCGTCGTACGGGCGAGCAGACCATTGCTCAGCCGTTGCCGTGGTTCTTCCTAGACCGCTACATGGACTCCTATCGCAATGAGTGGAAGGCCTTCCACACCTACCTCACTGAGGGCGGTCAGTCTCCATGTGGCACCGATGACGCCCGCGCGTGCACGGTCGCCGCGTTGGCCGCAGGTATGTCTTTGCGTGAAGGGCGTCCCATCAAGATCAGCGAAGTTTCCTAAGCATGGCCACGATCGCGGTCACCGGCGCCACTGGTTTTGTGGGCGGCACTGTTGCAGCGGTCTTGGCAGGCAAGGGTCACAACGTGGTTGCTTTGGTACGGCGCGATGCGGGGCCGGCCTTTCCCTGGCGGACCCGCAGAGTCGATTTCGACTCTGTTGAATCGCTGGGCGATGCCATGGCCGATTGCGATGCTGTTGCCCATCTGGCGATCATGAATGACTTCCAGGGCATCTATGCAGATCGCCGTGCCGGTTGGGACGGGTTTGTCGGTCTCACCAGACGCATCGTTGACGCGGCGAATCGCAGCGACACGTCGGTCGGATATGTGTCAACAGACTGGGTCTTTGACGGCACCCAACACCTCGTCGAGGAGAGCGAGCCTCCTAACCCGGTCAACCTCTACGGCTTCTTGAAAGCAGCATCAGAAATGGTGGTGCTCGAGCGAGCCAAAGCGGGTTTCGTTGCTCGCGTTGGGGGAGTGCAGGGACTGCATCAGACTCAGGCGAGTGGGCCACGTGCTCAAGATGTGGGGTTTGGCTACTTCGTCTTGTCACTGGTCGATGCACTCAAGCAGGGTGAGCGGTTCACCGTGTGGGAAGACCCGCAGATCAACTCGGTAGCCACCCCGGTTGTGTCGGCCGAGATCGGGGCGTTGCTGGGTCGTGCCTTCGACCTAGGGGTGGGCGGGGTGCTCCATTTCGCTGGTGGCACGCCAGTGACTCGACGCGAGCTGGCTATGGCAACGTGTGAGGTGTTTGGCCTTGACCGCGCTCTGATCGACTTCGGCCCGCCGCCTGACTCGGCCCGGTTGCCAGCACCCGTGCCCTTCGACACCAGCATGTCGGGGCAGATGACTATGGAGTTACTGGGCACACGTCCGCACTCGATCAACGAGCAGTTGGGTGCCTTGAAACAAGAACTTGAAACCAAGAGGCCAACACCCCTCAGCTAGATAGTTTGACCTATTGTCAGGTCAAAGTGTTTACTGAGGTTTAGGAGAGGAGCGCATCACTATGTCTGGACTACTCACGCTCGATCGCATCGCGGGAGCCCCAATCTCATGGGGTCTGTGCGAGGTGCCCGGATGGGGCTACCAACTCACCCCTGAGAGGGTGTTGAGCGAGATGCGCGACCTCGGGCTTGGCGCCACCGAGTTTGGTCCGCCTGGATTCCTGGCAGTCGATCCGCACGAGCGGGTCGCCCAACTTTCGCGCTACGACATGTCGTCAGTGGGCGGGTTCTATGTGGCACTTCTGCATGACCCCAACCACGACCCGTTGCCGGGCATCGACACGTTCATCGACGAGTGCCTGGCGGCCAACGCCGGCACTGTGGTCGTTGCCGCTGGCACCGGCCAAGACGGGTACGACGCGCGCCCGACCCTTGATGATGCAGGGTGGGCCACTTTGCTGGGCAACCTGGACCGGATCCACGATCACGCGATCGCCCGCGGTGTCCAGGCGACGTTGCACCCGCACATGGGCACGATGATCGAGAACGGCGAAGAAACTCAGCGCGTTCTAGACGGATCTCGCGCATCGCTGTGCATCGACACCGGCCACCTTGCTGCCGCCGGCGCAGACCCGGTTGCGATCGCCAAGGCCAACCCAGCGCGCATCAAGCACGTGCACCTCAAAGATGTGGACCTCGGCATGGCCGCGAGCGTGGCGTCCGGGGACATCGCCTTTGGTGATGCTGTGCGCGCGGGCATGTTCCGCCCTCTGGGTGCTGGTGATGTCGATATTGCTGGGCTGGTCTCGGCTCTTGAGAGCGCGGGCTACTCGGGTTGGTATGTGCTCGAACAAGACCTCATGCTTGCTGCAGAGCCCGACGGCGACGGACCTGTTGCCGATGTGCGAGCCTGCATTGACTACTTGACTAAGGAGAACTGATGGCCACGATTTCCCACTGGATCGGCGGCGCGCTTGTCGCCGGAGAGTCCACCCGAACTTCGGTTGTCTACAACCCGGCCACCGGGCAGCCCCAACATGAGTTGCTGCTCGGCTCGACAGCAGATGTGAACACCGCCATTGACGCGGCCTGGGATGCCTTCCCTGGTTGGTCCCAGACCTCGCTTGGTGCGCGCACCAAGGTGATGTTTGCCTTCCGTGAACTCGTCAATGCCAATGCGCACCGGATTGCTGAGGCCATCACCGATGAGCACGGCAAGGTGCTCAGCGACGCGTTGGGCGAGGTTCAGCGCGGACTGGAGGTCGTGGAGTTCGCTTGCGGCATCCCGAGCCTGCTCAAGGGTGACTACTCCGATCAGGTGTCCAGCGATGTCGACTCGTTCTCGTTCCGCGAACCGCTTGGAGTCGTGGCGGGCATCACGCCGTTCAACTTCCCGGCGATGGTGCCAATGTGGATGTTCCCCGTGGCGATCGCGTGCGGCAACACGTTCGTGTTGAAGCCCAGCGAGCGTGACCCATCAGCGGCGATGATTTTGGCCGAGTTGTGGCAGCAAGCTGGCTTGCCAGATGGCGTGTTCAACGTGGTCCACGGCGACAAGGTGGCCGTCGATGCCATCTTGGACTCCTCGAAGGTCTCGGCCGTTTCGTTCGTGGGCTCCACGCCAATTGCGAAGTACATCTATGAGCGTGGCACTGCCTCGGGCAAGCGCGTGCAGGCGTTGGGTGGGGCCAAGAACCACGCCATCGTCTTGCCAGACGCTGACATTGACTTCGCAGCCGACCACTTGGCTGCGGCAGCGTTCGGCTCAGCAGGTGAGCGCTGCATGGCCATCTCTGCAGCCGTCGCTGTGGGTGACGGCGCTGATCGCATCGTCGAGGCAGTGAGTCAGCGGGCTCGTGCGGTCAAGGTTGCCCCAGGACGAACTGCAGGTTCGGAAATGGGCCCTGTGGTCACTCGCGAGGCTCAGCAGCGGATCTTGGGTCTGATCGACTCCGGTGAGCAGCAAGGTGCCTCGATTGCCGTCGACGGTCGTGGGTTCACCGTGCCCGACCACGAAGATGGCTTCTGGGTTGGCCCCACTGTGATCGACCAGGTCAGCACCGAGATGGATGTCTACAGCCAAGAGATATTTGGACCTGTGTTGAGCGTGGTGCGTTCAGACTCCGTTGATGAGGCGATCGCGTTGATCAACTCCAACCCTTACGGCAACGGCACCGCCATCTTCACCTCCTCCGGTGAGTACGCCCGCCGCTTCCAGCGTGGCGTGCACGTGGGCATGATCGGCATCAACGTGCCGGTCCCGGTGCCGATGGCCTACTACTCCTTCGGCGGTTGGAAGGACTCCCTCTTCGGCGACAAGCACATGCACGGCCCCGAAGGCGTGAGTTTCTACACCCGCGCCAAGGTCGTGACCGCTCGGTGGCCTCGCATGGCCGCTGACAGTGGTGCCAGCTTCCACTTCCCGACAGCGAAGTAGCTCATGAGCCTCGAAGGTTTGGACCTGCTGACCGTCGGACGGGTTGGGGTTGATCTCTATCCCCAACAGACCGGCCCGCTTTCGCAAGTGCGGACTTTCGAGAAGTTCTTGGGCGGCACGGCGACCAACGTCGCTGTGGGTGCCTCGCGGCTAGGTCGCAAGAGCGCGGTGTTAACCAAGGTTGGTGCCGACGGATTTGGGGAGTACGTCCGAGAAGCACTCCTTGGCTTCGGCGTCTCCACCGAGTACGTCGGCACCTCACCTGAACTGCTGACACCCATCGTCTTCTGCGAACTCAATCCGCCTGAAGACCCGCCGCTGTTGTTCTATCGGCGGCCGATGGCACCAGACCTCACACTGACCAGTCAGGACGTGCCCTGGGACGTGGTGCGCGACGTGCCCATCTTGTGGGTCACGGGCACCGGCGTCAGCGTGGAACCGGCTCGCTCCACCCAACTGGAGATGCTGGCCAAGCGTCCTCGGGCTCACGCTCGCGAGGGTCGCTGGACGATCTTGGATCTCGATTGGCGTGAGATGTTCTGGCCGACTCCGCAGCAAGCGCGTGCTGAGTACGACGCGATGCTCGACCACGTCACCGTGGCCGTGGGCAACCGTGCCGAGGTTGAAGTGGCTGTGGGAACGAGCGACCCGCATGAGGCGGCCAGCAGACTGCTGGAGCGCGGCCTTGAACTCGCAGTCGTGAAGATGGGTGCGCAGGGGGTGTTGGTTGCCACTCCTGAGGGCAGCACGGTGGTCCCGCCGCACCGGGTCGAAGTGGTGTGCGGCCTCGGTTCAGGTGATGCCTTCGGTGCGGCCTTGGTGCACGGTCTGCTTGCCGGATGGGACCCGGTTCGTTGCGCGCAGTACGCCAATGCCGCTGGCGCGATCGTCGCCTCGCGGCTGGCCTGTGCCGACGCGATGCCCACGATTGCTGAACTCGATGCACTGGTAGAGGGAGCACAGACGTGACCGCAACTCGGCTCAGCGATGAGCAATGGGCCACCCTGCTCAACACCCGGGCTAAGACTCCGGGTGCCGTGGCCGCTGCCTACGCAGCTCGTCGTCGAGCACCTGCTTTGCTCTCGGCGAAGGACTCGCTCTTCTTGGTGGCTGCCGATCACCCCGCGCGCGGGGCGTTGGCCGCTGGCCCAGACCCCATGGCGATGGCCGATCGACGCTCGCTGCTGGCCCGAATGATGACGGCCTTGGAGCATCCAGAGGTTGACGGAGTGCTCGGCACCCCCGACATCGTTGAGGAACTCCTTCTCTTGGGCGCCCTTGAGGGCAAGATCGTCATCGGTTCGATGAACCGAGGCGGACTCGACGGCGCGACCTGGACCATGGATGACCGGTTTACGGGCTACGACGCAGCCAGCATCGCAACTAACCGTCTTGATGGCGGGAAAATGTTGTTGCGCATCGACGACCAAGACGCTGGCACTGCGGCCACCATCGAGGCGTGCGCGCAGGCTGTCTCAGAACTTGCCGCCCATGGCTTGATGGCCATGGTGGAGCCGTTGCCCTATCAACGAAACGATGACGGCTCCCTCACCTTGGTGAAGTCCACGCCTGCCTTGGCCCGCGCCATCTCCATTGCCAGCGGCTTGGGGACTACCAGTGCCTACACCTGGTTGAAGATGCCCGCCTGCGATGACCCACAGGCGGTCTACGCCTCCACGACGTTGCCATGCGTGGTGTTGGGTGGGGTGCCCAATTCAGACCCCGCTGCAGACCTGGCTTCGTGGGGTCAAGCCTTGGCACAGCCGAGTGTGCGCGGCTTGGTGGTCGGCCGAGCCTTGCTCTACCCACCAGATGATGACGTGGCTGGCGCTGTGGCGGCGGCGGCAGGCATTTTGACGGCGGCCCAGTCATGAGCAAACTTCACCACCCTGGCAATCCCAGCGCCGCGACCATCGTGTCGCTTACGCCCGAAGATGCTGGCTGGGACTGGACCGGGATCAGCGTGCACCGACTCGATCCTGGGGTCCCCTTGAGGCTGACCACGGGTGAGAGTGAGTGCTTTGTGCTTCCGCTCAGCGGTTCGCTGAGTGTGGATGCTGCGGGGGAGCGCTTTGACTTGACCGGGCGCGAGTCGGTCTTTACGCGCGTGAGCGACTTTGTCTACGTGGGGCGCGACACCGAGATGACCTTGGTGTCGGCTCAGGGCGCCGAGGTCGCCGTACCTGCATCGCGGTGCACCAAACCCCTCCCGCCCAAGTACGGCGCGGCCAGCGACGTGCCCGTCGAGGTGAGGGGGTCTGGCTCAGCGACTCGTCAGGTCACGAATTTCGGCATCCCAGGGGTATGGGACCACGCCGACAAACTGATTTGTTGTGAGCTCCTGACCCCCGATGGCAACTGGTCGAGTTACCCCCCGCACAAGCACGACCTCAGCGAGCCATGCCCAGTGGTCAACGAGGAGATCTACTACTACCGCATCGCTGGACGCGATCAGGTCACACCGAGTCGCGAAGGCATGGGTTACCACCGCACCTACACCACAGCCGACCACGAGGCTGCCGGGCTGGAGCCACTCGACGAGACCATCGAGGTGCGGGACCACGACGTGGTTGTGGTGCCTCACGGCTACCACGGACCGTGCATCGCGGCACCTGGCTACCCGATGTATTACCTCAACGTGATGGCTGGACCCGCTCAAGACCGCGCGTTGGCATTTTGCGATGACCCCGTGCACGGCTGGATCCGTGACACCTGGACTGAAGACGACCTTGATCCTCGCTGCCCGATGACCTCGGCAAGTGGGCCTGTGAAGGGAGCACCTGCATGACAATCCGTCTCACGACCGCCCAAGCACTGGTGCGCTGGATGCTTGCCCAACGCTCGGTTTTGCTCGATGGCAGCGAAGTGCCGCTGTTTGCTGGCGTGTTTGGCATCTTCGGGCACGGCAACGTCTTGGGTCTTGGCACTGCGCTCTATGAAGCCCGCGATGAACTGCCGACCTGGCGTGGCCAAAACGAGCAAGGCATGGCGCTAGCCGCCGTCGCCTACGCCCGCGCCATGGACCGTCGGCAGGTCATGGTGGCAACCTCGTCGGTGGGGCCAGGCGCGCTCAACATGGTCACGGCTGCAGGCGTGGCGCACGCCAACCGGATCCCCGTGCTGCTTCTGCCAGGTGACACCTTCATGGGTCGTGCACCCGACCCGGTCTTGCAGCAAGTGGAGCACTTCGGAGACCCGACCATTTCGGTCAACGATGCTTTCAAGCCGGTGTCGAGGTACTTCGACCGGATCACCAAGCCCGAGCAACTCCTCTCATCATTGCCCCAAGTCGCCCGGGTCCTCACTGATCCTGCCGATGCTGGGCCCGTGACGATTGCGTTGCCTCAAGACGTGCAGGTTGAGGAGTTTGACTTCCCTGAGTCGTTCTTCCGCACTCGCGTTCACACAATCCCTCGGCCTCGTCCCGACGCCGATGCAGTGCTCGCTGCGTGCGCCGTACTCACAGCCGCGAAGCGGCCGTTGCTCGTGCTCGGTGGGGGAGTGCGCTACTCAGGTGCGGCACGTGAAGCGCTGGCATTCGCCGAGCGTCACAACATCCCAGTTGTCGAGACCGTGGCGGGTCGCACCCTGGTGCCCCACAACCACCCGTTGTACGCCGGCCCGCTAGGAATCATCGGCTCGACTTCTGCCAACGCCCTCGCGGCAGAGGCGGACGTGGTGTTGTCGGTGGGTTCACGACTCCAAGACTTCGTCACTGCTTCGTGGACCGTCTTTTCGCCGCAAGCCCGACTAATTAGCTTGAACGCTGCTCGCTTTGATGCCGTCAAGCACGGTGCGATCGAACTCGTCGGCGACGCGTTGGCCGGTCTGGGTGACCTGGAGGCGGCCCTTGATTACGAAGGTCCCGCAGCGTGGGCCTCTCGTGCAGCCACCGAACGTGCGAGTTGGGACGCCGAGGTGGACCGCTTGCGCGCGGGCGTCGTGCCCGATTGCCTCACCTACGCCCAAGTTGTGGGAGTAGTTAATGACGCGAGCACCAGCAGTGACTACGTCCTGACGGCTTCTGGCGGCATGCCTGGGGAGCTGCATGGTGGCTGGCGCACGGGCGACGTCTCCACGGGCGCGACATCAGGTTCGACCATGGATCTCGAATACGGCTTCTCTTGCATGGGCTACGAAATCGTGGCGCCGTGGGGTGCGGCCATGGCCCGTCAGCGCTCGCACCCAGATGGTCTGGTCACCTCGATCTTTGGTGACGGCTCCTATCTGATGATGAACTCCGAACTCTATTCCGCCGCGTTCTCAGGTCATGGGTTCGTTGCTGTTGTCTGCGACAACTTCGGCTATGCAGTGATCAACCGTCTGCAGACCGGTCAAGGCGCTGACGGCTTCAACAACCTACTCAGCGACGCGCGTGGGCCCGGGGCTGATGGGAGCGTGCGAGTCGACTTTGTCGCCCACGCCGCATCGATGGGCTGTGGCGTGGTCGACGCTCGCGATGCGATCACACCCGCGCAGTTGGCCCAGGCGTATGCCGAGGCCAGGGAACTAGCGCGGTCGACAAGTCGGCCGGTGCTTCTTGCCTGCACTGTGCACGACTCAAGTTGGACCGAGGCTGGAGCGTGGTGGGAAACCGGCACTCCGCAGTACATCTCCGGTCGGGCAGGGTACGACGAGGGCAAGGCTCGCCAAGTCCGATACCTCTAGACTCACCTGGCGGAGAGGCTGGCCGGGCGACCGCGGCGGAGACGTCGAGGAAGGTCCGGGCTCCACAGAGCGAGGTGGTGGGCAACACCCACCCGGGGCAACCCGCGGGACAGTGCCACAGAAAACAAACCGCCGACCTAGTCGGTAAGGGTGAAACGGTGGTGTAAGAGACCACCAGCACGCCGGGCGACCGGTGTGGCTAGGTAAACCCCACCTGGAGCAAGACCGAACAGCAGACGTTTGAGGGCGGCTCGCCTGAGTCTGCGGGTAGGTCGCACGAGGTCGTCGGCAACGGCGGCCCTAGATGGATGGTCGCTAACTGAACGCCGGTAACGGTGCCAGGGAACAGAACCCGGCCTATGAGCCAGCCTCTCCGCACTTCCCTTGGAACGAGTCCCGGCTACGGCAGAGTCAAGATTTCTGCACCGGTCTGGGTGACCAGCAAGGTGTGCTCGAACTGAGCCGAGACTCGTTTGTCTTTGGTGACCACGGTCCAGCCGTCATCCCACATGTCCCACGTGTGTGTGCCTAGGTTGAGCATCGGCTCGATGGTGAAGGTCATCCCAGGCTCGATGAGGTCGTCATAGTTGGGGTCGTCAAAGTGGGGCACGATCAGACCTGAGTGAAATGACGTGCCAATGCCGTGCCCGGTGAATTCGCGTACGACGCCGTAGCCAAACCGCTTTGCGTAGGACTCAATGACACGGCCGATCACATTGATCCGCCGACCCGGTTTGACTGCATTGATCGCTCGACGCAGCGACTCGCGGGTGCGATCCACAAGGTCGACGACCTCTTGGCTGACCCCGGGCGTTAAGAAGGTGGCATTCGTGTCGCCGTGCACCCCGTTGATGTAGGCGGTGATGTCGATGTTGACGATGTCGCCATCGAGGACCACCCGGTCATCGGGGATGCCATGGCAGATCACTTCGTTCACTGAGGCGCACAGTGATTTGGGGAAGCCTTTGTAGCCCAAGGTCGAGGGGTAGGCGCCATGGTCACAGAGAAACTCGTGCCCAATGCGGTCAAGCTCATCAGTGGTGACACCTGGTGCCACATGAGACCCCACCAAGTCGCGTGCTTGAGCGGCGAGAGCGCCCGCGATGCGCATGCGCTCAATGGTGTCGCTGTCTTTGACCTCCGAGCCCCGGAACGGACTGGGGTCGGGTTGGTCGACGTACTCCGGACGGGTGATCGAGGCAGGTACGGCACGGCGAGGTGAGATGGTTCCAGGGAGCACAGGCGAGGTCACGCAGGTGAGTGTAGTTTCGTCCGCATGGATGAGAAGTACTGGTTCTGCGTAACTCACCACGCGGTGGAGCAAGCCACGATTTGTCGCAGCATCGATCGGTTGGGTCCTTATGACACCTATGCCGAGGCCTCGCTGGCTTTGGAGAAGGTCGCCCAGCGCAACGAGCAGTGGGACAACGACCCCAACTGGAACGACGAGGACTAGCGGCCCCGCCAGTTCGACGGGGCCAGCACAGTCACTTCTTCTTGTTCTTCTTTTTCAGCGGTGACATGTCGGCCACCATGGCTGCCGCCGCAGTTGCGGTATCGGTGGCCTTCTTTGATTGCTTCTGAAGTTTCGACAAGGTTTTGCCGAAACGGTTCATGACCTCTTTGGCGACCTGATCGGCTACCTGTTTGGCAAGCTTCTCAACGTCCTTTTGGGCCAGCATCACGCCTTCGACAACCTTGCCAGCCATTGCGGTCGCCTCAGCCACCAGTGGGGCCGCGGCGGCCTCCATGGTCTTTGCGGCGTCGGTGGCGGTGTCGGTGATCATGTCCAACGGTGATGAGGACTTGGCCTTGGCGGGTGCCGGTGCGCTGGTCACGTTGACAGCAGCAGGCGCCTTCTTAGCCGGGGCTTTCCTTGCGGCGGGTGCCTTCTTTGCGACTGGAGCCTTGGCAGGTGCCTTGGCAGGTGCCTTCTTCGCCACGGGTGCCTTGGCAGGTGCCTTCTTCGCGGCAGGTGCCTTCTTAGCAGCGGTGGCCTTGGCTGGCGCTTTCTTTGCGGCAGGTGCCTTCTTGGCCGCGGGAACCTTCTTCGCGGGGGTTTCGCTCATGTGGATGCCTCTTTCGTTGCCGGGGGCTCTTAGTCCCAGTGTGGCACTAGCCGGTGAGCTAAAAGGTGTGTTCGGGGCCAGGAAAAGCGCCAGATTGCACGTCAGCGGCGTAAGCCTTGGCTCCTTGGAGCAACACAGAGTGCACATCGGCGTACTGCTTGACGAAGCGCGCCATCCGTCCGGTACGCAAGCCAAAGGCGTCTTGCCACACCAACACCTGGCCATCGCAGCCGTTGCCCGCACCGATGCCGATGGTCGGGATGCTCAGCTCTTGGCTGATCGCCCTAGCCACGTCACCAGGCACCATTTCCATCACGACAGCAAAGGCCCCGGCATCTTGTACGGCGAGCGCGTCGGCACGCACGTCGGCGCCGCCATCGCGGCCCTGCACCCGGTAGCCGCCCAGTGCGTGCTCACTTTGTGGGGTGAAGCCGATGTGCGCCACAACCGGAATGCCGCCTTGCACGAGTTTGCGGATCTGCGGTGCCATCTCTTGCCCACCTTCGAGTTTCACGCAGTGGGCAAGGCCCTCCTTCATGAACCTCACTGCGGTGTCATAGGCCTGCTCGGGTGAGCGTTGGTATGAGCCGAAGGGGAGGTCGCCCACCACCATCGCGCGTTTCACTGCCCGGGCCACGGCTTTGGTCAGCGGCAGGAGTTCATCGACGGTAATAGGCAATGAGGTCTCGTTGCCCAATACGTTGTTGGACGCTGAATCACCCACTAACAACATGTCGATGCCAGCCTCATCGAAGGTCGCTGCGGTGAACATGTCATAGGCAGTCAGCATGGTGATCTTTTCGCCAAGCTCCTTCATTTCCCGAAGGTGATGAGTGCGGATCCGCTTTACCGGGGCAGCAGTACCGCTTCCATAGGGTGCGGTTTCTTCAGCCATGTGTGGCTCCTTTGTCGACTCCAGGCCGCCGAGTGCGGTCCCAGGTGCATCAGGTGAACTAACGGTAGCGGGGCAGGTGTTCCAGATGCGCTGTGTCGCTGCTCACGTCGTACGACGGCGCACAGACGTGCTGAGCACTCCAACGATCACGAGGGCACAGCCTGCTGCAGCCAGCCACGACACGGATTCGTCGAGGATCAACCAGGCGGTTGCCAACCCCACAACGGGCACTGCCATTGACCACGGGGCCACAACGGAGGCGGGGTGACGCGCCATCAGCCACGACCACAATGTGGTCGCGAAGAGGCTGCTGATCAACGAGGTGAACAGCAAGCCGAGGTTGGCGCTGAGCGCTGAAGGCGCGGTGGAGAGTGCTTGGCTGATGCGATCTGGGCCTTCGTAGACCCACGACATTGCCAGTAGCGGAAGCGGGGGGATCGTCGTCATCCACATGGTGAAGTGAAAGGCGTTGTCGGGGCGTGCAGCGCGGGCGGCGAGGTTGCCTAAGGCCCATCCCAGGCCACCTAGCACGGTGAGCACGAAGGGCCACAGGCTGGCGCTGAGTCCGCGATCTAGTCCCACGACCGTCAGGCCCAGGGCTGAGATGACCACACCGAGCACTCCCACACCAGAGAGGCGTTCGCGCATGAAGATGGCCCCCAAGATCACGGTCAACGGTGCCGAACTTTGCAGCACTAGGGAAGCCAGGCCTGCTGGCATCCCGATGGCCATCGCCCAGTACAACAAGACGAACTCCATCGTGCCCAAGGTGAGTGCGTAAATGAGCAAGTAGCGCAGTGCGACCTTGGGGCGCGGCACGAAGATCAACGTCGGCACGGCCAAGATGAGCCAGCGCAACGCCAGGAGCAAGAGCGGCGGGTAGTGCTCAAGCGAGGCGTGAACTGCGATGAAGTTGATACCCCACACCACGGCGACGAAGGCGGCAACAAGTTGGTGGCGAACGGGCACCTGGTCAGCATGAGGTGGATCGCCATGAAGGTCTAGCGAAATAAACTACGCCATTAGTTAAGGTGACCTTCATGGATGCCCGACACTTGGCTCTCTTACGCGACTTGCGCGATCGAGGCAGCGTGCAAGCAGTGGCAACTGCGTCGCAGCGCACCCCCTCAGCGGTTTCGCAGCAACTTCGCACCGCGCAGCGCGACCTCAAAATCAAACTGGTTGAGCCCGAGGGCCGCGGACTGCGCCTGACACCTGCTGGTGAACTCCTGGCTCAATGCGCTGGCGATGTTGCGGCTTCGCTGGCACGCGCCCAGGCGAGTCTTGATGAGTTTCTCCAACGCCCAAGTGGAGCGGTGAAGATCGTGACCTTGCCCAGCGCTGCGGCCGCACTCATGCCTGGGGCGCTCACGATGCTTGAGGACGACTCGATCGAGGTCATTGTCGAAGACATGGACGTGCCTGAGTCTGACTTTGCTCATCTGGCTCACGACTGCGACATCGTGATTGGGCACTCGATGCTGGGAGAGATCCCCACAGGGGCCGAAGCGCTGCGCTGCCGCACGTTGGCCCGCGAGCCCCTCGACATCGCACTGCCGATGGGGCATCGCCTGGCATCGCATGAGTGGGTGACTCCGCACGATCTCGTCGGTGAATCGTGGGTCTGCCCGCCTGATGGCTACCCCTTTGCCACTCTGCGGCAAGCGATCGAACAAGTCAGTGGGCACCCGGCGCGGGTGCGCCAGCAGGTGCGAGACAACCGACTTGTCGAATCGCTGGTGAGTGCCGGGATCGGGATAGCTGTGTTGCCGAGGTTCTCGACGCTGAGCGCCGATCGACTCCACTTGCGCCCGTTGCGGGGTGTCGCAGCCACCCGATGGGTAGTGGGGATGTCGTTGCCTGACCGCGCCGAGCGCGTCGCAGTACGACGGGTGCTTGAGGTGCTCTCGCACGTTGGGGCAGATCTCACTCACGCAAGCCACCCAGAGACCTAGACTCACCTTCGTGGACTTCGCCAACATCTATGACCAGGGCTTTGCCCGTGTGGCTGCCTGCACGATCCCGGTGGCGATTGCCGACCCGGCGACCAATGCGAAGGCCGTGATCGCCCAAGCCCGCGAGTGTCACTCCGAAGGCGTCGCGCTCGCAGTCTTTCCCGAGTTGTGTCTGAGCGGCTATGCCATCGACGACTTGGTCATGCAGCAGCCTCTGCTTGATCAGGTGCTCGAGGCTCTGGGTGAGGTCATCGCGGCTTCCAAGGCAGTGGGGTCGGTGCTGGTTGTCGGCGCGCCGTTGCTGAAGGGCAATCGTCTCTACAACTGCGCTGTGGTGATCCATCAAGGTGACGTGCTTGGCGTCGTACCCAAGACCTATCTGCCGAACTACCGCGAGTTCTACGAAAAGCGATGGTTCGCCAGCGGAGTCAACGTGCTCAGTGATGACATCGACATCCTTGGTGAGACTGCTCCGTTTGGCACTGACCTGTGTTTCTCGGCCTACGACGTGCCGGGCCTGAAGATCTTCGTGGAGATCTGTGAAGACATGTGGGTGCCGGTGCCGCCTAGCGCGCGTGCCGCCCTGGGTGGGGCCACCGTATTGGTTAACTTGTCGGGCTCGCCCATCACCGTCTCACGCGCCGAAGACCGCCGGATGCTGGTGCGCTCGGCCAGCGCGCGCTGCAACGCCGCCTATGTGTACGCCGCGGCCGGACAGGGCGAGTCAACCAACGATTTGTCATGGGATGGCCAAACCATGATCTATGAACTGGGCGATCTGCTCGGTGAAACAGAGCGGTTCCCAGATGGCGCCCGACGCACGGTCGTCGATGTGGACCTCGATCGCATCGTGCAAGACCGACTTCGTCAGGGTTCGTTCGATGACAACGCAGAGGCCGAACTCAGCGCCCTGACCACCATTGAGTTCGAGCTCAGCCCTCCGGTTGGTGACATCGGGTTGCTTCGCAAGGTTGATCGGTTCCCGTTCGTCCCCGACGATGCCGAACGGCTCGCGCTTGATTGCTATGAGGCTTACAACATCCAAGTCAGCGGGCTCGAGCAACGACTCAAAGCGATTGGGCAGCCCAAGATCATGATCGGTGTCTCGGGAGGATTGGACTCCACCCACGCGCTCATCGTGGCCGCCAAGGCGATGGATCGCATGGGGCGCCCGCGCACCGACATCCACGCGTTCACAATGCCTGGATTTGCCACCGGGGAGCAGACCAGAGATCGCGCGACTCGGCTTGCGGAATCTCTCGGAGTCACCTTTGAGACCCTCGACATCACCGCTGCGGCTCGCCAAATGCTCGATGACATGGGCCACCCCTACGCCGACGGCGAAGCGGTCTATGACATCACCTTCGAGAACGTCCAAGCCGGCCTGCGCACTGACTACCTGTTCCGACTCGCTAACCACCGCGGCGGGATCGTCTTGGGCACCGGTGACATGTCAGAGCTGGCCTTGGGTTGGTGCACCTACGGCGTGGGCGACCAAATGGCCCACTACAACGTCAACTCGGGTGTGCCCAAGACCTTGATCCAGCACCTGATTCGCTGGGTCATCTCCTCCAATCAGTTTGATTCCGCTGAGGTCGATGCGGTGTTGGCCGAGATCTTGGATCAAGAGATCACCCCCGAACTCATTCCGGTTGAGGCGGGCAAAAAGCCACAGGCCACCGAAGACTCAATCGGCCCCTACAACCTGGCTGATTTCAACTTGTTCCACACGCTTCGGTACGGCACGCGACCCAGCAAGATCGCCTTCTTAGCGATGCACGCCTGGTCAGATGCCCAGGCGGGTGACTGGCCACCAGGGTTTGCTGAGAAGAACCACGTCGCCTACGACTTGCCAACCATTCGTAAGTGGCTTGAGGTCTTCATCAAGCGGTTCTTTGGGTTTGCTCAGTTCAAGCGCTCGGCGATGCCCAACGGTCCCAAGGTCGTTGCTGGCGGGGCGTTGTCGCCGCGAGGGGATTGGCGAGCGCCCTCAGATGGCAATGCCAACGCGTGGCTTGCTGACTTGGCCCGAGTGCCCCAAGAGTGAGTCGGCACCCTGATGCAGGCTGAGGTCGCGATCAACGCTCTCATCAAGCAGTTCTTTGCCGCGTTCTCAAGCGGACCAGGCCTCGACGAGCGCATCGATGCGCTATATGGACTCTTTGTCCCTAAGGCGGTCGTGGTGCGAGGGACCGAGCAGTGGAGCGTTGAGGAGTTCGTCGAGCCCCGGCGTACCTTGCTGGCTGGCACCTCGCTGGGGGGCTTCAGTGAGTGGGAAGAGGACTGCTCAACCACGGTGAACGGCAACCTGGCACTGCGCTGGTCGAGATATTCCAAGTCATGGACCCAAGCCGGCCAACTCCACACGGGTGGGGGGCAGAAGGCGTTCAGCCTGGTGGAGGGTGACGAGGGCTGGCGCATCGTCTCCCTGACCTGGCGCGACGACGAGATCACGCCTTAGCCCACCCTGGATTCGGAAAACCTCTTGGCTGCAACAAACTGGAAACACTTCGCTGCCATAGTGGGCACATGGGCAAGCAAGAAGACTATGTACTTCGGGCTCTCGAAGAGCGCGACGTTCGATTTGTCAGGTTGTGGTTCACCGATGTGCTCGGCTTTTTGAAGTCCGTAGCCGTCGCACCCGCAGAGTTGGAGGGGGCCTTCTCTGAAGGCATCGGCTTTGACGGGTCAGCCATTCAAGGCTTCGCGCGCGTGACCGAGGCCGACATGCTGGCCCGCCCTGACCCGGTCACGTTCCAGATCCTGCCGTGGCGCGGCGAAGGCCCCTCGACGGCTCGCATGTTCTGCGACATCACCATGCCCGACGGGTCGCCGTCGTACGCCGATCCACGTTTTGTCCTCAAACGCGCACTCGACAGGGCCGCTGAGAAGGGGTTCACCTTCTACACCCACCCCGAGATCGAGTTCTATCTGTTCAAGGGTGTGCCCGACGCTGGTGCCGAACCTGAGCCGGTGGATCGCAGCGGCTTCTTCGATCACACCGCAACCAGCGCTGGATCAGACTTCCGTCGCGAAGCGATCACCATGCTTGAAGCGATGGGCATCTCGGTGGAGTTCAGTCACCACGAGGGCGGGCCGGGTCAACAAGAGATCGACCTGCGCTACGCGGATGCGTTGAGCACAGCCGACAACATCATGACCTTCCGCACGGTCGTGCGTGAGGTCGCGCTGAGCCAAGGCGTGTGGGCCAGTTTCATGCCCAAGCCATTCACCCAACACCCGGGCTCGGGCATGCACACCCACCTGAGCCTCTTTGAGGGTGATCGCAATGCCTTCTTTGAGGCCGGCGCTGAGTACCAGTTGAGCAAGACCGGTCGCTCGTTCATCGCTGGCATCTTGCATCACGCTGCCGAGATCAGCGTCATCACCAACCAGTGGGTCAACTCCTATAAGCGGCTCATTGGCGGCGACGAAGCACCGACGTACATCTGCTGGGGGCACAACAACCGCTCAGCCATGGTGCGGGTGCCGATGTATAAGCCCAACAAAGGCCAGGCAACGCGCATTGAGTTGCGCACGCTCGACCCAGCGTGCAACCCCTACCTTGCCTTCGCCGTGATCTTGGCTGCGGGAATGAAGGGCCTGGAGCATGGCTACGAACTGCCACGTGAGGCCGAAGACAACGTCTGGGAACTCACCGAGCGCGAACGCAAAGCGCTCGGGCTGAAGCAACTCCCCAAGAGTTTGTACGACGCCATCAGCATCGCCGAGGAGAGCGAACTGCTCGCCGAAACCCTCGGTGAGCACGTCTTTGAGTACTTCTTGAAGAACAAGCGTGTCGAATGGGAGGAGTACCGCGCCCAGGTGTCGGCCTTCGAACGCGACAAGATGCTGCCTGTCGTTTAACGAGTGGGTGTCGTGAATCGCGAATCAGGCCGGTCGACGCTGTTTCGAGTGGGATTCAGCGACCCTGAGCGTGCCCGCGTGCACCTGGCCCAGCTGGGCGAGGCGGCTTCGCCGCTGATGGCGATGCTGGCCAGCACGGCTGACCCAGATCTGGCCCTGGCCTCGCTGGTGACGCTCATAGACCTAGCCGAAGATCGAGCTGACCTTCTGGCCGCGTTGGTTGATGACGAGGGCTTCGCCATGCGACTGCTTATGGTGCTGGGCGCTAGCCAAGCCTTAGGCACCCACCTGCACCGGCACCCCGAGCAGTGGCACGAACTCACTGACCCAGACCTGGGCTCCACTCGGCCGGCTGCCTTTGCGGTGCGAGCGAGTTTGCTGGCGGCCGTCGCCGGCCGTGAGCGCTCGGCTGGGGCTGATGCGCTACGGGTGGAGTACTACCGGCTGATGCTGCGGCTGATGAGCCGAGACTTGGCCCACCACGTCGGGGTTGATGACGTGGCCGCGGAATTGAGCGACCTTGCTGGCGGCACGCTTGAGGCAGCGCTCGAACTGGCCAAACAGCACGTGCCGAACGCCGAAACGTGTCGGCTGGCCGTGATCGCCATGGGTAAATGTGGCGGGCACGAACTCAACTACGTCAGCGATGTCGACGTCATTTTCGTGGCCGAGCCAGCCGAAGGCGCGCAGGAGGCGTCCGCGCTGCGGGTGGCCTCCCAACTGGCCTCGATGTTGATGGTCATCTGTGGCGATCACACCGCAGAGGGCACCATCTGGCCGGTGGATGCGAACCTGCGGCCCGAAGGGCGTCAGGGCCCGCTCGTGCGCACACTTGCCAGCCACCGTGGCTACTACGGCCGCTGGGCCAAGACCTGGGAGTTCCAAGCGCTACTCAAGGCCAGGCCTGTGGCTGGAGATGCCGAATTGGGTCAGGCCTACCTCGACACCATCGGGCCGCTGGTGTGGTCGGCAGCAGAGCGCGAGGACTTCGTGCCCGACGTGCAGCAAATGCGGCGCAGGGTGCTGGAGAACATTCCAGCCCATGAAGCCGGGCGCCAGTTGAAGTTGGGCAGCGGTGGTTTGCGCGACGTTGAGTTCGCGGTCCAACTCCTGCAGTTGGTGCATGGGCGCACCGACGACTCCGTGCGCTCGCCCACGACCCTGTCGGCTCTAGATCAACTCACTCGGGCTGGCTACATCGGTCGCGAAGACGGTGAGTTGATGCATGCGGCGTACTCCTTCTTGCGCACGCTGGAGCACCGCATCCAGATGTACCAGTTGCGCCGCACCCACGTGGTCCCCGATGACGAGGCATCGCTACGCCGTTTGGGACGCTCATTGGGGTACCTCAAAGACCCCATCGACGAACTCAACAAGCAATGGCGCCACCATCGCCAAGAGGTGCGCAGGCTGCACGAGAAGTTGTTCTATCGGCCCTTGCTGGCTGCGGTGGCCCGAATCCCTGGGCAGGACGTGCGACTGACCCCCGATGCGGCCAAACAACGGCTCAGCGCGTTGGGCTACCTCGATCCGGCCGATGCGCTGCGACACCTTGAGGCGCTCACCGGAGGCGTCTCGCGCACGGCAGCGATCCAACGCACGCTGCTCCCGGTGATGCTGGAGTGGTTCGCGGATGCTCCTGACCCCGATGCCGGGTTATTTAGGTTCCGACGAATCTCTGAGGCGCTAGGCCGCACCCCTTGGTACCTCTCGATGCTGCGCGATGAAGGTCGCACTGCTCAGCGTCTGGCCCAGGTGTTGGCCACCAGCAGGTTTAGCACCGACTTGATGCAACGAGAACCCGAAGGCGTGCGGGTGCTGGGCAGTTCAGACGAGTGGCACCCGATGGGTCGCGACGCGATCCAAGCCGAGATGGAGGCAGCCCGGACGCGTCGTACCACTGCGTCTGAGGAAATCTTGGCGGTGCGAGGCATTAGGCGTCGTGAACTGCTGCGCATCAGCGTGGCTGACCTGACTGAGGGCCTCAGCGTTGCCGAGGTTGGCTCCGGACTGACGGACCTAACGAGTGCGACGTTGGAGTCGGCGCTTCGGGTAGCGATCCACGTCGTGGAGGCCGATCGCAAAACGGCGCTGCCCACCCAGATGGCACTGGTAGCGATGGGGCGCTATGGCGGCGGAGAACTGGGCTACGGCTCAGATGCGGATGTGATGTTCGTCCACGACCCACACCCTGAGGCCGATCCCCAATTGGCGACGTCGATGGCGACCGCAGTGGCTAACGAGGTACGACGCCTGCTGGCCATGCCCGCCACCGATCCAGCACTCGAAGTTGATGCGGACCTGCGACCTGAGGGCAGGCAGGGCCCCCTGGTGCGCACCATCGCCTCCTATGGCGCCTACTACGCCAAGTGGTCAGCGGTGTGGGAAGCCCAAGCGCTGCTGCGTGCGGACGCCTGTGTGGGTGATCTGGACCTGCGCGAGCGATTCCATGCCCTCATCGAGCCGTTGCGTTACCCCAGCCAGGGGCTCAGCGAGCACGACCTCACCGAGATTCGCCGAATCAAAGCACGTGTGGACGCTGAGCGTCTGCCTCGCGGCGCCGATCCAGCCACTCACTTCAAGCTAGGTCGCGGCGGGCTGGCTGACATCGAGTGGTGCGTGCAGGTGCTGCAGATGCGCCACGCCCATGCAGTTGAGGGGCTGCGCACCCCTGGAACTTTGGTTGCCTTAGATGCCTTGCTCGAAGCCGATCTGATCAGTGCTGATGACAGCACTGCTTTGCGCGAAGCGTGGTTGAGCGCGAGTCGAGCACGCAACGCGACGGTGTTGGTGCGCGGTCGCACCAGCGACCAGTTGCCGCGTGATGCTCGCGAACGCGCTGCAGTGGCCATGGTGTTGGGTTACGGGCCCGGGCGCACCGAGGAGATGGTCAACGACTACCAGCGGATCGCCCGCCAAGGATTCAAGGTCGTGGATCGGATCTTCTGGGGAGAGGCATAGCCAGTCCCTTCAGGAGGGGACCGCTTAGCGTGCGACGTACTCCCACGAGCGCAAGCCGCGCTCCAGGTGCCACTGCACGTAGGCAGCAACCAGCGACGCGGCTTCACGCCGTGCTCGCGGGTCGCTATCTGCCTCAACCACGGCCCAATCGCCACTGAGCAAGGCGCCTAGCAGGCCAACAGTCACGGGGGAGGGGGAAGCGGCCCCTGGGAGTCGACAGGTCGTGCACAACATGCCGCCGTGTGCGGGATGAAAGGCCCGATGCGGACCTTCGAGCCCACAGCGGGCACAGGCGTCAAATGACGGGGCGTAGCCAGCCACCGATAGCGAGCGCAACAAGAACGAATCCATCACATCGGCTGGGCGTCGCTCTCCAGAAGTGATGGCGCGCAACGCACCAACAAGCAACAAGTACTGCTGAACCGATGGTTCACGCTCCTCAGCCACGAGTCGCTCGGCAGTCTCAAGCATCACTGAAGCAGCGGTGTAGGTGTCGTAGTCAGCGCTGATGGTCGCCCCGAATGCATCACGTGAGACCGCTTGAGTGATCGTGTCGAGATTGCGCCCCACCGCCAGTTGCAAGTCGACGTGACTAAAGGGCTCGAGCCGGCAGCCAAACTTGGAGGTGGTACGGCGCACGCCGCGGGCCACGGCCCGCACCACGCCGTGCTCGCGCGTGAGCAAGGTGATGATCCGGTCAGCTTCAGCCAATTTGCGCGTGCGAAGCACGATCGCTTCATCACGGTAGAGCGGCATCCGCCCATTCTCGCCGCTAGATGGCCCTGCGACGCGGTGAACGCGCCGTGTAGCCAACCTCCCGATCGGGGTTCTAGGAGAACGGCTTGGGCAACTGGGCCTGGGGGGCGTTCCACACTCGCTGGAAGTTTTGTGCATAGTCGGAGTAGACCCGCGATCCGTTGAGTCGGATCACGATTTCGTCGTTGCTGAAGCCAAACGCAGTGAAGTTCATCGACCCGGTCCACACCAGTTTCGTCTGGGTGTCGGCGTAGTTGCCGCTGATTGCGACGTACTTGCTGTGGTCGTAGTACAACTGATCGCCGTGCTGGTTTGACTTGTAAACAACCCGCATAGGTACCGGGCCGCGCTTGCCCTTGTGGCGCAGCGCTTGGCGAACCAGATTGTTCGTCAAGCCGACCACAATCTTGACGTCACAACCCTGATCCCACTTCTTGCGAACCAAGCGAGCTAGGGCAATTCCTCGGTCGTCGAACCAGGAATACATCGAAATCCTGACGACGGTCTTGTTGACACCTTCACAGCGAATCTGGTTCAGCACGGGAGTCATCGGATCGTTCTTGACTGATCCACGCGGATTGGGAAAGAGCATTCCGGACAGTTGTGAGGTGTGGAAGCGCTGGAACTCCTGCTTAACGGGATGATCAGGGGCCATCGAGGAGAAGATTCGCGAGAATCGGTCGTAGGTTGACTTGCCGATCACCGAATCAATGTGGTTCCACTGACCCTGAAAGGCGAACCTGGTCAGGTTGGCTGAACCAAACATCGTGACCCAGCGCTGGTGCCCGACGTGGGAGAACAGGTACATCTTCGTGTGCATCGTTCCGCTGGCCCCGCGGCACGAGCGCACGCAGGCGCGCGCCCACGTGCTCTTGTGCGCGCCGCGACCTGGTGAGCCCAAAGCGTGCTTGAGTCGTGCCCACGACCGTGATTCGTCATTCTTGGGTGTGGTTGCCACGAGCACACGAACACTGACCCCCCGCTTTGCCGCGGCAATCAAGGCGTTCTCGATGGCGGCGTCGGCAAAGGCGTAGGTCGCGATGCGAATGCTGGATCCGCGTGGTGAGTGCTCGATAGCACTGAGTACGGCGTACCTAATCGCGGTGCGCGCCTGGGCGGTATCGGCCTTGGGATAGCTAAATTCACTGAACGGATTGGGGCTCCACACCGGTTTCGGGCAAGGCATTCCCGCCAATTTGCGACGGGCCACCACGGCTGCCTTGTTGGCCTGCGCCAAACGTTCTTTGGCGTGCCCGGCGTTTGTCTGGAGCCTCTTGAGGGTGTCAGCGGCCTTGTTTGCCACTATGGCTTTGTTCAGCGCAATTTTGCGTAACCGCTGACGCACTTTGGGTCGATGCTCACGAAGCATGGCGGCCTTGGCTTTGCGGGCCTCGGTGGTCAGTTTCACGAGAGTGGTCTGTTGCGCTTTGACTCGGTCGGCCGCGGCCTCAACCGCGCTCTTTGCGCGACGCGCCATTGCCGAGGTGGACTTTACGGCCGCGACCAAGGGCCGCTGGTTGACCAGACAGCGGTGCCATGCCCGGTTAGCTGCGCGCAAACCGGCCACATCGCCGGGATCTTTGGCGAATGTTGGTGCCATGAAACCGACGGCCAACACAACAGCACACAGTCCAGTGCTGGTGAGTCGCCACCACTGGTGGGCAGGCCATCGGGACACATCAACTCCTGAGGATCGCGAGTGTTACCTCTGGGACCCTAGTGGCCGATGTGACTGATGTGACTGCGACTTGCCGAAGCTTATGCGGATCCGTATCGACGATCTCGCTCGGCGTAGGTCGTAATCGCCTGCCACAGGTGGCGCCGATCGACATCGGGCCACAACACATCGGTGAACACCATTTCTGAGTACGCCGCCTGCCAGAGCACGAAGTTCGAAAGCCGTTGCTCTCCCGACGTACGCCAGATCATGTCGGCGTCTGGAAGTTCTGGGACGTAGAGGTATCGAGCGAATGTTGCTTCGGTGATCCGATTGGGGTTGAGCTTTCCTGCGGCTGCATCAGCGGCCATGCGTGAGGCAGCATCAGTGAGTTCGGCTCGTCCGCCATAGTTCACACACATGGTCAACGTAAGGACATCGTTATTGCGAGTCAGGTCTTCAGCAACCTGAAGTTCCTTGATCACCGATCGCCATAGCCGCGGTGTGCGTCCAGCCCACCGAACCCGCACACCGAGTTCGTTCATCTCATCGCGGCGTCGTCGGATGACATCGCGGTTGAAGCCCATCAAGAACTTCACCTCGGCCGGTGAGCGACTCCAGTTCTCTGTAGAGAAGGCATAGGCCGAGATCGCCTTGACCCCGATCTCGATAGCGCCCTCAACGACATCAAAAAGCGAGTGCTCGCCGCGTTCGTGACCAGCAGTCCGCGGTAATCCCCGCTCCTTTGCCCAGCGGCCGTTGCCGTCCATCACGATGGCGACGTGCTGAGGGACAAGAGCAGCCGGAAGCTGAGGGGGCTGTGCTCCTGAGGGATGTGGTGATGGCAATCGGGGCACGGGCTTCTCCTACGAAAAAGGCGGTTGGTTTTCAGCACTCAGGGCAGGTTCCGAAGATCTCCAGCGTGTGGGACACAGATGAATAACCGTGTCGAGTAGCCATGGCGTTAGTCCAAGTCTCCACAGCAGGGCCTTCGATTTCGACCGTCGCGCCGCAACTTCGACAGACCAAGTGATGGTGATGGGTCTGTGAGCAGCGTCGATAGACCGATTCGCCGCTCTCATGGCGCAACATATCGATCTGACCTGAATCGGCGAGTGTCTGCAAGGTTCGGTAGACCGTGGAGAGTCCGACCGCATGGCCTTGAGTCCGAAGCCGATCGTGAATCTCCTGGGCGCTGCGAAAGTCGTCGATGGTTTCGAGTAATTCTGCGATTGCCCGGCGCTGACGGGTTGGGCGAATCTCGGTCGTCGGCTCAGTGCTCGTCATAGTGTCCCTCGTGTACGGCGTGACGATGGCCATCGTGCACGTAATCGATGTGGTCACCGTGGGCCACAGCGAGGTGCCCACATGTTTCGCCGTGAACATGATCGGCGTGGTCGTTGCTGTGATCGTGATGCTCGACAGGCTCGATGAGTGGTTGGAAAGGCAGGCGTGCCCGCGCACGGCGAGCTCGCACCACGCCAACAGGCGTTGCGGCCACAAACGCAGCTAGACACAGCAACACGATCATCGCTCCTGGTGGCACGTCGCCGATCAGCGCCGAAAGTGCCACACCGCTCACGGCAGCTGCCGCACCGATCGCCATGCCGGTGAGCATGGTGGTGCGAAACCCCTTGGTGAACTGTTGGGCGGTGGCCACCGGAATGACCATCAGTGCGCTGACGAGCAAGAGGCCGACGGTGCGCATGGCCACCGTGACCGTAATCGCAGCCATCACGGCAATCAGTGCGCCGTACAACCTGACAGGGATGCCAGTCGTGCGGGCGTAGTCCTCGTCGTGAGAGACCGCGAAGAGTTGAGGTAAAAGGAGCACCGACACTGCAATGACGACCGCGGCCAACACTGCTGTGACCACCAAATCGGTGAGCGTCAGCGTCAGGATGGAGCCAAACAAATAGCGCTGCAGTGACGCAGTGCCGTTGCCGGCTCGCGATGCCACAACTAGACCCGCGGCAATTCCGCCGTAGAAGAGTAGGGCCAAGGCCACGTCGCCACTGGCCTTGCCAGCAACTCGGATGATCTCGATGGTCAGCGCGCCGACAACCGCCACAATGATCGCGATCAGGGTGGGGGATTGGCCTGTGAGAAGCCCTAAGGCGACACCGGTCACCGCTATATGTCCGATCCCATCGCCCATGAGAGACATGCGTCGTTGCACTAGATACGTGCCGACAGTGGGGGCGGCGATGCCGGTGATCAACGCTGCGGCGAGCGCGAGTTGGACGAAGGGCAGCGTGAAGGCGCTCACGTGGTGCCTCCGCGTTCCAGTGGTGAGCGGTCTAGAGGAGCGCTCAGTGGTGGCACGTGGGAGACGAGATCCGCCTGGGCATGGTGGTGATGGGCCCCGTGGCTATGGGCTAAAGGGACGCCATCTTGGGTGATCTTGCCGTCGTGGATGACAACGGTGCGATCGACAAGGGGAGCCATCGGACCAAGTTCGTGAAGCACGACAAGCACAGTGGCGCCCAGTGAGACCAGCACCTCCAACGTCGAAGCCAGGGCCTCTTGGTTGGCAGTGTCAACACCGGCATTGGGTTCATCGAGAACAAAGAGCTCAGGCTCGGCTGCCAGGGCACGAGCGATCAACGCTCGCTGTTGTTGCCCGCCCGAAAGCGTGTCAAATGGATCGTGGGCGCGCTCGGTCAAATCCACCGACTTGAGGGAGCCAGAGATGGCGCTACGACCACGGCTCCCTAGCGGCGCGAAGATCCTGCGCCGCGAAAGTCGACCGGAGGCCACTACCTCCCAGACAGTCGCTGGGACCCCAGATGCCGCTGCGCTTCGCTGGGGCACGTAGCCAACGCGATGCCATTGGTGAAACTGCCCCAGCGGGGTGTCAAACAACCTCACTTCGCCGCTCGTGGCGGCTCGCAAGCCCAGGATCATCTTGACCAACGTGGATTTCCCTGAGCCGTTTTCGCCCAGAAGTGCAACCACCTCGCCGCGATCGACGCGCAGGTTAACGCGCTGTAGGAGAGGCCGGCCGGAAGCGACTAGACCGGCATCACGCACCTCGATGATGTTCATGAGCAGCCATTCACAGAGCGCAAGGTGGCCAAGTTGCTTCGCATGATGGAGATGTAGTCGCCCTTGGCGTCGGCTGAGACGCCCTCCACGGGATCCAGAACCGCAGTCTTGATACCCAGCTGTCGTGCCAAAGTGTCTGCTAGGGCAGGGCTAGTCAGTGGCTCAGTAAAGATGGCAGTGACCTGTGCGTCTTTGCCTTGCTTCGCGACTGCCGCCAACTGTTTCGTGGAAGGTTCAGCGTCCGGCGCCAGCCCAGCGATGGGTACGACGGTAAGGCCGTAGCGCTGGCCGACGTACTCAAATGAGTTGTGAGTGACGATGATGGTGCGGTTCGTGCATTGCCGGAGCCCTCGTTGCCAGTCACGATCAAGTTCGGCAAGCCTGCGTTGAAGCAGGCCGAAGCGAGCGCGGTAGTAGTCCGCATTCTCTGGGTCGGCTTTGGCCAAGACTTCGGTGAAACCTTCGGCTACCTTCGACAACTGGGTGGGGTCAAGCCAAAAGTGTGGGTCGGTATTCGTCTCGCCCTTGGGTGTCATGAGCGAGGCGAACTCCGAGGCTTCCACCGTCTCGCCGGAGGTATTGGCGATGGCGGCGTCGATGCTTGGCTGTAGGCCCTTCTCATAGAGCACGACCTGTGCCGAGGCTAAAGCTGTGGCTTGATCGACGGTGAGTTCGGCGTCGTGCGGTTCGGTGCCTGGGTTAGTGAGGTTTGTGACCGTTGCACGATCGCCCGTCACCTGCTCGGCAACCCATGCCAAGGGGTAGAACGAGGCGGCGACGGTGGGTTTGGAACTTGAGTCATCCGCACAACTGGCTAACCCGGATGCACCCAACACTGCGGTGAGAACGAGAGCCGTGAGGCGTCCTGGAGCCTTCATGAGAATGATTCTCATTAGTTTTGGGAATCATTGTCAAATGGTTGCCGCTAGCCTTGATCGATGATAGTCGTCGTCAGGTTCCAGCTGATCCCTAGTGAGGCCGAGCAATTTCGGCAAGACGCCGAAACAGCGCTGAGCCTTCTAGCTGCCAAGCCAGGCTTCCGCCACGGCGATTTAGCTCGCAACATCGACGACCCGACTCTGTGGACCATGGTGACCCGTTGGGCCGATGTTGGCAGCTATCGCCGCGCGCTCTCGGCGTACGACGTCAAACTCGGTGCGGTGCCCTTGCTCAGTCGTGCCATTGATGAGCCAACGGCCTACGAAACCACCGATCACGAACTTAACGACGCCGCTGCGCGTGGTCAAAGCTAGCCTGTTCGCCCCCTAAACTTGATGCTTCGTGCGCCGGCAAGCCAGTCGGTGACCCCCATAGAGGAGTGCCAGTGAAGAAGCCTGCTTCAACCATCGACAACGTCATCTCTTTGGCCAAGCGCCGTGGACTGGTTTTCCCCGCTGGTGAGATCTATGGCGGCACACGATCGGCCTGGGACTACGGACCGCTCGGTGTTGAACTCAAAGAGAACCTCAAGCGCCAATGGTGGCGCTCCATGGTCACCGGCCGCGACGACGTGGTCGGTCTGGACTCCAGCATCATCTTGCCGACCAAAACCTGGGAGGCCTCGGGCCACCTTGAGACCTTCACCGACCCGTTAACTGAATGCCAGTCGTGCCACAAGCGCTACCGGGCCGACCACATGCAAGAGGCAGCCTTTGAGAAGCTGCAGGGCAAAGCCGATGCTCCAGCAAGCCCCGATGACATCGATATCGCCACCTTGGCGTGCGCCAACTGTGGCGTGCGCGGGGCTTGGACCGAGCCACGCAACTTCCAGATGATGCTCAAGACCTACCTCGGGGTCATCGAAGACGAGTCTGGGCTCCACTATTTGCGCCCCGAAACCGCGCAAGGCATCTTCTTGAACTTCGCCAACGTGGTCACCGCAACCCGCAAGAAGCCACCCTTCGGCATCGCGCAACTCGGCAAGAGCTTCCGCAACGAAATCACCCCCGGCAACTTCATCTTCCGCACTCGCGAGTTCGAGCAGATGGAAATGGAGTTCTTCGTTAAGCCCGGCGAAGACGAGGAGTGGCATCAGTACTGGATCGACGAGCGCACTCGTTGGTACGTCGACCTGGGCATCGATGCGAACAACCTGCGCCACTACGAGCACGCCAAAGAAAAGCTCAGCCACTACTCCAAGCGCACCGTCGACATCGAGTACCGGTTCGGCTTCACCGGCAGCGAGTGGGGTGAACTCGAAGGCATCGCCAACCGCACTGACTTCGATCTGTCCCAGCACTCCAAGTTCTCAGGCCAAGACCTCTCCTACTTCGATCAGGCCAACAACGAGCGTTACGTGCCTTATGTCATCGAGCCTGCAGGTGGCCCCAACCGTTCGATGATGGCATTCCTGGTCGACGCCTATGTCGAGGACGAGGCTCCCAACACCAAGGGTGGTGTCGACAAGCGCACCGTCTTGCGACTCGATCCCCGCCTGGCTCCCGTCAAGGCCGCGGTGTTGCCGCTCTCGCGCAACGCAGACCTCACCCCGAAGGCCAAGGACCTAGCAGCCCAGTTGCGCAAGAACTGGAATGTTGAGTTCGACGACGCCGGCGCCATCGGCCGCCGCTACCGCAGGCAAGACGAGATCGGCACGCCGTTTTGCCTCACCGTCGACTTTGACACCCTCGATGACCACGCGGTGACGATTCGCGAGCGCGACTCCATGTCGCAAGAGCGAGTGGCCCTCGACCAGGTGCAGGGGTGGATGGCCTCGCGTCTGCTCGGCTGCTGATGGTTGAGCCGCTAAGGCTGGGATCACTCACGGTCGATCCACCGGTGGTGCTCGCGCCTATGGCGGGCATCACCAACGCGGCCTACCGCCGACTCTGTGCAGAACAAGGCGCCGGTCTTTACGTCTGCGAGATGATCACCAGTCGCGGGCTCGTTGAGGGCGACGCGACGACGAAACAGATGCTGGTCTTTGATGAGACCGAACGCGTCCGGTCGGTTCAGCTCTACGGGACAGACCCGGGCTACGTCGGCAACGCCACCGCCATCTTGTGTGAGCAGTACGGCGTCGCGCACGTCGACTTGAATTTCGGCTGCCCCGTGCCCAAGGTGACCCGCAAAGGCGGCGGAGCAGTGCTGCCCTGGAAGCGCGGACTCCTGGCCCGAATCCTTGAGGCGGCGGTGGCCGCAGCGAGCCCCTATGGGGTGCCAGTCACGATGAAGACCCGTAAGGGCATCGATGAGGACCACTTGACGTTCCTCGACGCTGGACGCATCGCCCAAGAGACTGGGTGTGCTGCTATTGCCTTGCACGGGCGCACCGCCGTACAAGGTTATTCGGGGGTTGCCGACTGGGACTCCATCGCCGAACTCGTGGCCGCCGTCGACATTCCAGTGCTCGGCAACGGTGATATCTGGGAAGCCTCTGACGCTCTGGCGATGATGGACCACACCGGTGCTGCCGGAGTTGTCGTGGGGCGAGGCTGTTTGGGACGCCCGTGGCTCTTTCGCGACCTAGCGGCTGCCTTTGCCGGCAACCCCGTGGCGACGCTGCCCACCTTGGGCGAGGTGGCCTCGATGATGCGCAGGCATGCTGAGCTGCTCAGCGTGCACATGGGCGAAGAACGCGCCTGCAAAGAGTTCCGCAAACACATCGCTTGGTACCTCAAAGGATTTCGTGCCGGGGGAGAATTACGCCACAGCTTGGCCCTGGTGACCTCCCTGCGCGAACTCGATGAGCTGCTCGCCCGGCTCGACCCCACTGAACCCTTCCCCGCCACTGAACTCGGTGCGCCACGCGGTCGCCAAGGCGGACCACGCAGAGGGGTCGTCATGCCCGAAGGGTGGCTCAACGACGCAGACGGCTCCTCCTTGCATGTGACCGAGGACGCGCACCTGCCCTCAGGGGGCTAAGCGAGTGGTCCAGACAGATCACAAGATGATCACGAGAAGATCACGTGATGATGTCCACAAGGTGGCGCTCAGATTTGCAATTACCCCCCGACCATGTGGTTTGGTGGACCTGCCCTGACGTCAAACCGATAGGTCGAACGTGACACAAGGTCGCCACCGTGCCAGTCACAAGCTGGAAAAGCCCAAGAGTCCCGTGCTCCGAGCCGCCTCACTTGCGGCTCCAGCAGTGACCTTAGGGGCGGTCAGTGCGGGCGTCGTACTCAGTGGCTCAGGCGCGGCAATGACCGCAGACCTCAGCGGCACCAACCAATCAAAACTCACCGAAGCCGAAGCGCTGGAATCGCGCACCGAAGCCGCATCGCGATCAGCTGCCAGGCCAGTCGAGGTCGCAACCCAAGTCGGCACCCAGTTGCGTCTGCGCGACAAAAAATTCACCACCGCCGCACTCGACCTGCGTTTCACCCCCGAACCAAACGCCGAAGTCGCCGGCACCCTCGCCTCCGCCAGCAAAGTCATCGCCACCGGGCAACGCGACGGCAAATTCGCTGAAGTCAAAGTCGACGGCGAGTACTACTGGGTCACCGCCGAATACCTCGTCGACAACGCCACAGACGACCCAGCCGCGCTCGGACTCTCCATGAAAGCCTGCCCCGGCGTCGGCACCGAAAGCGGACTCACCAGCAGCGCCGTTCGCGTCTACCGCGCCGTATGCAACAACTTCCCCGAAATCACCCACATCGGCGGCTGGGACAACCACGGCGAACACTCCAGCGGCCGCGCCCTCGACATCATGACCAGCGACAACCAACTCGGCACCCGCATCGCCGAATTCCTCCGCGCTCACGCCGCCGAACTCCACCTCTACGACGTCATCTGGCGCCAACACATCTGGACCCCCGTGCGCAGCGGCGAAGGCTGGCGCTACATGCCCAGCCGCGGCTCAGCGACCGCTAATCACTACGATCACGTCCACGTCTCTACTTACTGAGGGCGCGTGAAACCGCCGCGCCTGCTGCGTTGTCCTCACGCTCGCGGTACTTAAGTACCGCTTCGGCTCGTCCGCCTTGCAATCGCACCGGTTTGACGCGCCCTTTTATTGGGCTTTCTGTCGCGAGGTTGATCTTCTTGGAGGTCGCTTCGCGGCTCTTTGCTGCGCTTAGTTGGATTTGGTCGCGAGGTTGCCTTTCTGGAGGTTGCTTCGCGGCTCTTGGTTTCTTGTTTGCTGTGGTTTCGATTGTTTCGACTGGTGCCCTTGGTCTCGGCAGAAACGGCAACCACACCTGAAACTACGGACCAGAAGCCGCGAGGAAGCCTGAACGAACTGCCACATGGCGACAGAAAAAGATGAACAAAAGGGCGCGTCAAACGGGTGCGATTGCAAGGCGGACGAACCGAAGCGGTACTTAAGTACCGCGAGTGTGAGGACAACGCGGCAAGCGTGCCCGTTTCACGCGCCCAAACTTCATTGGCGAAGATGCGCGGTTGAGTTCCAGGCTGGGTCGGGGGTATCGATAACGGAAGCGCGGCCTTCGCCCCAGGAGCGGGCCACCTCACGGATGAGGTCGAGGACTCCGGGCACGGTGTTGTCGACGTAGTAGTGGAGGGTGCGTTGGCCGGCGCAGCTTTGGTGGGCAACGAGGCGTCCGTTGGGGCCAAGGGCGGCGCTGAGGCGGTCTTCGGCGGCCCGGAGTGCCTCTAATGATTCTTCAGCCGGATAGCCGCGTTCGGTGCGGTAGGCGTAGGGGAGTGTGAGCGCCACGTGGGTCTCGAAGGTCGGGGCGGTGGCTGGATGCAAGGGCACTTGGGCTGTGGCGAGCACAGGGCCCTGGGGTGTTTCGCCCTCGAGCATCACCCAGCCTGGGGCGCCGTCGGCGTCGGTCCAGGAGGCGGCGTGGTCTGTGATGACCGATCGCAGCGCTGATAACCCAAAGCCATCGAGTGGGGGCACGTCGCTGACCTTGATGTCACCCACCCATAGTTCGGTGGCGATCTCGCCTAGTGCTGCGTCGAGGGCCAACATCGTGATGGTTTGGCGTGCCTCATGTGGCAGTGAAGCGAACTCTGGGTGGTGCACCGAAACATCGAAGCGTGCGCCCACTCGGCGGGCGGAGACACTCACGTCGGCGAATCGGACCTCGGGTGCACCTTCGACTCCAAGCGTCACTGACTCCGGATCACCCACTGGTGGACGAGTGTCTGTGAACGACCACGACTGGTCTGCTGCCGGGGCAGCCGCGATCATCCGTCGAGCCAGTGCTCGCTTGGGGGCCTGGCCTTCTGGAGTGATCACCAACAAGTGTTTAGTCACCTTGCCGGGGGCCAACTCCCAACTCAGATCTCCCACCGCGTGCAGAGACCGGGTCATGTTCTCGGCGAAATCTTCAGCGGTGAGGTCACCGGTGATGGTGCGCTCAGCTTGGGAACGACCCGATTGCTCCCACCACAACCAAAAGCCTGCAATGCGAGCCGGCAGGTCATCGACTGGGCGGCGTCGAGAGAAGAGTCCCACCTCAGATGCCAGGCATTCCTTGGCCGTGACCTGACTGCTCTTCAAAACTCTCGTGCTCCAGCAAATGCAGCACCGGCACCCCGAGTTTGCGGCGGGCACGTGAGGTCCAGTCGACGTGGAAGAACTCAGCGACGACGTGAGGTCGGGTGAGCACGATTGCTTCGCGGGCGGTGGTGCTTGCCACGGCATCGACCAGCGCATGCACCGGGTCGTCAGTGACGACAGTCCCGCTGGCGCTCGCACCAGCATTGTTCAGGGCAGTCAGACTGGCCTGGAGTGCGTCTCGGGCGACGGAAAGAAGTTCTTGTTGCATCTCGCGGTATTCGTCGCTGGACAACGCCATGGGAGCCACCACTTCCCCCGATCCAAGCGCTCCCATCGCGGCTTCAACTCGCCCGGCAGCATCTTCGACGGGCAAGAGCACCGTGTAGTCAGCGCCGCCCTCGACCCCACTGTGGAGGCTGGTCACTTGGGTGGCATCGAGTTCGGTGAGGGCCTGCTCGATCAGTAGTACGACGGGGTAGTTGCTCATGGGTTCCTCCCGGATTCGAACACGTCAGTTAGATCGTATGAGAGCGGCTCATCAAGCTGTGCATAGCCACAAGATTCGGGGTCCCGATCGGGGCGCCACCGCACGAATTGGGCAGTATGTCGAAAACGTCGACCCTCCATGTGGTCATAACTGACCTCGAGTACGACGTCTGGTCGCAAAGCCACGAAGCTCAGGTCTTTGCCGGCACTCCATCGGCTTTGGGTGCCAGGCACGCGGTCGGGATTGGCGATGGCGCCCCCAAACCATTGCCCCCAGGGGTGCTCTTCTATCGGGCATTCCAAGGGTTTGAGTTCGTCGATGAGTTCGGCGCGGCGCTTGGCGGTGAAACTGGCCGAAACTCCGATGTGTTGGAGCCCTCCGTCGTCGTCGTACAAACCAAGGAGGAGCGAACCCACGAGCGGAGCATCAGCAGTGGAGGTCTTGTGCAACCGATAGCCAGCTAGCACCACATCGGCGGTGCGCTGGTGCTTGATCTTGAACATCGTGCGCTTGTTGGGCTCATATGCGGCCGCCAGGGGCTTGGCCATCACGCCATCAAGCCCGGCCCCTTCGAATCTCTCGAACCACTGCTCGGCCTCATCGGCGTCGTGAGTGATGCGCGTCAGGTAAATCGGTGCGCGGACGTCTGCGAGTGCGGCTTCGAGTCGTTTGCGCCGCTCGGCGTAGGGCTGTCCCGTGAGGTCCTCATCGCCCATGGCCAGGCAGTCGAAGGCGACGTAGGAGGCTGGAGTTTGCTGCGACAGCATGGTGACTCGTGAGGCTGCGGGGTGGATGCGCTCTTGGAGCACCTCAAACTGCAACCGACCATCGTGGGCAACGAAGATCTCGCCATCGAGCACGCACCGATGTGGGAGGCAACCGCGCATTGCTTCGACAACTTCTGGGAAGTATCTCGTCAGGGGCTTGGTGTTGCGCGATGCGAGTTCGATCTCGTCACCATCTTTGAACACCAGGCAGCGAAACCCATCCCATTTGGGCTCGAATGCCAAGCCGCCGGTGCGCGGAATTGCCTTCACCGACTTAGCCAGCATCGGGAGCACGGGCGCCATCACCGGAAGGTCCATGGCGCGAGCCTAGGCGCAAACCCCGACAGGCTCGGCTGCTTCGGCCATACTTCGACCTATGAAGTCTTCATTGACCAACATCTTGCGCGCGCCGGCGGCTCCGGTGCATCTGTCCTCGATCGACCCCGAGGGGCACCCCGGGTTTGAGGGTGACAAGGAGTCGGCCGAGCACGAGCTTTCCAAGATGGTGGTGGAGTTAGCCGAACTACAGGAACGACTCTTTGCAAACGGGTACGTCGGAGACCAGCGTCGCCTGCTGCTCGTCGTACAAGGCATGGACACCTCAGGCAAGGGTGGCGTGATGAGTCACGTGGTGGGCGCCCTCGACCCATCGGGGATCCACCTGAAGTCCTTCAAGAAACCCACCAAGGAGGAGTTGTCACACGACTTCTTGTGGCGCATCACTAACGCGGTGCCTGCCGCGGGTGAGATTGGCATCTTCGACCGGTCGCACTATGAGGACGTGCTGGTGGTTCGCGTCCACAACATCGCGCCCGCAGATGAGATCGAGCGCCGCTATGGCGCGATCAACGAGTGGGAGGCAGCCCAGGCAGCAGCAGGGACGACCATCGTGAAGTGCATGCTGCACATCAGCGCCGATGAGCAAAAGCAGCGCCTTCAAGATCGTCTGGGCGACCCGACGAAGCAGTGGAAGTTCAAGCCAGGCGACCTCGATGAAAGGGCCTTGTGGACTGATTACCAGGAGGCCTACGAGATCGCGTTGAGCCGATGCAACACCGACGTGGCGCCGTGGTTCGTGATCCCGTCCAACAAGAAGTGGTAC
>WBZQ01000240.1_pt1 | contig 48811 bp, 50 predicted proteins | sample 5204251 | NCBI WGS metagenome assembly WBZQ01 (sample SAMN12412402, study PRJNA552823) | activated sludge metagenome | isolation source: activated sludge from nitrification reactor of wastewater treatment plant... | place: USA: Virginia | collected 2017-09 | reverse complement strand
GGACGATGAAGATGTCGCCGAGCCCGGTGCCGAACAGGAGCTCTGGGCCCACCCGGCTGTCGGAGCAGCCGACGAGGGTGGCGAACGGTCGCTGCTCGCGAGCGATCTCCAGGCGCCGCAGATGGCTCACGTCGCCCGCCGCCTCGGCGTCGCCGACGAACCGCCGGTTGCCGGCGGCCAGCCGTTCCAGCGCCTCGCGTGGCGTCGAAACCTCGTCCCGCCCGGCCATCACGCCTGGCTGGCCTGTTGCATCCCGATGCGGTGCTGCTCCATCCGCGCCACCAGGTCGTGGGGGCGCGCGATGCCCGTGAAGCGGAACGACGATTCGTTCACCTCGGTGCCCGCCGTGTCGAAGTCCACGGCGCCCACGTTCAGCAGGCGGTCGATCAGGCGCTGGTTCGTGTTGACGTTCTGCACCTTCTCGATCACGGTCGACTGCTCACGCCGGGACAGGATGCCGCGCCGGATGCGGATGCGCTGTGTGGTGACGACGTAGTCGATCGCGGCGCGCCGCAGCAGGTCGAACGCGATCACCAGGCCGAGCAGCACGAGCGACAGCACCACCCATTTCCAGTAGGCCATGCCGATGCCCTTGTCCTGGCTCTTCATGATGCTCGTGACAACGAGCGGCAGCAGCGCGATGAACCCCCACTGCAGGTACCACGTCAGGTAGGCGCGCGCCGCGGGGTGTCCGCGCCAGATGAGCTGTTCGTTCGGATGCAGTTCCATGGGCGAAATCGTACAAGCACGGGCGACGGCAAACGGGTTCAGGCACCACCCGGGCACGATCCGCGCCATATATTCCCCGCAACAGCTGCGAGAGCTCCCGAGGAGGACCGATGGCCGAGCGTGTGTACGCCGTACATGAGTCGTGGTCGAAGCGCGCACTCATCACCGATGCCAAGTACAAGCGCATGTATGCGGCGTCCGTCGAGGATCCCAACGCCTTCTGGGGCGAGCACGGCCGGCGGATCGACTGGTTCCAGCCGTACACGAAGGTGAAGAACACCTCGTTCGCACCGGGCAAGGTCTCGATCAAGTGGTATGAGGACGGCACCCTCAACGCCGCCTACAACTGCGTCGATCGCCACCTCGCCACGCGCGCCGACCAGGTGGCCATCGTCTGGGAGCCGGACGACCCGAAGGCCGCGGCGCTGCACATCACCTACCGGCAGCTCGCCGACCACGTCGGACGCTTCGCGAACGTACTGAAGGCGCACGGCGTGAAGAAGGGTGACCGGGTCACCATCTACATGCCCATGATTCCCGAGGCCGCCTACGCCATGCTGGCGTGCGCACGCCTCGGCGCGATCCACTCGGTGGTCTTCGGCGGCTTCTCACCCGATTCGCTCGCCGGTCGCATCGAGGACTGCGACTCCGACGTCGTGATCACCGCCGACGAGGGACGGCGCGGAGGAAAGCCCGTTCCGCTGAAGGCCAACGTCGACGAGGCGCTGAAGAAGGCGAAGGGGCGCGTCCGGCTCGTCGTGGTCGTCCCCCACACCGGCGCGAAGGTGCCCATGAAGCGTGGACGGGACCTGAACTACGGGGAGGCCGCCGCCGAGGTGACCGCCCATTGCCCGCCCGTCGAGATGAACGCCGAGGATCCGCTGTTCATCCTCTACACGTCGGGTTCGACCGGCAAGCCGAAGGGCGTGGTCCACACCACCGGCGGCTACATGGTCTTCACCTCGATGACACACGAGTACGTGTTCGACTACCACGAGGGCGACGTCTTCTGGTGCACCGCCGATGTGGGCTGGGTCACGGGGCACAGCTACATCGTCTACGGCCCGCTGGCCAACGGCGCCACGACGCTGATGTTCGAGGGCATCCCCACCTACCCCGATGCGTCCCGCTTCTGGCAGGTGATCGACAAGCACAAGGTCAACATCTTCTACACCGCTCCGACGGCGCTGCGTTCGCTCATGAACAAGGGCGACGCCCCGGTGAAGACGACCAAGCGCACGTCGCTGCGGCTGCTGGGGTCGGTCGGCGAGCCCATCAACCCGGAGGCGTGGGAGTGGTACTACCGCGTCGTCGGCAACTCGCGCAGGCCCATCGTCGACACGTGGTGGCAGACCGAGACCGGCGGCATCCTCATCACCCCGCTCCCCGGCGCAACGAAGTTGAAGCCGGGTTCCGCGACGCGCCCGTTCTTCGGCGTACGCCCCGAGATCGTCGATCCCGAGGGCCACGTACAGCAGCGCAACGCCGCCAGCGGCCACCTCGTCATCGCCGACTCGTGGCCCGGTCAGATGCGAACGGTCTTCGGCGATCACAAGCGCTTCATGGACACCTACTTCGTGCAGTACAAGGGCAAGTACTTCACCGGTGACGGCGCGCGCCGCGACAAGGACGGCTACTACTGGATCACCGGTCGCGTCGACGACGTCATCAACGTGTCCGGCCACCGCATGAGCACCGCGGAGGTGGAGAGCGCCCTGGTCGCGCACCCGAAGGTCTCGGAGGCGGCCGTCGTCGGCTTCCCCCACGACATCAAGGGTCAGGGGATCTACGCGTTCGTCACGCTCATGCATGGCACCACGGCCACCGACGATCTGCGCAAGCAGCTGGTCGCATGGGTGCGCAAGGAGATCGGCCCCATCGCCCAGCCGGACGTCATCCAGTTCACGCCCGACATGCCGAAGACGCGCTCGGGGAAGATCATGCGCCGGCTGCTGCGCAAGGTCGCCGAGAACGATCTGTCGAACCTGGGCGACACGTCGACGCTGGCCGACCAGTCGATCGTCGACCACCTGGTCAAGAACCGGGCGGGGCCGGCCGGGTAGACGTGATGGAGCTGTCGCCGGCACGGCGCGACGTTCTGCGGAACGTACGCGCCGTGCTGTTCGACCTGTTCGGCACGGTCGTCGACTGGCGCTCGAGCGTCACGGCGCAGCTCGCCGCCTACGGAGCCGCCCACGGCGTCGCCGCCGACTGGGAGCAGGTGGCGCTGGACTGGCGGGGCGAGTACCGCCCGTCGATGAACGAGGTGCTGGAGGGGCATCGCCCCTGGGTCTCGCTCGACGTGCTCAACCGCGAGAGCCTCGAACGCGTCACCCGGCGCCATGGCGTGGAGCTCCCTACTTCCCACCTCGACGAGCTGACGCGGGCGTGGCATCGCCTCGACCCGTGGGCCGACGTGATCGCCGGTCTGCACGAGCTGCGCCGGCACGTGCGTATCGGGACCCTGTCCAACGGGTGCGACGCGCAGCTGACCGCAATCGCCGCGTATGCCGGCCTGCCCTGGGACGTGCTGTTGGGTGCCGAGACCGTGCACACCTACAAGCCCGACCCGCACATGTACCTGGGCAACGTCGCCCTGCTCGACCTGGCGCCACGGCAGGTGATGCTGGTGGCCGCGCACAACGACGACCTGGCCGCCGCACGTGCCCTTGGTCTGCGCACGGGCTTCATCCCCCGCCCCACCGAATACGGCCCCGCTCAGACCCGGGACCTCACCGCCGAGTGCCCTTGGGATGTCGTGGCCTCCGACGTGGGCGACCTGGCGGAAATCGTCGCCGTCGCTCGCCAACCCGAAGCCCTGTAGCGGCACGTCGATCTTCGCGATCGCGCTCGGCCGGACTCGTCACAAAGGTGTCCGGTGTCAGACACCGGACACCTTTGTTACGGGATCGAGCCCGGAGCGTGCGGGCTGTCGAGTCGTGCGCATGGCCCGACGCGATCACAGCCGCGGCCCGATCGCTCAAGCAGATGCCCACCGGCGGCGCATCGTCGCGTGCTGGCTTTCTCGACGGCAGGCGCCGTTCCGGCCCGCCGGGCTATTGTGTGCACAATGCATACAATTTCCCAGCACGGTGCCCGCCGGTGACGACGGCCGCCGTCCCTGCCCGCCGAGGGCCGAACACGACGCTCGGCATCCTGGCCATCGCCGCCATCTCGTATGTGCTGCAGCAGACGCTCGTGGTGCCGGCGCTGCCGAACATCCAGCGCGAGCTGCACACCACCACCACCTGGACGGCGTGGGTGTTCACCGGTTTCCTGCTGACCTCGGCGATCTTCACGCCGATCGTCGGCAAGCTCGGCGACATGTTCGGCAAGAAGCGCATGCTCGTGGTGGCCATGGGCGTCTTCGCCCTCGGCACCGTGGTGGCGGCGCTCGCCAGCTCCATCGGCATGCTGATCGCCGGACGTGCGGTGCAGGGTGTCGGCGGGGCGATCATCCCGCTGGCGTTCGGCATCATCCGCGACGAACTGCCGCGCGAGCGGGTCGGCGCAGGCATGGGCCTGCTGTCGGCCACCTTCGGCGTCGGCGGGGGCGTGGGACTGGTGTGCTCCGGACTCGTCCTCGCGCACTGGTCCTGGCCGATGCTCTTCTGGCTCGGGTCGATCCCGCTGCTTGGCGCGCTGGTGCTGGTCGCCATGATCATCCCCGAGTCGCCGATCCGTACACCCGCCCGCATCGACTGGTGGGGGGCGCTCACCCTCTCCATCGGGCTCGGCGCCCTGATGGTCGCCCTCAGCGAGGGTAGCCGTTGGGGTTGGGCGTCGGCCACCACGCTCGGCGTGTTCGCGCTCGCCATCGCGATCCTTGTGCTGTGGGTCGTGGTCGAACTGCGGGTTCGCGAACCGCTGATCGACATCGGCCTCATGCGCGATCGCAGCGTCTTCTGGACGAACCTGGTGGCGCTCATCACCGGCGCGGCGATGTTCGGCACGTTCCTGCTGGTGCCGACGCTCGTGCAGATGCCGCGCGGGCTGCCCGACGCCGCGGCGTCGCTCGTGCACTACGGCTTCGCAGCGACGGTCGTCCAGGCGGGCCTGTTCCTGCTGCCGTCATCGATCGTGATGCTGCTCGTCGGGCCGATCGCCGGCACGCTCGAAGCCCGCGTCGGCGCGCGACGACTGCTCGCAGCCGGACTCGCCGTGCTGTCGCTGGGCGCGCTGGCCATCGCGCTGTGGCACTCGTCACGGCTCGGCGTCGTGGTGGCGATGGCGCTCGTGGGCGGCGGCGTGGGCAGCAGCTACGCAATGCTCGCAAAGCTCATCGTCGACTCGGTCCCCCAGGCGGTGACCGGGGTCACCATGGGAATGAACACCGTCATGCGTACCATCGGCGGCGTCGTGGGTGGCCAGGTCGGCGCCGCGGTGCTGTCGAGCTTCACCATCGCCGGCACCGCGATTCCCGCCGAAGGCGGTTTCACGACGATGTTCGTGATCTCCGCGGCCATCTCGGCGCTCGCCGCGGTGCTGACGCTGCGCATCCCGCGCCAGCCCCAGCACCGCAGTCGCGTGGTCTCGGTGCACCCTTCGGCGGCCACGGCGGAGACGGCCGCGAGATGACGCACACCGAGGGCGAGGATCCGCTCGCACGCGATCTCACCGCCCTCGGGCCGGTGATCTACCGGCGCATCCTGCGACGGCTGAGCGAGACGGCGGGCCCCTCCGGCCCACAGGACCTCACCATCCCACAGCGGCTCGCCCTGATGGCGATCGCCGACGGCGACGATCTGACCGTCACGCAGGTGGCCCAGCGCACCGCTGTCGTCCACAGCACGGCCACGCGCATGGTGCACGGTCTCGTGCGTCGCGGGCTTGCGCGCGAGACGCAGGCAACCGAAGGCGACCGGCGCCGACGGCTGGTCTCGATCACCGCGGCGGGTCGGGCTGCGGTGCGCCGTGCCGACGACGAGGCGTACGCCCGGGCCACGCGTCTGGTCGCGTCCCTCGACGCTGCCACCCGCACCGAGCTCCAGCGCGGGATGCAGATCCTGCTCGGCATCCTGCGCGACGACGAGTTAGGACCCGGGCATTCAGGCCCAAACGTCGTACCGACCATGAGCGTCGATAGGCGGCCGATCCCGCGCTGACAGGCGTCATCGGAGGTCGGCGACTATGCTCCCCCGCCGATGGCACTCACGATCGGCATCGTCGGCCTGCCCAACGTCGGCAAGTCCACGCTCTTCAACGCGCTCACGCGCAACAACGTGCTCGCGGCGAACTACCCCTTCGCGACGATCGAGCCGAATATCGGCGTCGTACCGCTCCCCGACGATCGCCTGCGGACCCTGGCGGGCATCTTCGCGAGCGAGCGTACGCTGCCCGCGACGGTGTCGTTCGTCGACATCGCCGGCATCGTGCGCGGCGCCTCCGAGGGCGAGGGCCTCGGCAACAAGTTCCTCGCCAACATCCGCGAGGCCGACGCCATCTGCCAGGTCATCCGCGCGTTCGACGACGACAACGTGGTGCACGTCGAGGGCAAGGTCGACCCGGCCAGCGACATCGCGACGATCAACACCGAGCTGGTGCTGGCCGATCTGCAGACCATGGAGCGGGTCATCCCGCGCCTGGAGCGCGAGGCCCGCACCCACAAGGACAACCAGCCGCCGCTCGACAATGCGCGCCGTGCGCTGACGGTGCTGGAGGCCGGCGACACGCTTGCCGCGGCCGGTGAGGCGGCCGGCGTCGACATGGATCAGGCCCGCGCGCTGCAGCTGCTCACCACCAAGCCGTTCATCTACGTCTTCAACGTCGACGAGGTGCAGCTGGGCGACGAAGGCGAACGTGCCCGCCTGGCGGCGCTGGTGGCGCCGGCAGAGGCCGTCTTCCTGAACGCCAAGCTGGAGATGGAGCTCACCGAGCTGGAGCCCGACGAAGCAGCCGAGCTGCTGGAGTCGGTCGGCGTGACCGAATCCGGCCTGGACCAGCTCGCCCACGTCGGGTTCCGCACGTTGGGGCTGCAGACGTTCCTCACGGCCGGACCCATGGAGGCCCGCGCCTGGACCATCCACACCGGCTGGACCGCGCCGCAGGCGGCCGGCGTCATCCACACCGACTTCCAGAAGCAGTTCATCAAGGCCGAGGTGGTGTCGTTCGACCACCTGCTGGAGGCCGGGTCGATGGCGAACGCCAGGGCCAAGGGCTGGGTGCGGATGGAGGGCAAGGACTACGTGATGCACGACGGCGACGTGGTCGAGTTCCGCCACGGCGCCGGGCGCTGACGTGCGCATCGCGATCTTCACCGGCTCCGCCGCCGGCCACTCGCCCGTCTACGCCGACGCAGCCACGACGCTCGCCACATACCTGGCCGGACACGGCCACGGTATCGTCTTCGGCGGTGGCAAGGTCGGCCTGATGGGCGTGGTCGCCGACGCCGCGCTGGCCGCAGGCGGCGAGGTGATCGGGGTGATCCCGCAGGCGCTGGTCGATCGCGAGGTTGCCCACCACGGCGTCACGCAACTCGACATCGTGACGACGATGCATGAGCGCAAGGCGCGCATGGTCGATCTCGCCGACGCGCTGGTGGCGCTGCCGGGCGGCGTCGGCACGCTGGACGAGTTCTTCGAATCCTGGACCTGGCTGCTGCTCGGCATCCACGCCAAGCCGGTGGCGCTCTACGACGTGGACGGCTACTGGCAGCCACTGCGCACCACGCTGGAACAGATGGTCGGCGAGGGCTTCCTCGGTGCACCCCACCACGACGGCCTCATCGTCGCAACCGAGCCCGCCGACCTGCTCACGCAGATCGCCGGATGGGAGTCGCCCGCGCGCAAGTGGGTGTGATCGTGCGATGCCGGAGCCGGGGTTCGAACCCGGATGCCCCGAGGGGGCCGAGGAGTTTAAGTCCCCTGCGTCTGCCAGTTCCGCCACTCCGGCCGGAGTGAGTCAGCGCCCGAAGGTGGCTGCTCCGGGCGTGCGGTCTAAGGTCATGCGGCGCGCTTCGATGCGGCGCGCCCACGGCTCGGCGACGATCGGCCAACGCTCCATGATCTGGGCGTGGCGGATGTGCCGGTAGTTCTCGCCCTTGGCGAAGATCATGCGACGCTCGTCCTGCGGCTGGGAGATGCCGCGCACGGCATCGGCGAGCCCGTCGATCGTGTTGATCGCCTCGGCGTCGCGCTCACCCTCCGTCTGCACATCGGTGGACATGGATCCGATTCTACCGGGCCATTTCGGTGAGACGAAGCACCGCGCCGTCGAGCAGATCCCGCTCGCTCACGGTGACTTCGGCAGCGCCAGCGGCCTGCATCACCCCGAGGCAGATGCAGGCACCGGCCACGATCGCCGGCGCACGGTCCGGATGCAGCCCGGGCACCTGCCGACGTACGTCGAGCGCGAGGGCGGCCACCCGCCACAGGATCGTCTCGATCTGGGCGATGGCGAGCACGGCACCGTGCACGCGCTGCGGGTCGTAGGCGCCCTGGGCGATGGCCGCCAGACTCGTCATGGTTCCGGCCACGCCGACGATGGGCGCGCCGCTGCCGATGATCGCGAACGCCTCGCGCGACATGGTGCGGGCCTCGTCCAGCAGCGCGTCCACCTGACCGACCGTCGGGGGATCGTCGTGCAGCAGCGCCTCGGTCTGACGGACGGAACCGAGATCCATGCTGACAGCCGAGTGCGGGCCCTCCGGCCCGCCCTGCACCAGCTCGGTCGAGCCACCGCCGATGTCCATCACGATCACGCTCCCGTCGCCGCGGACCGCCAGCCGGGCGCCGACGTAGGCGAGTTCCGCCTCCTGCGCCCCCGCGAGAACCGTCAGCGACGCACCCAGGCGCAACCGGACCGCATCTGCCACCGCATCGCGGTTCGGTGCGTCGCGGACCGCACTGGTGCCGACCACCACCACGTCATCGGGAACAAACGCGGCGATCCGCTGGGCGTACCCGGCCAGGCAGTCATCGAGCCGGGTCAGCGCGTCCGCGGTGAGGCGCCCGTCGGGGCCGGCGCCTGCCTTGAGCGCCGTGACGGTGGTGATTCGCTCACCGATCGGACCGTCCGGCCCGATCCCCTCGCAGAGGAAGAGGCGAGTGGAGTTGGACCCCTGATCGACGATCGCGACCCGCTGCACGGTCACTTGCCGAGGTACTTCAGCGGCGCCCGCAGCACCGACAGCGCCTTCCCTGCGACGCCCAACAGCTGCCCGAGCTCGCCGGCCTGCACGCCGACCCGTTCGATCGCCCCGGTCAGTTGCTCCTGTTCGGCGGTGAGCCGGGTCACGCGGTGTTCGGCGCGCGCGAGCCCGTCGGAGATGGCGCGCACCGGCTCGTCGACCCGCTTCTGCGCGGCCTTGGCGGTGCGTGCCAGACCGACCGCCCGCAGCACGAGCAGCGCCAGGCCCGCCAGCACAAGCACGACGAGCACGAGGGCTGCCAGCAGCACGACATGGTCGGAGAGCCAGGACATCGGGGTCACTCTACCCGCCGACCGCCCGATGGGCACCAGCGCGTTCAGCCGGTTAAGGTGGTCGCAATGATCCGCCCAGCCCGCCCGCAGCCATCCCGTCGCGCATGAGGTTTCCCACCGCCGAGGGACGCATGTGCGAGATCTGCGGCCGGCGCATGCTGGCCGGCGAGCAGTACGTGCTGATGGACCTCAACCCACGCCGGGTCTACCGGCGGTCGATCTGCGCGCTGTGCCGCAAGCGTGCGCAGGACGGCGGGTGGACGCCCAGCCCGCAAATCCCGCCGCGCCCTGACATCCAGCCGCCGGACAGCGAGGGCGGCACGCCCGAGACTTAATACGGGCTGCGGCACTCGCGCGATCGCCCGCTGCTGCCGATACAGGTGGAATGTTCGCGTCCCGTCTCGCCAGGACGATGCGCCGTCGATCGGTGCATGCCCTGCTCGCCCTCACCGCCCTCGCCGCCGCATGTCTGGCGCTGATCCCCGGTGCCTGGTCGACGCTCGCTGCGGCCGCCGGCGGCGACCACGAGTCGGTGCGACGCGCGCTTGGCGGCCTGGGTCCGTTCGCCCCGCTCGCGTCGATCGGCCTGAACGTCGTGCAGGGTGTCATCGCGCCGCTCCCCGGATTCGTGGTGCCGTTCATCGACGGCGTCGTCTTCGGCACCTGGTGGGGCGCCCTCATCACCTGGGTCGGCGGCATCGCCGCCGCCTCGGCCTGCTTCGCCATCGCACGCATCTTCGGACAGTCGTTCGCGACCCGGGTTTGCGGCCACAACGCGTTGTTTCGTCGCGCCAACGCCACGGTGGAACGCCACGGGCTGGCAGCCGTCGCCCTTGCCCGGCTCGTGCCAGGACTGCCGTTCGACGTGTTCTCATACCTCGGAGGGCTCACCGGCATCCGGTTTGGCCCCTTCGTCTTGGGCACCGCCATTGGCTCGGCTCCCCACGCCTACGTCTACTCGGTGCTCGGTGCCCACCTGGCCATCCCGCTGTGGCTCGGGATGCTGATCGCACCGGCCGTCGGGCTGCTGATGGTGGGATGCCACTCCTCGGTTGTCGCGATACGCCGTCGCCTGACGCCACCGGTGGCGGCGGTCCCGACCCCCGCTTAGCTCGGGCGGCGCTGCGTCGCCTGGCGCAGGATCCGCTCGTAGGTCGCTTCGTGCCCTGTCGCGCACGCGTCCCAGGTGAAGCGGGCGACTGTCTCGGCGCCGCCCACCCGTAGCCGGTCACGCAGCGCCTCGTCGCGCACGGCGCCGACGATCGCGTTCGCGAACAGGCCGGAGTCACCCGCCGGCACCACGAGGCAGTCGCGCCCGTCGCGCAGATGTTCGCGCAGTACCGGAAGATCGGCGACAACGGCCGGAATGCCTGACGCGATCGCCTCAAGTACCACCAACCCGAAGCCCTCGCGCGTCGACGGGAAGGCCAGCACGTCGGCCGCCCGGTAGACCGTCGGCATGAGGTCCTCCGCCACCGCGCCGGTGATGACCACGTCGGCCTCGTCGGGCACCGGGCCGGCGGTGAGGTCGTGCACCATGAGCCCGAGTCGGTTCGCATCGCGCCACCACGCCTCGCGGTAGTCGGGGGCGTCGAACATCGCCTCACCACCGACCATCGCGAGCAGTGCCCGCTCGCCCAGGCGTGCCCGGGCACGCGCGAACGCCTCCAGCAACAGCCTGCTGCCCTTGCGGGGTTCGATGCCACCCACGGCCAGCACGACCGTGCGGCTGCCCCACCCCATGGCCCCCGCGGCCGCCTGGCGCGTGAGTTCGCAGCCGGCGAACCGCTCGGCGTCCACCCCGTTTGCGACGACGTTCGCGGTGACGCCGAACTCCTGCTCCACGCGCTCGGCCCAGTGGCGGGACACGCAGATGCGGTGATCCACGTCGACGATCGACGACCGCTGCCATTCGAGCAGTTCTTGGTTGGGGAAGGCGTCGACATGATGAATGGTGCGCACGACCTCGGGGATCTGCCCGCGCTCCCGCAGATGCAGCAGTGCCAGGGCCGAGAGCGGGTCCTCGGCGTGGGTGATGTCGGCCGTCCGGCCGGCGCCGGCCAGCCCGTCGGCGAGCGCGACGACGTTGCGGCGCATCGCCCCTGCCGGCGGCCCGTCCCCATCCGGTTCGCCCGCGACCAGGACGTTGGGCACGCCGACGTCACGCGGCGGCGGTGCGCCCGCCTGGTCGAGCGCCCACAGCTCGACGTGGTGCCCACGCGCCGCCAGCGCGCCCGCAAGGGACGTCGCGTGCACCACGTCGCCGCGTGGCATGGACGAGTATGTGACGATCCTGATCAGCATGGTCGCGGTGCGGCGGAATCCCGCCCCCCACGAATCAGGCGGCAGCGGCACTCGGGGAGTTTGGCAGAGGCGACGTCCGAGTGACCGGCCACCAGCGACGCCCACGACTCCGCACCGGCCACGGCCATACGTCCCCGGTCGCCCGTCGACGCTCGCCGGAGGCCGCCGAGTCTGGCAGGCTTGACCGGTGCCCGGCCAGCGACGCGTGCTCCCACCCCCCGCCCGCCGGACTGCGGCGCTCGTGGGCATCCTCGCCGCCCACAGCGAACGAGAGGACCCATCGTGAGACGAGGATTGATCACGTTGTGTGCGGCCGCGCTGCTGATTCCGGCTGCCGTGGCGCAGGCGCATGTGGAGCTTGCTCCGGAACGTGCACCCGCCGGAGCCAAGGTGGCGTTCACCGTGACGGTGCCGAACGAACGCACCACCGCCGACACCATCAAGGTTGCGCTGCGCCTGCCCGCAGGGTTCACCGAGGTCACGGCCACGGACGCGGCGGGTTGGACGAGCTCCGTTCGGTCGGACGGGCAGTTCACCGTGGTCACCTGGACCGGCGGCCCATCCGCCGGGAAGATCACCGGCGAGAACGTCGCGGACTTCGCCTTCGTCGCACGCACGCCGAACGAGCCCGGCACGGCCGTGGCGATCCCAGCCACGCAGACCTACACCAGCGGCGAGGTCGATCGGTGGATCGGCAGCGAGAGCTCGGAGCTTCCGGCACCCCGCGTGACGATCGGTGAACCCGCACCGGGTACGGCAACCGCGACGACGCCGGCCACGACGGGCGGTGAGACCACCTCGACGGCTGCCGGCAGCGACGGCGGCGGCTCGGGCCTTTTGATCGCGGGTGTCATCGCGGCCGGTCTCGTGAGCCTCGGTGCGCTGGCCGCTGTCCGCATGCGGAGAGCGCGCCGCGCGGCGGATCGCACGTAGGCGCTCGCGAGTGCATTTCTGGGCGGTAGCCTGTGGCCCGTCCCCGCGAAGGAGTGACCATGCGTGACGGAGTGCGTATCAGCCCGGGCAAGAAGGTCGATCTCGCCGACTACCCGGCCGATTCGAAGCTCGGGCTCGAGAAGAGCAGTGCCCTCAAACAGATCGCGAAGCTTCAGCTGCGTCTGGAGGAGCTGGGCGGGTTGATCGCCGCAACGAAGGCCAGGGCCGTCATCGCGCTCTTCCAGGGCATGGACGCGAGCGGCAAGGACGGCGCGGTGGCGCACTGCATCGGTCCACTCAACCCGGGCAACGTGAACGTGACGTCGTTCAAGGCGCCCACGTCGACCGAGCTTGCCCACGACTTCCTGTGGCGTGTGCACGCCGTGTGCCCGCCGAAGGGCGAGTTCGGGGTGTTCAACCGATCGCAGTACGAGGATGTCCTGGTGGTGCGCGTGGAGAACCTCGTCCCCGAGGAGCGTTGGGAGCCGCGTTACGACGCCATCAACGCGTTCGAGAAGAACCTCGTCGACGAGGGCACGCTGGTACTCAAGTTCTTCCTGAACATCTCCAAGCAGGAGCAGGCGGTGCAGATGCAGGAACGCCTGGACGACCCGACCAAGAACTGGAAGTTCAACGCCGACGACCTGAAGAAGCGCGAGAAGTGGGACGAGTACATGGAGGCGTACCGAATCATGCTGGAGCGCACCTCCACCGACTGGGCGCCGTGGCACGTGGTGCCCGCCGACCGTAAGTGGGTGCGCAACCTGGTCATCACCGAGGTGATGATCGACGCGCTGGAGAAGCTCGACATGAAGTGGCCGCTCGTGACACCCGAGGTGAAGGCGCTCCAGATCGCCTGAGGTGAGTCGCGGGCGGCCACCACGGCTTGGGCAGACCCTCCCGGCATAAGTGTTCGAGTTCGGACGCGAAAGCCCGCGATCGCTAGATTTTCACCACCGACCAACCGACGAGAGGTAACTGGCGATGGCTGAGAGCATCCGCTTCGACCTGCCGACATCGAAGGCGCCGACGAGCTGGCTGAACATCAATCCGGATCTGCCAGGCCCGATGCTCCCGCCGCTGCACCCGGGCACGCAGGAGCCCGTGACGCCCGAGTTCATGTCGGTGCTCTCGCCGATGGCGCTGCTCGGCCAGGACATGTCGATGGACGAGCAGATCGAGATCCCCGACCCGGTGCGCGAGATCTACAAGCTGTGGCGGCCCACCCCGCTCCTGCGCGCAACGCGCCTGGAGAAGGAGCTCGGCACTCCCGCCCATATCTACTACAAGTACGAGGGCGTCTCGCCGGTCGGCTCGCATAAGGCCAACACTGCCGTCGCCCAGGCCTTCTACGCCAAGGAAGAGGGCGTCAGGGCGTTCACCACCGAGACCGGCGCCGGCCAGTGGGGCAGCGCCCTGTCGATGGCGTGTGCGATGTTCGACATCGCCTGCGAGGTCTACATGGTGCGCGTGAGCTACGACCAGAAGCCGTTCCGCCGCTACGTGATGGAGTCCTATGGCGCGTCGGTCTACGCCAGCCCGTCGCCCCACACCGATGCGGGCCGTGGAGTGCTGGCCGAGAACCCGGACCACCCGGGCTCGCTGGGCATCGCGATCAGCGAAGGCATCAACGCCGCCGTGGCGTCCAACGGCGCCAAGAAGTACAGCCTCGGGTCGTTCCTGCCGCACGTCTGCCTGCACCAGACCGTCATCGGCCAGGAGGCCATGGCGCAGATGGAGATGGCCGGCGAATACCCGGACATCGTGATCGGCTGTGCGGGCGGCGGCTCGAACTTCGCCGGCGTCGCGTTCCCGTTCGTACGCGAGAAGCTCCGCGCGGGCAAGAACACACGGATCGTCGCGGTGGAGCCGGCTGCCTGCCCCACCCTCACCAAGGGCGAGTACACCTGGGACGCCGCCGACGGTGTCGGCATGGCGCCGATCGTGATGATGTACACGCTGGGCCACACGTTCGTGCCGGCCGGCATCCACGCCGGCGGCTTGCGCTACCACGGCATGTCCCCGCAGGTGTCCGGGCTCGTGAAGCACGGGGTGGTCGAGGCGCAGGCCTACGACCAGGTCGACACCTTCGAGGCCGGCGTCCAGTTCGGCCGCTGCGAAGGCATCCTGCCCGCGCCGGAGTCCAACCACGCGGTCAAGGCGGCCATCGTCGAGGCGCAGAAGTGCAAGGAGAGCGGCGAGGCGAAGGTCATTCTCTTCAACCTCTCCGGCCACGGCAACTTCGACATGATGGCCTACTCGCAGTACCTGAACGGCGAGCTGCCGCGCTACGAGTACCCGGACGCCGCCATCGCCGAGGCGATGACGCACGTGCCCGACGTGGAGTTCGGCGCCTGAGCACCCCCGCACCCGTGGAGGCCGTCGTGTTCGACTGCGACGGCCTCCTGCTCGAGACCGAGAGCCGCTGGAAGCTCGCCGAGGAGCGGGTGTGCGCCGCGCACGGGGTCGCGTTTCACATGGACCTCAAGCGCCGCCTTCTGGGCACCTCCCTCGAGCGGGCGGGCACGCTGCTGGCACTCTGGGTCGGGCTGACGGAGGCCGACGGGCCGGCACTCGGTCGGGAACTGCTCGAGCACTATCGCGTCGTGGTGGCCGACGAGGGTGTGGAGGCGATGCCGGGCGTGGAGCTGCTGCTGGGTGAACTGCACGGACGCACGCCGCTCGCCGTCGCCTCCAACACGCAGGAGGACGTGACCCGCATCGTGCTCGCCGCGAGCGGGCTCCCGCAGGTGTTCCAAGCGATCGTGTGCGCGGGCGGCACCATCCCACCAAAGCCGGCGCCCGATCTCTATCTCGCGGCGTGCGCAGCACTCGGCGCCGCGCCGGCGAACGCGGTCGCGTTCGAGGACTCTCCGACCGGCGCCGCCGCGGCCATGGCCGCCGGCATGCGGGTGATCGGCGTGCCATCGACGGTGGGTGTCAGCCTCGCCACGCCTCGCGTGTTGGCCTCGCTGACCGACATCACGGCGGACGATCTGCTGGCCTGATGCCCGAGCTCGGCACCATCGCAGTGTTCGCGGCCGCGGCGATTGGACTGCTCGTGGTTCCGGGGCCATCGGTGTTCTACCTGGTCACGCAGAGCGTCAGCAACGGGCGCAGCGGCGGCCTGGCCGCGATGCTCGGCATCCAGACGGCCGGGCTCGTGCACGTGCTGGCGGCCGCAGCCGGGCTGTCGGCGATCCTCATGTCGTCGGCAACGGCGTTCGCGATCGTCAAGTACGCGGGGGCGGCCTACCTGGTGTGGCTCGGCGTACAGCGACTGGCTGCCAGGGAGTCGATCGGCGACCTGCCGACCGCCGGCGGCGTGGGCCGCTCCCACGCAGCGCTCTACGGCCAGGGGTTCGTCGTGAACCTGCTGAACCCGAAGGCCGCGCTCTTCTTCGTCGCGGTCATGCCGACGTTCATCGACCGAACCCTGGGCCGGCCGTGGCTGCAGGTCCTGACGCTTGGCGGCATCTTCCTGGCGATCGCCGTCGTGAGCGACAGCGCGTGGGTGCTGGCGTCGGGTTGGGTGGCCCGCAGGCTCCGCTCGGCGCGAGCGCGCCGCGCGGAGCGCGCCACGAGCTCGGCCATCCTCATCGCGCTCGGGGTGGCGGCGGCGCTGCAGCGTCGCACCTGATCACCTGGCGGTGACAATCCCGGCGGCCAGCAGCACGAGCAGCAGCGCACCGAGCGCAACCCGGTAGCCGACGAACCAGTTGAGGGTGTGGCCGGCCACGAACTTGAGCAGCCATGCGATGGAGGCGTAGGCGACCACGAACGCAACCACGATCCCCACGAACATCTGGCCGACGCCGAACCCCGAGAAGTTGGTCTTGGCGGCCTCCAGCAGTCCGGCCGCCGTCAGGGCGGGGATCGCCATGAAGAACGACAGCCGGGTTGCGGTCACGCGATCGAGCCCGCGCACGAGCCCGGCCGAGATCGTGGCACCCGACCGGGAGACACCGGGAATCAGTGAGAGACATTGGGTGAGCCCGATCACGATCCCGTCGCGCACGGTGACCGCCCCCTCGTCGCGCACGCCACCATGCTTGGTGAGCATCGCGTGTCGCGACTCGGCCGCGACCATCGCGATGCTCCAGCCGATGAGCGCCACGGCGACGACCCACAGACTCCGCAGCGGCCCTTCGATCACATCCTTCAGCGCCAGCCCGACGATTCCGATCGGGATCGAACCGGCGATCATCGCCCACGCCAGGGTGTAGTCGTGATTCGTGCGCGCCTCCGGGCGGCGCACGCCCGCGAACCACGCCCGCAGCAGCCGTACGATGTCCTTCCAGAAGTACACGAAGGTCGCGGCGATCGCGCCGAGCTGGATGATCGCCGTGTAGGCGGTGACGGCGGCATCGTCCACCTTGAGCCCCAATGCCTTCTCGGCGATGGTCAGGTGGCCCGTGGACGAGACCGGCAGGAACTCGGTGAGCCCCTCCACGACGCCGAGCACCACCGACGAGGCATAGCTGAGATCGGACACGGGCGGCGAGCTCCTGGGGCAGCGGAAAGGGCGCAGGCACGATACGAGATCGTCGTACCGGAGGGACACCTGCGCCCGGTGCATGACGTTAAGGGCGGCAGATGAGCCTCCGATGAGAGCCGGCGAACTCAGGAGCACTATGCCTAGGGCACCCGATGAACGCCCGCGGCAACGGGCGGCGGCAGTGGCGGTGGGTGCAGCTCGCTGCCGCCGCCGAAGATGCCAACAACCTCCTTGCGGAGCCGCCGTTCGGCATGGGCAGCGAACCGCGATCGGCGGTAAGCGGCCAGGTGGTCGGTGGTGAGGGCCCGGAGCGCATCGTCCCTACGGTCGGTGACCCCCCCAGCGTCAGCCGTCCCTCCGCAACCGCCTCCCGCAGCCGGGCGATGGCGACGTCTCGATCAGCGTCACTCGCTCGGACTGACGGAAGCTCGCTCATCGGGCGAGACGGTCGCAGCGGGCCCTGGCCACGACGGGGTGGCACCCGCGCGGTCACGAACGTTACTTGCGCTTCTTCTTCCGCGGCATGTGAATCGGCCGGCCCAGCGCCATCAGCCCGGCTTCCTTGAACCCTTCCGACAGCGTGGGGTGCGCCGCGATGGAGTCGCCCACCGTCTCGATGACGGCCTCCGAGTCGATCGCGATGACGCCTGCGTTGACGAGATCGGTGGCCTGGAGACCGACGATGACGACGCCCAGCAGCTGGCCGGTCTCGGCGTGCGCGATGGTCTTGAAGAACCCTGTCTTGTCGGCGAACATCGCCGCCCGCGCGATCGCCGTGTACGGGAACTGCCCGGTGATGACGTTGTCCGCACCGTGCGTCGCGACCGCCTGCGCCTCCGTCAGGCCGACGCTTGCGATCTCCGGATCGGTGTAGATGCACGAGGGCACCGCTCCGGTGACGTCGGTGGGATGCCCGGCGATGTTCTCCGCCGCGACCTCCCCTTCGCGGAAGGCCGTATGGGCGAGCTGCCAGTATCCCGCCACGTCGCCGACGGCGTAGATGTGCGGGGCGCTCGTCCTGCGGGAGGCGTCGGTCTTGATGCCCGTCTTGTCGAACTTGACGCCGGCGGCCTCGAGCCCGAGCCCGTCGACGTTCGCGCCGCGCCCTGTGGCCACCAGCACCAGGTCGCCGGTGACAGAGTGTTCCTCGCCGGCCTGCTCGAAGTGCAGCGTCACCCCGGTCTTCGTCTCGGCCACCTTGGTCGCCCGGGCCCCGGTGTGCACAGCGATACCGGACTTGTCGAACGCCTTCGTGAGGGCGCTGACGGCGTCGGCGTCCATCATCGGGATGAGCGAGTCGAGCATCTCCACCACGGTCACCTCGCTGCCGAGGTGATTGAAGATCGAGGCGAACTCGACGCCGATGACCCCGCCGCCCAGCACGATCAGACGCTTCGGGATCGCCTCGACCGCCAACAGACCCGTGCTGTCGACGCAGCGCTCACCATCGATGCCCTCCACGGGCGGTCGCAGTGGCCGCGAACCGGTGGCGATGACGGCGTTCTTGAAGGTGATGTCCTCCCCGCCCTCCACCGCCAGCGTGTTCGGCCCGGTGAACCGCCCGTTGCCGGAGACCACCGTGACACCGGCGGCCCTGAGCAGCATGCCCACTCCACCCACCATCGTCTTCACGATCTCGGCCTTGTTGGCCTGTACCTGTGCGAAGTCGACCTTCGGCGTGCCGACCGAGATGCCGAGCTGCGGGAATGCTGTGTGGGCGTCCTTCAGGGCGTGCGCGCTCTGTACCCATGCCTTGGTGGGGATGCAGCCGACGTTCAGGCAGGTCCCGCCCAGCTCGCCCTTCTCGACCACCACGACGGACTTCCCGAGCTGCGCCGCCCGGATCGCGGCCGGGTATCCCCCCGGCCCACCGCCGAGGACTGCGACGTCGACTTCCATCCCTGCTCCTTCGAGGTTGCGCGTTCTCGGGGACTGTACCGGGCACACGTCCGCGACCGCCGGGCCGACTCGGGGCAGTCGGGCTTCGTTCCCTCGAGGAGCACCGGCGAACGTGTCACGCCGGCGTGACAGCCCGTGTCACACGTCGCGCCACTTGGTGCCGGTGAAAACATCCGTGCCTGGCACCGTTTCTTTCACCCAGGCGCAGCCCGAGCTGGTGGCTGGGAATCGGCCGCCTAGCGGAAGGTCAGCACGTGGTGCCCGCGATGGCACCAGAACACCAGACAGCCCTCGTCCTCGAGGTGGCCGACGCACCGGCACTCGCACCCGTGCTCGGCGCACGGGCGACGGACGCGCGCCAGGATCCCGTCCTCACGGGCGGGAACCATGTCCGGGAGGGCCTCCGCCGCGTCGGCTGAATTCCCGATCCGGATCGCTGTCGTCATTCGCTGGTTTCCTTCGCGTCGATGGTCGTGGTGTGAGGTTCGGGTTCCGCGGCCGCATCCCTCCTGGCCGTGAGCGTACGCCACAGCACATCCGCAGCGCCAGTCGTGTCCCCCTCATCAACCCTTTCCCGCAGGAGCTCGAGTCCAATCCGAATCGCGGCCGGATCGAGGGGCGGGCGCGTGGCGCGCAGGATCCTGCCATAGCGCGTGGGCTGCACGTGCTCGTCAAGGTTGAACAGCTCTTCGTGCAGCTTCTCCCCGGGACGGATGCCGACGACCTCGACGGCGATGTCCCGGCCGGGCTCGCGGCCCGATAGGCGAATCATGTTCTCGGCCAGGTCCATGATGCGCACCGGATCGCCCATGTCGAGCACGAAGATGTCGCCACCGTCGGCGATCCCGGTCGCCTCGATCACGAGCTGCACCGCCTCGGGGATCGTCATGAAGTAGCGGGTCATGTCGGCGTGCGTCACGGTGACCGGGCCGCCGGCGGCGATCTGCTGACGGAAGATGGGTACCACCGAGCCGGAGCTGCCGAGCACGTTGCCGAAGCGTACCGCGGCGAACTTGGTGGCCGACCGGCGATCGCGCGACTCCACGATGCGCTCACCGAACGCCTTGGTGGCGCCCATGATGGTCTTCGGTTCCACGGCTTTGTCGGTGGAGATGAGGCAGAAGCGCTCCACCCCGAATTGGTTCGCCAGGTCGGCGAGCCCGGCCGTGGCCAGCGCGTTGTTGTCGATGGCCTGCAGCGGGTTGAGCTCCATCATCGGCACGTGCTTGTAGGCGGCCGCGTGGAAGATGATGCGCGGCCGGTGTTCGGCCAGGATGCGTTCCATCACCTCGCAATCGCGGCAGTCGGCGATGATCGGGATCGTGCGCCCACGCGAGGCGACCTGCCGGTCGATCTCGAACAGGTTGTTCTCGGCGTGGTCGACCATGACGAGCTTCGCCGGCCCGGCCCGCAGCACCTGACGGCACAGCTCCGACCCGATCGAACCGCCCGCGCCGGTCACGAGGATGGTCTTGCCGTTGAGGTAGCGCGAGACCTGCTCGAACTCGATGCGCACCGGAGCGCGGCCGAGCAGGTCCTCCACGCTGACGTCGCGCAGCATGCGCACCGTCACCTCGCCGGCGATGAGCTCGTTGAGACTGGGCAGCGTCTTGCACGGCACCCCGGCGGTGCGACAGGCGTCGGTGATCTCACGCCGCACCGAACCCGGCGCCGACGGCATCGCGATGACGACCTCGTCGACCTTGCGCTCCCGAAGCACCGCCTTGAGATCCGACCGTGCGCCCAGCACGCGAACGCCCTGCACGCGCAGGCCGATCTTGCGTGGATCGTCGTCGATGATCCCGATCGGGATGTAGCCCAGGCCGCGGTTGCGCTGGATCTCACGCAGCAGCGTGTTGCCGGCATCGCCGGCACCGCAGATGAGCACCTCACGCCCCTTGCGCGCCACCAACTCGGTGCGCGACGGGCGCTCCATCAGACTGCGCACCACGAAGCGAGCCCCGCCGACCAGGGTGAGCGTGATGAAGAAGTCGAGCACCAGGATGCCACGCGGAATGGGTACCACGCGGCCGCTGGCACGGTGGACCGGCTGCCAGAACGACAGGACCGCCGTCACGATCAGCGACGCGACCACCACCGCCAGGATGATCGCCTGAAGGTCGCGCACGCTCGTGAACCGCCACCACTTCGTGTAGAAGCGCGCCCCCACGAACACGACGAGCTTGATGCCGAGCACCACCGCCAGCGTCGCGGTGAACATCCGCGCATAGACGCCCTGCAGTCCCCCGTCGAAGCGGAACGCGAACGCAAGCCACCACGCGAGACCGACGAGGGCCGCATCCACCACGATCTGCACGACCCGATGGATGTGGCGTCGCCAGCCGAGGGAGATCGGCAGGACACTCACGGCGGCGAGTCTAGCGGGTTCCCCAGCACGGCCAACCGGCGAATGTCACGTGTGCAGCGCCCCCAGGATCGCGTCGATCAGGAACTCCGGGTCCCGGAGCGGCGGCTTGACGGTGCGGTCGCGCTTCTCGAGCACCACGCCCGCTGGGTCGTCCAGGCGGTGAAGCCGTCCCTCGTCGATCAGTCGCCGATCCACGGCGCCCATCACGCCGGCGAACGGTGTGTAGGCCGGAACGCCCAGCGCGACGGCCTCCCGATTCATCGTGCCGCCCGCGCTCACCACGAGGTCGGCAAGCGCGACCAGCGTCGGCCCGTCCACGGGTCGCTCGGGGACGATGAAGCCACTTCCCTGGAGGGATCGCCGCTGTTCGTCCGTGCGCGGCAGCACCACAGTCTGAATGTCAAGTTGAACCTGAGATATGAGCTCGAGGACCGCGGCGAAGACCTCCGTCGAGCGCCCACGGTGGTAGAGGGTCACCTCCGGAGCCGGGCGCATCACCGCCACGACGGCCTCCGGTCGCAGCCCGAGTTCTGGCGCCACCGTCGGGTCTGCCACGTGGTCGGCGAGGTAGTACTCCTCCTTGAGCCCCGGATAGCGCACGAGCTTCGGCGGGCGCATGCCGTATTTCGCAAGCGCCTCCTCGGGAATGGCGTCGGGAACGATGACCCGCCGTGCCCAGCGCCCGTTCCAGTGGTGCATCACGGTCGCGTACTCGTAGTCGAACATCGTCACCTGCGGCGTGCCGGCCAGCCGCGCGGCCACCGGCTGGTCGGTCGATCCGTGTGCCACCGCCAGGTCGAAACGCGCCCGGCGGGCGAACGCCGCAAGCTGGGCGGTGCGCGATCCGGCCGCCCGCGCCTTGCCACGCAGACCGCCGCCGCCATGGCTGCCGAACACGGTGTGCGCGATGCCGAAGCGCTCGAGCATGCCGAGCGTCTGGGCGAAGTCGCGTGCCGTGACGGTCACCTCATGGCCGCGCGCCCGCAGGCGAGCGATCAACGGCCGGAAGATCACGACGTGGGGCGAGTTGGTGATGTCGACCCAGATGCGCAGCGGGCGTGTCATCCCGCCATCCCCGCGCTAGCCAACAGCCCCGGCCACCGCCGCCACGACCTCATCGACCTGCGCCTGCGTGAGGTTGGGGTGCATCGGCAGGGCCAGGCCGGTGTCGGCATGCTGCTCGGCGATCGGCAGGGTGCCCTTGGTGTAGCCGAGGTGGGCGAACACCGGCTGCAGGTGCATCGGAATGCCGTAGTAGACGGCGGCGCCGATGCCGGCGGCGTTCAGCGCCTGGCGAATCGGCTCCCGCTCCTCACTGCGCGCCACGTAGAGATGGTAGACGTGGGTCGCGCCGGGACGCTCGGCCGGCAACGTCATATGCCGGTCGAGGCCGGCGGCGCGATACCACTCGGCTGCCCGGCGCCGGTTCGCGTTCCAGGTGTCGAGGTGCGGCAGGAACACACGGGCCACCGTCGCCTGCAGCTCGTCCAGGCGCGAGTTGTAGCCCACCTCCTCGAACACCACCTTGTCCTTGGACCCGTGGAAGCGCAGGCGGCGTACCCGATCGGCCAGAGCATCGTCGCGCGTGACGACCATGCCCCCGTCGCCGATCCCGGGGAAGTTCTTGGTCGGGAAGAAGCTGAACGTGACGATGTCACCCTGGGTGCCGACCGGCCGGCCACCATCGGCGGCGCCGAACGACTGCGCGGCATCCTCGATGACTCCCAGACCGTGCTTGGCCGCCAGGGCGACGATGGCGTGCATGTCGGCCGGGTGGCCGAAGATGTCCACCGGGATGACGGCCTTCGTGCGGTCGGTGACGGCGGCCGCGACGGCGTCGGGATCGATGGTGGCGGTGACTGGGTCGACATCGACGAACACCGGGGTCGCGCCGATGCGGGCGATGGCCTCAGCCGTGGCGTAGAAGGTGTACGGGGTGGTGATGACCTCATCGCCGGGACCCACGTCGAGCGCCTGCAGCGCGATGACGAGCGCGTCGGTCCCGTTGGCCACGCCCACGCAGGGACGACCGCCCAGGCGTGCGGACACGTCGGCTTCGAGTGCCGTCACCTCGGGCCCGAGGATGAACCGTCCCCCGTCGAGCACGGCGCCGATCGCCGCGTCGATCTGCGCCCGAAGCGGCGAGTACTGCGCCTTGATGTCCATCAACGGTACGCCCATGCACCAGTCCCTTCCGTTTGCCGGCGACGAGCTTAGCAATGGGCTCGCGCGAGCCGCTCACCGCCGGGGTCGCACACGGACCCGGAATATTTGTGCCGGATGCAGGCAAATGATGTTGTTCCGCAAGCTGTCGCAGCAGGCTCGGCCGCACTGGCGGCGAATCGATCGGTCTGAACGTCCCGAGGTCTCTCAGTTGCACGTCATCCGTTCCAGGCATATCGGAGCCATCGCACTCGTCACACTCGGCGCGTCCTGGCCGGCGCTCGGCGCGCAGTCGGAGATCGTGCCGGGCATCACCTACGAGCGCCTCGTGCAGGGCGCACAAGTCACGCACGTGACGCGCATCAATCCGGGACCGCTCGTCTCGATGCGCCCGGAGCGCATCACCGCCGAGGTCGAGACGCGCGGGCTGTTGACGGCTGCCATGGCCGCCCGAGCCAAGAGTGGTGCGCTGCTTGGCGTGAACGGCGACTACTTCAACTGGGACGACGGCTACCCCAGCGGCATGCTGGTACTCGGCGGCGAGCTCGTGCACGAGCCGGAGGCGACTCGATCGGCACTCGCCTTCCTGGGCGACGGCCGGCTTGCCAGCGTGAAGTCGGCGCTGGCCGGCGAGTGGAACTCCCAGGACCCGGTGACAGGCACCTGGTCGTCGATCGACCCGATCACGAGCGCACCCAAGCCGCTCGGCTTCATCGGCGTCAATCGGCCCGCCGAACGCGACGAGACCATCCTCTACACAACACGGTTCGGCAACCCCACCCCCGCCGGCAACCGGGCCGACGCCCTCATCAGCATCGACGGCGGCGGCGTGGTGAATCCCAACCGCGAGATGACCGGGACGGTGACGGCCCTCACGACCGGGGGCGGCGCGACGCCCGCACCCGGCACGGTCGTGCTGTCGGGCATCGGCGCCGCTCCGCGCGCGCGTGTGGAGGCATTCCTCAAACCCGGCTTCCGCGTGCGCGTGAAGGCCACGCTGCCCAACCTGCCGGAGGGCTTGAACGACGCGATCGGCGGCGGCCCGCTGCTGGTGCAGAACGGGGTCCCGGTGCGTGACGCCGGCGAAGGCTTCACGTTCGGCCAGATCGGGACGCGTTCGGCCCGAACGGCGGTGGGCCAGACGGCCGGCGGCCAAGTGCTCATGGTGGTCTCGGAGGGTCCGCTCGAGGGCAGCCCCGGTCTGACCGTCTCGCAGCAGGCCGATCAGCTCGCCGCACTCGGTGCGCAGACCGCCGTTGCCATGGACAGCGGCGGCAGCTCCGAGCTGGCGCTGCGCAACCGCATCGTCAACAGGATGGCAGCCGGCGAGCGCCGCGTCTCCAATGCCGTGATCGTCCGCTATGCCGGCGTGCAGCTCACCGACCCCGCATCGCTCATCTCACCCAACGGCGACGGTGTGGCCGAGTCGACCGGCGCCTACGCCCGGGCGGCGAAGGACGGCACGGTCAACATCACCCTCAACCGTGCGAGCGGGAAGGCGGTGAAGCTGCTCTACCGGGGGCGGCTCGGCCCCTCCGCGCGCGCGCTGCGTCTGAGCGGCCGCACCATTCGGGTGCCCGACGGCGGCTACCAGATCGTCGCCAAGTTCACGCCCGCGGATGGCTCGATCAAATCGACGAACGCACGCCCGTTCGTGGTGGACCGCACGCTCGCGCGCCTGTCGCTGAAGAAGGTCGGCAAGGGCGCAAAGGCGAAGCTGCGCATCGGCTACCGGCTTGCCCATGCGGCGCGGGTGACCGTGGTCGTGCGGGACGCCAACGGCAGGACCGTGAAGCAGCTCATGTCACGGCGCCGCCTACCGGGTGGCGCGCGGGCGGCGATGTGGGATATGAAGGTCAACGGGACACCGCTCGCGGCGGGCCTCTACACCGTCGCCGTCACCACGCGCGCCGACGGCGCCAACGCCCTGGGCAAGCGCTTCCGCATGCTCAAGGTCAAGCCCGCCAAATAGCCGCGGGTCGCCAGTCTGGCGACCCGCACGGCGGCAACGCGGGTCAGTTCGCCTCGAGCTCCTTGATCTCGGCCTCGGCGGCGTGGACCTCGCCCACGAGTCGGTCGATCTCCGCGTCGAGGCCGGTCTCACCGGCCTTCTGGCGCAGTACGACATGGCCGATCTCCTCGGCCAGACCGTTGATCTTGCGGCGCAGGACCATCTCCTGCCCCTTGTCCTTCGCCTCGCTCAGCCCTTCCTGAGCCGTCTCGGCGACCTTCTTCGCAGCGTCTTTTGCTTTGTCGAGCAGTCCCATGGAATCCTCCCTGTCGCGTTCGCCAGGAGGATTCTACGCCGTGCTCACCGCCGGTCGTCCGCTCTCGCCAGCCAGGCGCCGGCGGTCCCGACGATCGAACCGAGCAACGCGACCCAGGCGCCGACCTTGGTGTGGTCGCCGTCGATCACATGGGTGATGGTCCAGAAGAAGACGAGAAACGCGGACCCGAACGCAAGCGATGTGGTGGCCCCGGGAACCGGGATCTCGAACCGTACCGCCTCGGCCAGCAGGATCGCCAGCGCCACGGCGCCCAGGATCAGCACGATCCACCAGGAATCGAACGCGTCCTTGGCCTTGACCGAGAAGCCGCTGACTCCGAACCACTTGAGAAACAGCAGGCCGATGAGAAAGAGCGCCATACCACCGGCGCCGATGAACAGCTTCTGCTCACGCGGCATCGCCTTGAGCTGGTCCATTGAGCGTCTCCTTCGTGTCGGGCCGTGGCGGCCGCGAGGTTACTTGAGCAGTCCGAGGAACTCGTCGACGGGAATCGCGGTGAGCGTCTGGAAATGCGCGGTCCCGCGCGCTGCGAGTTCGACGGACACCCGGGCGATGACCCTCTCGTCGGGGGCCTCGACGATGTTCACGAAGTCGTACGGGCCGAGCACGGCCCACTGGCTCACGACCTTTGCGCCCATCTGCTCGATTTCGTCGTTGACCTCTTTGAGGCGGGACGGATTGGCCTTGAGCGTTCCGGCACCGTGAGGGCTGAGCGTGCTGAGAAGAATGTAGGTCGGCATCTGAGGTCCTTGAACGGCCGTGTTCAGCTGGTGAATCGGTGACCGAGACTACCACGGTCCCACGCTACGATTGGGCAATGGCACCGCGCCGGCCACGTCGTCGTTCACTCCCGATCCCCGCGCTGATCGGCGCAGTGGGCGGCATCCTGCTGCTCGCGGCCGTCTTCCTGCCGTGGTACCGCACGAACCTGGGCTCACCGACCTCGGCCGGCACCGCCAGCGGCTGGGAGGCGACGGGAGTGGGCAAGGCGGTCGTCGCCCTGGGGGCGATCTGGCTGTTTGCGGCACTGCTGGCCATCGCCGACGATCTGGGCTCGGTACGCGTGGACGCCAAGACGATCGAGGGACTCGGCTACCTGGTTGCGCTGTGCGCGACGCTGGCGGCCGGCTTGGTCGCGCTGCGCTTCACTCGCCCGCCGGGATCGAACCCCGACTTCCTCAGCCGGGACTACGGGATGGTGGTGGCGCTGGCGGCGTGCGCGATCGGCATGTTCGCCGGCGGGATCATGGCCGCGCGCCGCTCGTGACAATCCGGACGAATGTCCGTTTCGGGTGCGCATAAGTCCCCGTCCTCGGTGCGGGGAACCCCCCACACATCATGGTGCCACTACACTGAATTCCGATTGACGCACCAGCCGGTCAGGGGAACACCCCCACAGGCCGATCCCCCGTCCAACTGGCACGTCGCTCCCCTCGCCCACCGCATGAGAGGAACGAGGCCGCGATGCATTCCCGAGTCGTGATTCTCGGTGCCGGAACCGGAGGAACGCTCACCGCCAACCGCCTGCGCGCGCACTTCACGCGCGACCAGGTTGCGATCACGGTGATCGACCAGGACGACCGCCACGTCTACCAACCGGGCTTGCTGTTCATGCCGTTCGGGCTGGCGCACTCCGAGGACATCACCCGTCCCCGAGCCCGCCAGCTGCACGACGGCATCAGCTATCACCAGAGCCCGATCGACCATGTCGATCTGACCGCCCAGACGGTTCACCTGCAGGACGGCTCCACAGCGCCGTACGACGTGCTCGTGGTTGCGACCGGGGCGCGACTCGTGCCGGAGGAGACCGAGGGCCTGCTGGGTCCCGGCTGGGGCACGAAGGTGCACACCTTCTACACGCTCGAGGGCGCCGAGAAGCTCGCCACCGCACTCGCCGGGTTCACCGGCGGCAAGATCGTGCTGAACGTCGTGGACATGCCGATCAAGTGCCCGGTGGCACCGCTGGAGTTCTGCTTCCTCCTGGACTGGCACCTGCACGAGCGAGGTATCCGCGACGCGACCGAGATCACCTTCGTCACGCCGCTCGACGCGGCATTCACCAAGCCGGTCTCGGCCAGGCAGCTTGGCGGGATGCTCGAGGAACGCGACATCGCCCTGGTCACGGAGTTCAACACCGGCACCGTTGACGGCGAAGGCGGCAAGATCATCTCCTACGACGAGCGGGAGGTGCCCTTCGACCTCGGAGTCGTGATCCCGCTGCACGGCGGCCAGGAGTACGTGGATCGTTCTGAGGGGCTGGGCGATGCCGTCGGCTTCGTGCCCACCGACCCCCGCACCCTGCAGTCGACGGTGGCGCCCAACGTGTTCGCCATCGGGGACGCGACGACGCTGCCGGCGTCCAAGGCCGGGTCGGTGACCCACTTCGAGGGCGAGGTGATGGTCAAGAACATCGCCAACTTCATCGCGGGCAAGCCACTCGACGACGGGTACGACGGGCACGCGAACTGCTTCATCGAGACCGGTTTCGGCAAGGCCATGCTGATCGACTTCAACTACGAGCAGGAGCCCGTGCCGGGCCACTTCCCCGGGCCGGTCGGCCTGCCGCTGATGAAGGAATCGCGACTGAACCACCTGGGCAAGCTCATGTTCCAGTGGTTCTACTGGCACGTGCTGTTGCCGGGGCGCGACGTGCCCGGCCTGCATCCCCAGATGCCGACCGCCGGCAAGAAGATCCCCACACCCTGAAACCGCCAAGGAGGACCCCATGCCAACCAAGACCGTCGCGGGCGTCGAAGTCGAGCTGAACGACGAGGGCTTCTTCAACGACCCCGATCAGTGGACGGAGGCGATGGCACCCGAGCTGGCTGCGGCCGATGGCATCGAACAGCTGACCGACAAGCATTGGACGGTGCTGCACTTCATGCGCAAGGAGTTCGCCGAGAAGGGCACCGGGCCCACGGTCCGGGCATTGGGCAAGACCTCCGGCGTCACGGTCAAGGAACTGTACGAGCTCTTTCCCAAGGGCCCCGCGAAGCTCGCCGCGCGCATCGCAGGCATCCCCAAGCCACGCGGCTGCATCTGATCCCACAGCGTCGAAAGGAACCGCAATGAGTGCGCCAGCACCGATCGAGAAGGTCTCGATCATCGTCTCGAAGGGATCGCTCGACGGGATCTACCCGGGGTTGATCATGGCCAACGGCGCCCGCGCCGAAGGGATCGAGGCCAACATGTTCTTCACCTTCTTCGGGATGGATGCCATCCACAAGAAGCGCCACGAGCACATCAAGGTCTCCACCGTCGGCAATCCTGGCCTGCACATGGCGACCTGGGTCGGTGGGTTCCCCGGTGTGTCGTCGATGGTGACGCACATGATGGAAAAGCAGATGGAGGAGCTGGACATCCCTCCGATTCCGGAGTTCATCGAGATGATCGCCGACACCGGCGCCGGCCTGTACGCCTGCAAGGCCTCGGCCGACCTCTTCAAGATGGCCAAGGAGGACTTCATCGACCAGGTGCAGGACATCATCACCGTCGGCGAGTTCTACGAGAAGGCCGCCGGCGGCCAGATCATCTTCACCTGACCGCCATCGACCCAGCGCAAGGCGGGCGATCCGACCGCTCGCCTAAGCTGGCCCGATGCCGCCCCACCTCACCTCGCTTCTGACCCACGTTGCGCTCCTGCCGAAGTGGCTCGACGCACAGGAACTGCTCGACTCGCTGGGAAGCTGGGCGCTGTGGGGCGCCGCAGCAATCATCTTCGCCGAATGCGGCCTGCTGATCGGCTTCTTCTTTCCCGGCGATTCGCTGCTGTTCACCGTCGGCATGCTGGTGACGAGCGACGTCATCGGCCAGCCGCTGTGGCTGGCGTGCGTCCTGCTGACCGTGGCCGCGTTCGCGGGCAACGTCGTGGGCTACCAGGTGGGGCACGCGACCGGGCCGGCGATCTTCAAACGCCAGGACTCACGCCTGTTCAAGCACGAGTATGCGGACAAGACCGTCGCGTTCTTCGACAAGCACGGCAACAAGGCGATCGTGCTCGCGCGGTTCGTGCCGATCGTGCGGACCTTCATCACGGTCATGGCCGGGGTCGGACGCATGGAGCGCGGTCGCTACCTGTTCTACAGCGGCATCGGCGCGGTGCTGTGGGCGACCGGCGTGACCCTGCTGGGTGCCGCACTCGGGCGGTTCGCCTTCGTGCGCGACCACATCGAGCTCATGCTGATCGCGATCGTCGCGATCTCGGTGCTGCCGATGGTCGTGGAGTACCTGCGCGCCCGCAGGCGCACACGCGCCGCGGTCGTTCCCGACGACGCCTGAGCGGACCGGCCGGTTCGGCCGGTCCGCCCGCGGGGTCGTCAGGTCGCGAGCTCTTCCTGCCGACGCTGAGGGCGGTGTGGCCACGAGCACCTTTGCGCGGTCGGTGCCACAGCCGCCACCGAGGATGTCCTGGCCCAGGCTGGCACCGGCGTTCCTCACGGTCAGCGGCGACGCCGATCCAAGGCTGGTTCCGGGTGCGAGGTTGGGGCATCTGCCCGTTTGCATCGACCGAACTGCAAGGAGATCCTGCCCAGCGTTTCAGTGTTGGGCATCACGTCTCGGTGACACCCATGCGAACGTAGAGACAGACCTCACCCGTCAGAGTGACCGGGTGACGCGCACGAGGGGACTTGCCCCATGACCGGCATGGCAGCCGAGGCGCTCGCCGCTGGAATGCTCGCGGCCGTGCTCGCATTCGCCCTCGTGCGCCCGAAGGGTGCGTCCGAAGCGGTCGCGGCGCTGCCCGCAGCGCTCGTCGTGGTTGCGAGCGGGACACTCGCGCCGGGCGCGGCGTGGCAGGAAATGCGCGACCTCGCGCCAGTGGTTGGCTTCCTGGCCGCGGTGCTGGTCCTCAGCGACCGCTCCCGGGCCGAGGGGGTGTTCGACTACTGCGGCGGGTTGATGGCCACACGCAGTCTCGGCCGACCGACACGACTGCTGGGTTGGGTCTTCGCGCTGTCGGCGCTCGTGACCGCGGTGCTGAGTCTCGACGCGACGGTTGTCCTGCTGACGCCGGTGGTCTTCGCAACGGCCTCATCGAGTGGCGTTCGTCCGCGGCCGTTCGTCTACGCGTGCGGCCATGTGGCAAACGCAGGATCGCTCCTGCTGCCGGTGTCGAACCTGACCAACCTTCTGGCACTCCAGGCGTCGGGCATCTCGTTCGCGCGATTCGGCCTGCTGATGTGCCTGCCATGGCTGGCGGCCCTTGGCGTGGAGTACGTGGTGTTCCGGCGCTTCTTCGCCCGTGACCTGCAGCTGAGCGCGTTCGCTGGACACCCCGCAGAGCACTGCAAACGACCGACCGTTGCGCTTGTGGTGCTCGCGCTGACGCTTGTCGGATTCCTGGTCGGTCCGGCGATGGGCATCGCGCCCGCCTTCGTGGCGGCCGGAGGCGCACTCGTGCTCGCCGTGCGCGGGCTCGCTCGACGGACTGCGCGACCGACGCGCCTCGTGGGCGCGCTCAACATCCCATTTCTCGCGTTCGTACTGGCGCTGGGCGTGCTGGTCCGCGCGGTGCTCGACAATGGCCTCGCGGACTCGCTGGCGCGGTTCGTCCCCGCCCACGGATCGTTCTTCGACCTGTTGGCGTGGGCCGGCATCGCTGCGCTGCTGGCGAATCTGGTGAACAACCTCCCAGCGGTCTTGGCGTTGCTGCCCCTCGCGGTCGCCGGAGGCGGGACGGCGCCGGTGCTCGCGGTGCTCATCGGGGTCAACATCGGGCCGAACCTCACCTTCGTCGGCTCCCTCGCCACGTTACTGTGGCGCCGTATCGTGCACGCACATGACCACCGCGCACCGCTCGGCGAATACACGACACTCGGGGTGATCGTGACGCCGCTCGCCCTCGTCGCCGGTGTTTGCGGGCTGTGGGTGGCACTGCAGCTGTTCGGAGGTTCGATGCCATGAAGGTGCTGGTCTGGATCGCGCAGTCAACGTGGCCTGCGTGCGTGGACGCAGCACGCGACCTGCTGGGCGGTCGCGACGATGTTGAGGTCACGCTGGCGTGTGTGACCGACGACGCGGGGGCCGGCGCGGCGCACGACGCATTCACCGGGCTCATGGGGCGCGGACGGCGAGCGGACCCGCGCGCCCAGATCGCCGCTCTGGCCGCCGCCGCCGCCCAGGAGCTGCTGGCAGCCGCCGCGGAGCGCCTGGGGTGGCCGGCCACCACCGCGGTCCTCGCCGGTGGTGAGGAGCGAGCGATGCTGGACGCGACCGAGGGTGTCGACCTGCTCATCGCCGCGCGAGACGGCGATCGCAGTCGCCTGGGGCCCAAGAGCATCGGACCTCACACCCGGTTCGTGATCGACCATGTTCCCTGCGACGTGCTCGTTGTGTGGCCGGAGCCCGCACCCTCGCTCAGCTCGGTGCCACCCCCGCCCGCCCACGACAAGCGGCGCGCGTAGCTGGCGGCACGAAGGCCCGGGCGCGCTCGCGGATCGCGGCGACGGCGTCGAGGCGGCTCCGGGGCCTGCCGATTCAGCCACTCGACACGACCGGGGTGGCGCCGATCTGGATCGGCGGCAACTCCGGCGCCGCAATCCGCGCGCGCGGTTCGTGCCGGCGACGGCTGGCATACGACGATCGGCGACGCCGAACGACTCCACGAACGGGTGCGTGCGAACGACGCGCTCGTGTCGGCCGGCCGCCGGCGCGATACGTTCGTCCCGTCGGTGCGGGTCCGCGCCGACGTGGAGGGGCTGGGGCGGATCGCTCCGCGTCTGCGTGAGTTCGGCGTCGACCACGTGCTCGTCGACGATCCGGACGAGGATACGCGGGCCCGTCGGCGAACGGGTCGCCGCCGCACGCGCCCTCGTCACCGAATGGGCAGCGCACCGCGTTCGACCACCTGAGTGAGGTGGCCTCGCTCAGGGGCGAGGCCTGACGCGTCCGCTGCTCATCGCGGCGTCACCGCAACCGTTAGCTGGCCGGCACGAAGTCCCGGGCGCGCTCGCGGATCGCCGCGACGGCCTCGGGGCGGCTGCGCGACAGCGGCGAGGTAGCCGCGAGTTCATCCAGCACGTCGCGCGTTCCGGGTACACGCCGGGCATGCAGGGCACGCAGGATGCCCGACACGACCGCCTGCTCGATCTCGGCGCCGCTGAACCCGTCGCTTGCGGCCACCAGCGGCGCGAGCTCGAACCGGTCGCGCGACTGGCGCCGGAGCGCAAGCTGCGTCGCGAAGATCGCGGCACGCTCGTCGGGGTGTGGCAGGTCGACGAAGAACACCTCGTCGAAGCGCCCCTTGCGCTGCAACTCGGGCGGCAGCACGGTCAGGTCGTTGCAGGTGGCGACCACGAATACGTCGTGGCGCCGCTCCTGCATCCACGTCAGCAGTGACCCCAGCATGCGGCGCGCGACAGCCCCGCCGTCGTCACCGCCGCCCACCGCCAAGCCCTTCTCGATCTCGTCGATCCACAGCACCACCGGCGCGAGCGCCTCGGCCATGTCGAGCGCGCTTCGCAGGTTGCGCTCGGACTCGCCGACGTACTTGTCGTAGAGCGACGCCGCGTCGAGCTTCAGCAGCGGGCGCCGCCACACGCGGGCCACGTGCTTTGCCGCCAGCGATTTGCCGCACCCGGGCACGCCGGCCAGCAGGATGCCTCGCGGGGTTGTGATGTTCAGCGCCCGCGCCTGGGGCGTGAACGCCACGTGGGCACGCTCCAGCCAGGCCTTGAGCCCGGCCATGCCCGCCAGCCGCGCGTGGTTGTCGGCCGCGGGGTGGTACTCCAGCAGCCCGCCGTCGGCGATGGCACGCACCTTGCGTTCGGTGAGGTCCGCCACGTCGGCGAGGTCGAGCGACCCGTTCAAGAGCGCGGTGGCGGCCGCCTGTCGGGCCTGGTTGAGCGTAAGCCCCTGCAACGCCTCGGCGGCCGCAGGGAGTGCGCCTGGTTCGGCCGTGGCGCCCGTCGCGGCGATGAGTACCGTGAGCGCCGCGGCGATCTCGTCGCAGGACGGCAGCGACACCGGCACGCGAACCGCATCGGTCTCGAGTGCCTCCGGAAGCTCGATATCGGCTCCGGCCAGCACAAGCGTGGCGCCGTTCTCGGAGAGCCGCGGCAGCAGGTCGCGCAGCAGACGCTCGGTCTTCGGGTCGGTCAGATGTGCGTGCAGGTCGTGGGCGAGGAACACCGCCCGCACGCGCATGCCTGCCAGATGGGCCAGCAGCTTGCCGGGTTCGGCCGTGATCCCGCTGATGTCCTCCCGATCCTCGCTGCGTCGCAACCCCTGCGTGACGCTCCACTCGAACATCGGCAGACCGAGCTGCGTGGCCGCGGCGGCGACCAGGTCGCGCACACGGTCCTCCTCCACGCTGTCGAGTACGACCAGGGGGTGGCGCGACGCGAGCAGCGTCTTGATCTCATGCAGTGTGGTGGTCGTGCTCACAGCTGCAGTCATCTTCGGCGGCAGGTGCCATCGTCGTGAGGGTCGACGCACCCGGGATGCCCGTGTCGGCACAACCGCAGTCCTCCCCACGCCAGGCTTCGAGCCCCTCGTGTACCGCCACTGCGGCGATGAAGAGGCCCACGATCGGATCGAGCCACCACCAACCGAACAGCGCATTCGCGCCCAGGCCCAGCAGCAGCGCCACCGCCAGGCTGCCGCACAGGATGTTCTGGGCGCCTTCCCCCCGCGTCGCCACCGACCCCAGGCGCGCACCGATGCGGCGCTTGGCGCCCCCGAGCAGCGGCATGCCGGCTGCGCTGGTCGCGGCGAGTGCGATGCCGAGCCAGCTCACCTCCGGTCGATCGCCGCCGATGAGCTGACGCACCGACTCCACCGCAACATACGGGGCGAGGATGAAGAACTGGACGGCCACAAGCCGCTGCGCCCGCCGCTCGGCGGCCTCCGACATCAGTCGTGAGCCGGTGAACCGCCAGATGACGACAACGCTGGCGACCCCTTCGATCACCGAGTCGAGCCCGAAGCCGACCAGGGCGATGGATCCGGCCACGAGACCCGCGAAGATGGCGATCGCTCCCTCTGCGGCCATCCAGGCAAGGCTGAGCCATGAGAGCCTGCGCGCCCATGCGGCGAGGCGCAGCCACTCGCCGCTGCCGGCGGCCGCGGCCGAGGCCACGGGTCGGTTGCGTGCGACGAGTCCGAGCAACCGGCCGGCCCCGTGGGGGGCATTGGGCTTCGCAACCTCCGCCATGCCCACACTTTAGAACGATCGGGGCCGCGGGTCTCCCCCCGCGGCCCCGATCGCGCGGTCAGCGGCCGCGTACGCGCCGCTCGATGCGGAACAGCCGGTCGCCGCTGCCGCGCAGGATGCCGATGTCGAATCCGGCGCCTCCCCACATCACGTCGGCACCGGGGCCGCCACCCACGATGTCGTCGCCCGACCCGCCGGCCACCAGGTCCTGGTCGCGCCCACCGTAGACGCGATCGTTGCCCGCCCGACCGTAGATGCGGTCGTTGCCGTCGCCGCCGATCAGCAGGTCGTCGCCGTCGCCACCGTCGATGAAGTCGTTGCCGCCCCAGCTGCGGATGGTGTCGTTGCCGCCCAGACCGCAGATCACGTCGCCGCCGGCGGTGGCGCTGATGACGTCGTCGCCCGGGGTGCCGATGATCGTGCAGCGCACGCCGCCGATACCGGTCGCATACGGGATGGTGCCGATGACGGCCGTGACGCGGTTGTTCGCAGGTACCGGATCGGCGACGCTGGAGGCGACGGACGCCGCGTTGGACAGGGGCACCAGCTTGGTGGGCACCGCGGTGATCGTCATTGCCTGCGCCGCTCCCAGGGCCGGCTTGGCCCACACGCAGGTGATCGTGCCCGTAGCGCCGACGGCCGGGATGGTGCACTTCGCGCCGGTGGTCGCCGTGAAGCTGCGGAACTGCACCGACGCAGGCAGGGTGTTGCGGGCCGTCATCGTGGCCGGGACCGACGGACCCAGGTTCGTGGCCGTGACCGTGATGGTCATGGGGACCCCCACGCTCGCAGGGTTCGGGTCGGCGATCTGGGTGACGGTCGTGTCGGCCGTCGGCGCCGCTGCGGCCGTCGCAACCCAGGCGGCGCCGAGCCCCATCATCAGCATCCCACCGACCCAGCGCGTGCGTCCCATGTTCCGACCTCCCCGTCGTTTGCGGTGGGTCGATCCTAGGAACTCACCCGCGAGCCCATGTAAGGGGCCCGGGGGTTATCTGTAAGGGGTCCGTGAAGTGCCGTTACCTGGTGAAGAACACCTCGACGCGCTTGAACACGTCCGGCGCGTCGCGCTTGGCGGCGTCCTTGCCGGCGTTGCCGTTGATGACGTCCTTGCCGAGCCCGCCGATGATGCGGTCGTTGCCGGCTCCGGCGTCGATCCTGTCCTTGCCGGCGCCACCGTCGATGGTGTCATTGCCGTTCCCGGCGATGATCGTGTCGTTGCCCTTCCCGCCGAAAATGAGGTCGCTCCCCGACTTGCCGAAGATCACGTCGTTCCCGGTCCCGCCATCGAGTACGTCGCTGCTGCTGAAGCCGGCGATCTGGTCGTCGCCTCCGCGACCGCAAATCACTCCCTTCGTCAGAGGAGTCGAGAAGTCATCATTACCCTGCGTTCCAACGACTGTGCAGCGCGCGCCGTTCGCCGCCCTGTATTTCGGGTTGGTGCGAACTGGGAAGGGACCATATGTGGCCTGCCGAGTCGTGCTGGTCTCTGGAAGGAAGCGGGCTCGCGGGACGATCTGAATCGAGTTCGCCGCAACGCCCGCAATTGATTGGAATCCTCGGATCGTCATTGTTCGAGTCTCGCCCGGCAGCGTCCGTCCAGCCCAAGTACACGTGACGTTCCGACGTATCGACGCGCTGCGCTGACACACCCCACCGGCGCTCGGTTCAACTGTGTTGGCGAGCAACGCCGGCATGGTCACCACCTCGAGTGACAGGTCGGAGAGTACGCCAGGGCCGGTCGCTTTGGCGGTCGCGATGTAGGTCACGTCGGTGCCCACAAGGCTGTTTGCCGGAGGCCCAGACAGTGTGACATCCACCTCACCAGTGCAGATCGGCAGGGTCACGACGCGCAGCGTCCAGCGGGTGAAGCTCCCACCCCCAGACAGAACCCCGCCGTCGGTCGCGACGAGCCGCCACGTCCCGGTCGGGTTGAGCCCGTACAGGGCCCCGAGTGATTCCTCAGCTCCCATGATGTTCGAGTACGTCGTCCGGCGGGTCGCTGGCTCGGCTCCAACTCGCCAGGAGAGCGTTCCCGGAAGGGTTGGATCGGTGATTGCGAACCGCCGGGTCAGCGTTACGACTTCGCCGGACGGCGCCTGGAGCTGCAGGGTCAGATCGCCGAAGCCTTCGTATGTGAAACCATCGAGGTCGACCTGCACGCTGCGGAGCGGCCGATCTGTTAGAGGGCCAGCGTAGGTCGCCGTCGACGTAAGAGATGTTCCGTCGGCCAGTGTGCCCGCACCGCCGCTGGCGGTAAACGCACCGGACGAGGACAGGAGGTTGGAAGTCGTCGCGCTGGTGACCCGAAGCGACCAGGTGTCGATCGATCCGGCCGCAACGCCACCGGTCTCGGTCACCCGAAGGGTCCAATTACCGTTTGGCTGGTCGCCGATGAAGGCCGCCAACGCGTCTTGCGGCACGAGTTTCGGCACGGCGACACCGTCCGCGTACGTGTGGTCGGCGGCGAGAAGCTCGTTGACACCAGTCGAAAGTGAAGCACCAGCGTCTGCCCCATCGTCCCAAAGCGTGCCATTGAAGACATTCGCGTTTGCGCCCCCGAGGTTCTGGGCGAGGAAGACCGACCGTGCCCCACCCGGGCTCACGAGTTCAATGGTGAGATCGCCAGTCGTGGGGTGGACGATCTTCGTCGTCACATCGATATCGACAATGCCACCCGACAGCCCGGAGACTGCGACAGTGGATTCGGCAACGCTCGAGGCAGGAATCGCCACGGGGCCAGCAGGCGAGAACGTCGCAGACGGGGGAACCGGGCAGCCGAAGCCCTGGGTGGGTACCGATGCCGATGCGGTGGACGGGATCAAGCCGACGAGAACGCACACAAGTGCGAGCAAGCCACAACGACGCATCACAGCCTCCCAGTAGTCGATACGACGACAGATGAATACAACCAGTTCGCCGAACCCGCGAGAATGGTTCATCCGGCGAATTGACAACTTCCTCACATCGCATTGGGTGAACCCACTCGGCACCTCCGGCGAAGTACGGGCGATGGCACCCGGACGTCTCCATGCCGGCTGATCTCACCGATGCCGAACTGATCGCAGCGAGCGTCACGCGCCCTGACGCGTTTCGCGCGGTGTTCGAGCGGCACTACGACGTGATCCTGCGCTACTGCCGGCGGCGCGTCGGCGGCGATGGCGACGACCTCGCCTCCGAGGTGTTCCTGCGCGCCTTCGACCGGCGCGACCGGTACGACCTGGAGCGAGCCGACGCGCGGCCGTGGCTGTTCGGCATCGCGACCAACCTCGTGGCAGGGGCACGGCGCTCTGAAACCCGGCGCCTACGCGCCTTCGCTCGGCTCGGTCGCGACCCGCAGGAGTGGTCGGCCGACCAGGCCAACGCTCGCGTGGACGCCGCACGGCAGTCGTCGGTGCTTGCAGAGGCCGTCCGTTCCCTCGGCCGCGGCGATCGCGACGTGCTGCTGCTGCGGGCGTGGGGCGACCTGAGCTACGACGAGATCGCCGAGGCGTTGGCGATCCCCTTGGGCACGGTGCGATCGCGCCTCAACCGGGCGCGGCAACACGTCCAGACCCATCTGGCCGAGCACGCACCGGACCCTGACTCACCTGAAGGACAAGAGCAGTGGATGAACTTGAGCTGATCGCCAAACTCGGCAGCGCCGTCCCCGCACACGATGCTCATGCACGCGCCCGGGCCGCAGAACGACTCACGACCCACATCACCACCCGGGGTCGCCGACCCGGGCGGCGAGTCGTGCTGATCGCGGCGGCCACCGCAGCCTGCCTCGCAGTCGCGGCCGTCGTCGCCGCACGCCTGGCCGACCATGACGCTGCGCGCCCGCCGGCCACTCGCGTCATCACGCCGATCCCGGGACGCATCCCCGTCGACGGTATCTGGTACCAGCGCGTGGACAACACGTTCCTGGCGATCGTCGACGACGCACAACCGTTCAGCTACACGTCGTCGAGCACGCGCGAGATCTGGGTGCGGGCCGATGGGTCCGGGCGCGTCGTTGACGTACCGCGCGGCACCCACTTCCTGACCGAGGCCGATCGGGCCGCGTGGGTCCGCGGCGGGCGCAAAGTCGACCTGCATGGAACGCGCTCCGACCAGCTGGTCCCGCCCGGAGGCGTGCCCAACTCCGTCGCATTGATGAACTACACGATCGGTCACACCCCACTCACCTACGAGCAGATGCTCGGGCTGCCGGACGATCCCGACCAGCTGGCGCGCCGGATCGCGGACGAGGCGCGCAAGTGCGAATGCGGGCCGTCACTCGACGAGGAGCAGTTCGAGATCGTGCACGACCTGCTGCGTGCCCCCGCCATTCCGGCCAAGCTCCGGCTGGGTCTCCTGGGCGCGGCGCAGCGGCTGCCGACCATCGACCCGGTCGGAACCGCGACCGACTCGCTCGGACGGCGCGGTATCGCGATCTCCCGCATGACCGAGCGGGGACGACGCATCATGCTGATCCTCGATCCGGCGACCGGGACCCTGCTGGGCGATCGAGAGGTCACGGTCCGCAGGGGCGCCATCCAGCGGTCGGGCGCGATCGTGCCGGCCAACACCGTGGTGGGCGACAGCACCTACGTCACCGAGGGGCTCGTCGACTCGCTCTCCGAGCGCCTTCCCTGACATCCCAGGTCCCCGGGACGCGTTGGTAGCCTGTGTCCATGACCACGCGCGCCGAACTGGACGCCCTGAGCGCCAAGGAATTGCATGACCGGGCGCTCGCGTACGCGGAGCGCCATCTGGACGTGAAGTTCTTCTTCAAGTTGCTCGAACTGCTGCCGGCCGCGTCGGCGTCAGCCGGCGATCTGGATCGCAGCAGGGCTGACATCTTCGCGTTGCGCGGTCTCGTCCAGGGCATCGCCGATGCCGATGAGGGCGAGACCGCCGAGGCGCTGCGCCCCTTCTACACCGACTACCTGTTGAGCCACGAGCACTGAACCGGCGCACAGTGGAGGAGCGCAGGATGACTGAGCGGTTGCCACGAACCGGTGCCGTGGTCGCAACATTTGTGGCGCTCGCTGCCATCCTCGCGGGCTGCGGCGGCAGCGACACGCCCACGGCAACCTCGCCCGCGACGACGGCAGCCGCGACCACCTCCACGCCGATCGACACCTCCGGCGCGGCCAGCGGCGCGACCACGACACCCGAACGAACGGCCTCGAAGTCGTCCCTCGACGCGAAGGGCAGCTTCGTCCAGTACGTCGTGGGGGTGAAGAACGGCGGCTGGGACCTGCAGCGCCTGGGCACCAAGGTCGAAGACGGCACCACGGCCGCCGCGATCCTGGTCGTGAGCGACGGCGATGTCGACCCGAACACCTACGACTTCGCGCTCACCATGAAGATGCAGGACGGCACCACCGCCACCGTGCACAAGCAGTACATCGAGACCTTCCGCAACATCCCACGTGCGTGGATCGTGGCGATGGCCAGCGCCTCCGGCGTCGCAACGGAGTTCGCAAGCTTCACGGCGACGCCTCAGTAGCCCCGCCGACGAGCGGGACGAACCGAACCTCCTCGGCCCACCGCAGGGTCACCCCTTCGTCGGTGCGTCGGGCCACCGCCAGCCATTGGCGCCCGTCGCCGATGGGCGCCACCAACCGTCCGCCGATCGCGAGCTGGTCGGCGAGTGCCGGAGGTACCGCCGGTGTGGCGGCGGCCACGTTGATCCCGTCGAATGGTGCGAACTCGGGTGCGCCGAGCGTCCCGTCGCCCACGAGCAGGGTCACGTTGGTCACCCCGGCCGCCTCCAAGTGCACCGCTGCCGTCTGCGAAAGGGCCTCGTGGCGCTCGATCGACCACACATGGCGGCACAGCTGTGCGAGCACCGCCGCGTGGTACCCCGATCCCGTGCCGACGTCCAGCACCCCGGCATCCAGGTCGAGTTCGAGCAGCTCGCACATGCGGGCCACGATCAGCGGCTGCGAGATGGTCTGGTGGAGGCCGATGGGCAACGGGGCGTTGTCCCAGGCGTGGTGGCGAACGCCCTCTGGCACGAACAGCGCGCGATCGACTGTCGCGATCGCGTCCAGCACGCGCTGGTCGCCGATGTAACGACGCAGCGTGCGCAGCAACCGCTCGCGGTCGGATCCCATTCCGGCACCTCCCGGACTGAGTCTGGCACGTGCACCGCCCGCAGGGCAGCTCGGCGTCGGCGGCGGCCCCGAACACGCCGAACTCAGTACTCCTCGAGATCGAGCTCCAACCCTGCGTTGAATCGGTTCACCATGTTGTAGAGAGCGATCAGCATGGTGATCTCAACGATCTGCGACTCGGAGAAGTGAACACGCAGCTGCGTGAACATCGTGTCGGGAACACCACCCGGGTGGCGGGTAAGTTCTTCGGCGTACTGCAGCGCCGTCCGCGTGGGAGCGTCGAGGTCAGCGGCCTCGGGGTTCGCGACCTCGTCGATCTCGGCCTGGGTGAAGCCCATCTTGTCCATGATCTGGCGATGGGCATGGGTGCAGTAGGCCGAATTGTTGACCATCGAGACCTTCAGGATGATCCGTTCCTTCATCCTGGCATCGATCTCGTCGGACGCCTGCACCGCAGCCACGAACGGGCCGATCGTGCTCAGCATCGCGGGCTTGTGCGCGAGGGCCCGGTAGATGTTCGTGACCTTGCCGCGCTTCGCCCTCATCCGCTCGAACGAGTCGCGCACGACTTCCCCGGCCGTCGCCTCGTCGACATACTCCACGCGCGCCATCTGTGCCCCCGTTTCGACGTGTATCGCGACGTTCCACCGAATCCGGGTTTCGCCGCTGACGTCCAGAATGTCACGCGGGCCGCACCCGGATCGCGCCCTCGGATGGTGGATGGACACATGCCCTTCCGCCTATCGTCACCTGTCCTGGTGGCGAGAGTCGTATCAGGAAGGCAAACGGTGTCTGACACCGTTTGCCTTCCTGAATGGGGTGCGACAGGAAGGTGGCGCAGCTCGACCACAATCCGTGCGTCGATGCGGACGCCTAGCGACGGACGCGCACCGTCAGCTTCTTCGTGACGCTGGTCGTCGCGCCCTCAGTGTCCCGGGCGCGGACCTTGACGGTGAACGTCGTCTGTCGGCTGAGGTTGCCGAGCCTGAGCTTCACGACGAACTTGCCGGCGCTCGTACGGTTGACGTTGACGACCCGCACGATCTTGGTGCCGCGCTTGACGGTCACGCGAACCTGCGCCGGCTCGTTGAGGGTGAGTGTCGCGGCGACGGTCGCGGGACGGCGCGCTTTGACCCTGGGCTTGTTGGGAAGCGAGACGCCAAGCGTCGGAGCGAGGTTGGCCGTGCGGAACACCTGGTCGGCCCCGGCGATGCGCCCGAGGTCGGTCTGCACCACGACCCGGTAGTGCAGGGTGCTGCTGGGCGCCAGCCCGGAGAGGGTCTCGGTGAAGGTGACCGGGCTTGCCGGGCCCACGAGCCTCGCCGCGGTGGCGGCACCGTACGACGTGCTCGGACCGTACTCGAAGAAGGTGCGGGTGCGCGCACCGGCCGGCTGGACCGTCGCGTTGAGGGTCGCCGCCGTGGCGCCGACGGCCGAAGCGGGCAGCGTCTGGGCGCCCGACGGCTGCACCGACTTTGCGAGCAGGCGTGCAACGCCGCTGGTGGTGTCGGTGAAAGCCATCACGACATCGCCGACGCGTCCGCCAGGGCAGGCCGCGCCGTCACCCGTGGCCGGCGATGCGGTGCAGAGCGACGTGAGCGGCGCCCGCGGGTGCTCTGCCGGGCCCTGTGCGGCGACGATGCCATCGAGCACGAAGCGCGGGTCGGCGCCGGTGCCCTCGAAGTGGCCGTGCCCGACGTTGCCGCCGTTTTCCCGCCATGTGACATGGGGAGTGTTGCCGCTGAAGGTGATGTCCGCGTCACTGGCAACGACGCCGGCGGGTGAGATCGGCTGTCCACCGTTGGCGAGCACGAACCGGTCGCCGACGAGGTGCGATACGAAGATCGCGTCCTTGCCGGAGGAGGTCGACTCGGTCCACGCGACCCACGGGCTCGTGGCGACACCCGGTGCCATCGCGCCGGCCGCAACGCGCGCATCGCGAGCGTTGGCCTCGCCATCGCGGTTGAGGGAGCAGGCGCGGATCGCGGTGCTGCTGGCGCTGCACACGCCGGCGCCCGGACCGATGTCCGCGCTGGCACTCGTACCGACGGCGACCCACTTGAACCCACCGATGGCCGTCGCGTCGCGAACGCCCTTGGCGGCGAACACGAGCTCGTTCCCAGGCAGACCGGCACCCGACGGGCCGGTCTCATACCACACGACCCAGGGCACGGTGTCGGACGGGCCGGTGAAGGCGATGTCCGGCTCGATGCCCTCCCGGGTGCGATCGATGTTGAGGCTCGGGTCGGTGGTGCCGGTCAGCGACGTGGGGCTCACGCGCCCGTGGCCAAGCGCCTGCCAGCAGAAGCCGTTGACGACCGGTCCGGTGCCCGGGAAGAACCCGCTGCAGGTGGCGGCCGCGGTCTTGACGCCGCGCGAGACGAAGATCTGGTTGCGCTGGTTGGCAGCCGTCGTCGAGCCGTCCGTCTCCTGCCAGGCCACCCACGGTTCCGGGTTGTCGCCGGCGACGGTGGCGCCGCCCGCCACGGACGGGTTCTCGGCGTCGTTCGTGGTGTTGATGTTCAGCGACGGCGAGGCCGGAGCCGACGACGCGCGATCCTGGCCTGCGGCAAGCCACTTCCCGGCGGCGGCGGCAAACCGACTGGCGAAGATCTGCGTCTTGCCGCCGGCATCCGGCTCGTACCACGATGCCCACGGCACTGTGCGCCCGGCACCGGCAAAGTCGATCGACGGCGCCTCGCCGTCCACGCCTGGGCGCAGGTTGAGCGACGGGCCGCGCGTGACCCAGGCCCCGTTCACGAATTCGCGAACGAAGATCTGCTGGGTGCTGCCGGCGACGGCCTGCTCGAACACCGCCCAGGGCGTGTGCGCCGCCCCCGCGGTCAGAGCGCCGGCGGCCAGGTCGACGGCGCCCGCAGCCTGCGTGGGCGAAATACCCGCGGCCGGGTCGTCGTTCACCTGGCCCCCGGGTGGCAGGTCGACGAGCGCGGCAGTGGCCCCGCCGGCGCCGGCCGCGGCAGCCAGCCCGGCGACGACGACGCTGCGGACAAAGAGGCGGATGGGTGTTGACGGCATGGCTTCTCTCCTCGTGTGTGTCGTGCGGCGGTTGGCGCCGCGTTGTGAGGAAGGACGCCGGTGCGACTTCATCTATTCCCACGGATTTCAGGTATGAGACGCAGATCGGGGCCAGGGAATATTTCGGGTCTGCGCGGAGTCTTCAGAGGCATGGCGGACCTGGATCGCAACGCAGAGGTGACCGAGGAAGAGCTTGCCGGGCTGGCCGACGGCTCACTGGATCCCGCGCGTCGCGAGGTGGTTCAGGCGGCTGTCGACGGCTCGCCCCGGCTGCAAGCGATCGTCGCCGTGCAGCGCTCGGTGATCGATGCTGTCGCGGCGGCCACGGTTAAGGTCCACGCCACCCACGACCTGCGTGAACGGCTGGCAGTCCAGGCGCAAGCGCCGCAGCGCTCCATAGCGCGGCGGCGACTGGGATGGCTCGGCGCGCTGGCGGGCGTCGCGGCCGCCACGCTCCTGGTGCTGGTGTTCTTCCCGTCAGGCGCCGGCGGCCCGAGCGTCGCGAAGGCCGCCGCCGTCGCGGCGCTCGCGCCGAACCAGCCGGCGCCGAAGGCGGCGCAGGACAAGCTGCTCGAGACGGCGGTCGACGGCGTGCAGTTCCCCGACTACCTCGCGAAGTTCGGCTGGCGGGCGATTGGGTCCCGGGTCGACACCGTCGCCGGACGGCCGCTCACGACGGTGACCTACGAGAAGGACGGGCGGCGTGTCTCGTACGCGATCGTGTCGGGCAGCGCACTCGACGTGCCCGACGGCGAGACGGTCACCGTGGAGAACACGGCGCTGCGCGTTCTCAAGTCGGATGGCCGCTCGGTGGTGAGCTGGCAGCGGCAGGGTCACACCTGCGTGCTTGTCGCGACCGGCGTCGACCGGGCGACGCTCACCGAGCTCGCCGGCTGGAAGGGCAAGGGCGCGATCGCCTTCTAGAGGCCGGACGTCAGGCGGCGGGGGCGCCCAGATGCTGAGCGAGCGCGTTGCGGGCCCGGTAGAGGCGGCTCATGATCGTGCCCTGCGGCACGTCGAGCGAAGCCGCCGCCTCCTCATAGGTCAACCCCACCACGTCGACGGCGGTGATCACGTCCCGATGCTCGTCGCTGAGGCGGCTGATGGCGGCGTAGAGGTCGATCGACGTGATGACGTCTTCGGGCCGACCGATCGGCCGGGTCTCGGCCGGGTCGAAGTCCATCGCCACGTACTGCGGGCGGCGCGATGCGGTGCGGCGCGAGGTGAGGAACGTGTTGCGCAGCGCGCCGAGCAGATAGCCGAGCGACTCGTCGGTGTCGATCATGCGCGAACGGGACAGGACCCGGACATACGTCTCCTGCACAAGGTCCTCGGCATCCTCGCGACGCCCGCAGAGCGCCAGCGCCGCCCGAAAGAGCCGGTCGATGTGGTCGCCCAGCTGGGCCGGATCGAGCTCGGGGCTCACTTCCGCGTGCCGCCGGTCATCACAACGGCAACTGTATCGGCCGCGCTGAGCGGCGCCAATGTGGCTGTCTCCGTCGGGGCCAACCGCGACAGCTCAGCGTCGCGTTCCCTACGGCGACAGGATCGGACACGACTGCGCTTGGCAGGCTAGTCGGACGTCGCCGAGACGACCGCCACGGCATCTTCGTCGGCACTGACCGCAGTGGGCTCGGGCCGCCGCCACAGCCACACGGCGACGCTGGCCATGATCGCGGTCGTGCCCACCGGGATGACGAGCGGCCGCACCATCGTGAACATGATCACCGCCGAGAGCATCATGACGCCGACGGCGAGGAGTTTCGCCCGGCGGCTGACCGCACGCTGTTCGCGCCAGTCCCGGATCATTGGGCCGAATACCCGGTGGCGCAGCAGCCACGCATGCAGTCGCGGCGACCCGCGGTCGGCGGCGAATGCCGCAACCAGCACGAACGGCGTGGTCGGCAGCCCAGGAATCGCAATCCCGACGAGCCCGAGCGCGAGACACAGGTAGGCGAGCACGAGCCACAGCGGGCGGAGCAGGCGGGCGGAAGGTCGATCGCTCACGCTCGTGATCCTATGGCCCATGTGGGGCCGCCGCGGGAGCATTCGCATCGAAACTGCGCGCCTGGCGCGGCCTCAGTCGTCCCGCTCGTCAGTCCCGAGCGTATGCACTCGGTCGCCGCGCGTCGCTACTTCTTGAAGGCGGCTGGCGTTCGCAATGGGTGAGGCGTCTGAGGTCCCGTTCGCCTGAACGGATGCCGGCTTCGGGCGCGAATACCTTCACCTGAGGAAAGGCTGTCGTAACAAAGGTGACGGGTGTCTGGCACCGTTCACCTTTCAGAGCGCGTACCGGGACGCGATGCCCCGAACGCCGGGGTCCTGCCTGGGGGTGAGCGCTCACAATCTTAACGAGTAGTCCCTTGGGGACTGGGAATCGCGATCGTAGAATCGCGCGCAGGCGGTTGCAGGTGAAACACCTCGACTGCCTTGCCGGCTTCGGAAGGCCCTCAGCCGCCAGCACGCCGATGATCCGCCCGTGTCGCGCATCTTCACTATCGGACGCAGAGCATCGAGCCATCACGCAGGATCAGTTGTCGTGCAGCAACTGGGATGATGAACCGCGGCTCACCTTGCGACTCGATGGGCGGATTCGAAGAGCGCCTCACCGGTACCTGCCAGGCCAATCGCGACCGTTCGCACCAACGAGTCGTACGCCTCGATCTGGCGCGAGCTGGCAAGTGCGACGAGGCCAAGCGCGATGAAGACGAGGCCGACAGTCGCGAAGCCGGGCTGGTAGCGGTCAGGGTCGTCCTCCCGAAGCACCGACTCGAAGAAGTCGATGGACGCGTAGGCGCCCAGGATTGCGACTACCGGTACGAGTCCGCCGCCGGGGGCGACCAGCGCCAAGCCGACGGCGGCGGGTACCGTTGACGCAACGGTGAGCGGGTACGCCAGACGCGTCTGGCCTGGCAGGGAACGGCGCTCGCGGAGCCGCCCTGGATCCGCACGGCCTCGGGCGTACGCCGGACACGTGGACGGGCGAGACGAGGCACTGCTCTCCGTCGTCCCATCGAACCCTTACACCTCCGAGCGCGCGGACACCCGGAAGCTGAGGATGCCCTCCGCGTCGGCGTCCACCTCGATGTGGTCGCCGTCGGCGAACTCGCCCTTCAGCAGGCGCAGCGCCAGCTGGTCCTGCACCCGCTTCTGGATCACGCGCTTCAGCGGACGCGCTCCGTAGGCCGGGTCGTAGCCCTCGTCCGCCAGCGCGGTCTTGGCGGCCTCGGTGAGCGTCACGGTGATGTCGCGCTCGGCCAGGCGCTGGGAAAGGCCGGCCAGCTGCAGGTCCACGATCCGGTCGATCTGGCCGCGGCCGAGCTTGCCGAACAGGACGATGTCGTCGATGCGGTTGAGGAACTCCGGGCGGAAGTGGTCGCGTAGCGCGCCCATCACCCGCTCCTGCGCCAGGTCCGGTGCGATGCCCTCTGCCAGGAAGTGGCTGCCCACGTTGGAGGTCATGATCACGACGGTGTTGGAGAAGTCGACAACCCGTCCCTGGCCGTCGGTCAGGCGACCGTCGTCCAGCAGCTGCAGCAGGATGTTGAACACGTCCGGGTGCGCCTTCTCGATCTCGTCGAGCAGCAGCACCGCGTAGGGCCGGCGGCGCACCGCTTCGGTCAGCTGCCCGCCCTCCTCGTAGCCCACGTACCCGGGCGGGGCGCCGATGAGCCGCGACACCGCGTGCTTCTCCATGTACTCGCTCATGTCGATGCGCACCATCGCGCGCTCGTCGTCGAACATGAACTCCGCCAGTGCGCGGGCCAGCTCGGTCTTCCCCACGCCGGTGGGGCCGAGGAAGATGAACGAGCCGATCGGCCGGTTGGGATCTGACAATCCGGCCCGCGAGCGCCGCAGTGCGTTGGCCACAGCCGACACGGCGTCGTCCTGGCCCACCACCCGATCGTGCAGGCGCTCCTCCATGTGGACGAGCTTCTCGACCTCGCCCTCCATCATGCGGGCCACCGGCACGCCGGTCCAACCGGCCACCACCTCGGCCACGTCCTGCTCGCCGACCTCCTCGTTCAGCATCTGACGGTCGGCCTGCTTGGCGACGAGCTCCTCCTGCGCCTCGATCAGCGAGCGCTCCAGCTCGGGGATCGTGCCGAACTTCAGGCGCGCGGCACCCTCCAGGTCAGCCTCGCGCTCGGCGCGCTCCAACTCCACCCGGGCCTGCTCGATCTCGGTCTTCGCCTGCTGGATGCGGGTGATGGCCTCCTTCTCCGAATCCCAGTGGGCACGCATCGTGTCGGCGTCCTCGCGCAGCTCGGCCAGCTCGGCCTGCACCGCGTCGCGTCGCGACACCGACGTGGGGTCGGTCTCGGGCTTGAGGGCCTGCTCCTCGATCTCCAGCTGGATGATGCGCCGCTCCACCTGGTCGAGCTCCTGCGGCACCGAGTCGATCTCGATGCGCAGCCGCGACGCGGCCTCGTCCACCAGGTCGATCGCCTTGTCCGGCAGGAAGCGGCCGCTGATGTAGCGGTGGGACAGGCGGGCGGCGGCCACGAGGGCGGCGTCCTGGATGCGCACGCCGTGGTGCACCTCGTAGCGCTCCTTGAGGCCGCGCAGGATGGCGATGGTGTCCTCGACCAGCGGCTCGTTGACGAGCACCTTCTGGAAGCGGCGCTCGAGGGCGGCGTCCTTCTCGATGTACTTGCGGTACTCGTCCAGCGTGGTGGCGCCCACGCAGTGCAGCTCGCCGCGGGCGAGCGCGGGCTTCAGCATGTTGCCCGCGTCCATGGCGCCCTCGGCCTTGCCGGCGCCGACCATGGTGTGCAGCTCGTCGATGAAGAGGATGACCTGGCCTTCCTGCTTGGCGAGGTCGTTGAGCACGCCCTTCAGGCGTTCCTCGAAGTCGCCCCGGTACTTGGCGCCGGCGATGAGCGCGCCCATGTCGAGGGCCAGGATGCGCTTGCTCTTCAGGCTCTCCGG
>WBZQ01000237.1_pt1 | contig 49001 bp, 45 predicted proteins | sample 5204251 | NCBI WGS metagenome assembly WBZQ01 (sample SAMN12412402, study PRJNA552823) | activated sludge metagenome | isolation source: activated sludge from nitrification reactor of wastewater treatment plant... | place: USA: Virginia | collected 2017-09 | reverse complement strand
GCGACGGCGGTTGGACGATCACCCGGCTCTCACCCTGACGCAGGCGTGCCGACCGCGGGGCAAGCATCGCTCGGACGGTTCCCTCGGTCTCGCCGGACACCCAGCCGGCGCGCCGCGCAAGGTCCGATGCGAACTGGCTGAGGCGGCTTGACTGGATCACGAGCCCCACGGGCGCCGTTCCGGTCATGACACGACGAACCTCGCGGATGAACAGGCCGATCGTGACGGGCCGCAGCAGCACGGCGTCGCGCAGGTTCGCGATCACCGGCGCACCCAGCGCTGCGTTGGCGGCGATCTCGAGCGCGACGATCTCGAGGCCCTGCTCACTGAGCCCGCCGCTCACACGAACCGCGACGGCGCGTCCCACGGCGTCGACGTCCACCGTGACGTCACGCGGCTGGCGAGGCGACGTCTCGACGAGTGCCGTCGCGGGCCTCCCGCACGTGGAGCAGCGCTCGTTGCCGTCGGACGGCGTGGAGCTCCACTCGGCCACCACCGCATCCAAGAGCCCCAGGCACGTCGCGCACACCGGAATCAGGCGATGGTGAAAACCCCGACCGCGAGCCGCCTGTGTGGACTGGTCTTCGCTGCTCACACCGAGATCACTGCGTGGATCCAACAGCCCATCCATTTGGGGGGTTTGGAAACGACCCACGATCGGGGTATTGGAGAGGGTATGACGACTCGTATCAAGGTGGCATCAAAATCGCGTCCCAGGGCGTCAAGATCCCGTTAAAACGGCCTCCAGAAGCTGGCAATTGCAGCTGAAATGAATGTGGCGACCGGATTACCGAGCGGCGGAGACGTGGTCCCCGTCGCCCTCCACGTCGACGCGCAGGCGGTAGCCGACCCCGGTCTCCGTGACCAGGTACCGCGGGCGGGCCGGTTCGGGTTCGAGCTTCTGTCGCAGGCTTGCCATCTGCACCCGCAGGTAGTGGGTCTGCCCGACGAAGGTGGGGCCCCAGATGCGGCGCAGCAGGGTGGCATGTGTGAGCACCCGTCCAGCATCCCGCACCAGCTCGGCCAGCAGCTCGTACTCGCGCGGGGTGAGGTGCACGTGGGCGCCGTCGCGCGTCACCTCCCGCAGGCCCAGGTCCACATGCACCCCGCCGAACTCGGCCACCGGCGCAACTCCGGGAGGCGTGGTCGCCCGGCGCAGCGCGGCGCGTAGTCGCGCGAGCAGCTCGCCCACACCGTAGGGCTTCGTCACATAGTCGTCGGCGCCGGCGTCGAGCGCGGCGATCTTGTCGGCCTCGGTGTCGAGGGCGGACACGACGATCACGGGAATCTCGGTCCACTCCCTCAGGGACCGGCACACGTCGACGCCGCTGCCGTCCGGCAGCACCAGATCGAGGATGACGGCGTCGGGTGGCCGAAGGGCGATGGCCGACAGCGCCTCGCCCGCAGTGGCGGAACTGCCCACCTCGTAGCCGGCGGCACGCAGCGTCGCGGACAGCCCACGCACGATCTGCGGCTCGTCGTCGACCACCAGCACGCGCGGCGACTTCACGTGACGTCCCGCTCGTCGACGGGCAGGGCCAGCACGAAGCGCGTGTGCCCCTCGCCCGTGTCGAGCCAGAGCGCCCCGCCCTGCGCCTCGGCCAGGCCCCGCGACAAGCCAAGGCCGAGGCCGAGGCCCCCGTGGTCGCGCTGACCGACGAAGGGCTCGAAGATCGTGCGCGCGGCGGTCGCTGGTATGCCCGGTCCGTCGTCGATCACGGCGAACTCGACGCGATCGCCCCGCCGGCGCACCTCGAGGGCGATTGCCTTCCCTCCGTGGCGGGCGGCATTGTGGATGAGGTTCAGGAGGATCCGTTCGGTCAGCACCGGGTCGGCGCGCACGAGGGAGGTGTCGGGAGGCAGGTCCACCGCCACGGCGACGTCGCCGACGAGCGCTCCCACCGCCTCCAGCGCGCCCGCGGTGAGTTCGTCGGCCGTGCACGAGTCCAGCCGCGGCTCCAGCGCCCCTCCCTCCAGGCGTGAGAAGTCGAGCACGTTCGCGACGAAGCGGTCGAGCCGGCGGGTCTCGGTGGCCACCACGGCGAGGAGATCCTCGCGCAGCGCGCGATCCTCGATGCGGGCAAGCGCATCGGCGGCGTTGGCAATGGCGGTCAGCGGGCTGCGGAACTCGTGGGACACCCCGCGCAGCACAGCCGTACGCAGCGCGTCGCGCTGGCGCAGCGCTTCGGCTCGGGCTCGCGCCGAGTCATAGAGGCCCGCGCGGTCGAGCGCCTGACCGCACAGATCGCCCAGCGTCACCAGCAGGGCGCGGTCCTCACGCTCGAACTCTCGCTCGTCATTGAACCCGAACGCCAGCGCCCCGAGCATGCGGCCGCCCTGACCCACGGCGACGACCGCCAGCGCGTTCGCGTCGGCGCGGATGACCTGATCGGCGTGCGGATCGACCGCCGCGATGTCGCTGCGGGTCGACAGGAAGACGGGAGTGCCGGTGCGGGCGACCCCGGCGAACAGGGAATCGGTGAGCAGCGAGGGCGGCGTCTGCTTGCCGACCAGCAAGCGATGGCTGCTGCGGAGGGCGGGAATGATCGCATCGTCCTGGTCGAGCACGACCGTACCGCCGACGGCACCGACCAGCGGCACGGTGCGGGCGATGATCACGTCGAGCACGTGCTCGGGCGTCAGCGCCTTCGACAGCGCGGCGCTGACCTGCTGCAGGATCTCGGTGCGCGCCCGCGCCGAGCGTTCGGCGGCGAACAGCTTCGCGCGCTCGTCCTCGGCGCGGCGAAGATCGGTGACGTCCCGGACGGTCGCGACGAGCCCGCTGACGTTACCGTCCGCGTCGCGCAGCGGCGCATGCGAGACGAAGACGGGCAGCGACGTGCCGTCGCGGCGTCGGTAGAGCAGATCGTGATCACCGGTCTCACCCCGGATCGCCAGCGTGAAGACCTCCATCGCGCGTCGACCGTGCCGGTCGCCGGCCTGCCAGAAGGGGTATGGAGGCGAGCATCCGACGACCTCGCCGCGCGTGAAGCCGGTCATCTCGCAGAACCGGCTGCTGACGTCGATGAGGGTGCCGTTCAGATCGGCGACGGCGACCCCGTCCTGCATCGCCCCGATCACGGCCGCGCTGTAGTCGCGCTCGCGCCGCAGCGCCTCCGCCGCCCGGCGCTGCTCGGTGAGGTCCACCACGACCGCCCCGACGCCGAACAGCGAGCCTCGTGCCAGCCACACCGGGTAGTAGCTCGTGAGCCAGTAGCGCAGCTCGTGCGGGTCGACGACGCTCGCGCCCGCGATCTCGAGGCCGAGCACGGGCACGCCGGTGGCGCGCACCCGCTGCACCGCCCCCGCGTCGAGGTGCGGATAGCGGGCGGGGTCGTCGGCCGGAGCGCGCCCGGCGTGCTGATCGGAGCGTAGCCCGGTGATTTCGGCGAACGCGTTGTTCACGCGCACGAGGCGAAGGTCACGATCGAGGAACGCGATGCCGACGGGCGCCGAGACGAGCAGCGTCTCGAGCAGCGCCTCGATGCCGACGCGCGAGTTCGGGTCGGGGCTGGCGACGGCGAGCGAGACGATCTCGGCGAAGTCCGCCAGCGTGGCCTCGGCCTCGGCCGGCAGGATCGCGCCGTTGGCGGCCGCCACCACGATCGCGCCCCACACGTCGAGGCCCAGCTGGATCGGCACCGCCACACCGGACGTGTAGGCCGTGGCGAGGTACTGACCGCGGTCCTCGTCGAGCGCCGCATAGTCGTCCACCCGTGCTGCGCGGCCGGTTTGATAGACCTGCGACGCCGTCGACCCGCCGGTGAGCACGATGTCGCGCGGAATGGGCCCGTCGAGCAGCCCTTCACGCGACCACTGACCGACCAGGCGACCATTGCCGCCGCTGTCGAACCGGACGACGCCGCCGCCGTCGCCGCCGATCAGGCGGGCGGCGCGCTCGGCGATGACGGCGAACATCGACTCGGGATCGACGCCGCGCGCCATCGCGGTCGCGACGTCGCGGAGCGCTGCATACTGCTCGGCGGCCCCACCGGACTGGCGCACTTCGGGGGTGTCGTTCGCGGTCGTCACCTGCTGTCCACCGGGGCCACGCTACCGCACCGGCCCCGGCACCGCGAACGTCGCGTTTGCGGCCGGTATGCAAGCATTCGCCCGGTGACACGACGCGACCGCATGATCGCCGGCTTCCACGCCGGAGGAATCGAATCGCAGCTCATGGCCGAGCTGATCGGTGGCCGCCACGGCATGCCGGGTCCGCATCGCCCGGACACCGACGTCTACATGACCGACGGTCCACCCACCCTGAACGTCACCGTGGACGTCGCCGGCCTGGACCCCGAGTCGCTGCACGTCGCGCTGGACGGCGACCTGCTGTCGATCAGCGGCCAGCGCCGCCGACCCGCCGCACCGGGCCGCCGGGTCTACCACCACGCCGAGATCGACTGGGGTTCGTTCGAGCGCAACCTGCGCCTGGCCACGCCGGTCGACCCCGCCACCAGCCGTGTGACGTACGAGCGCGGGCTGCTGCAGATCGCGCTGCCGCTCGCGAGCCGTCCGACGATCACGCGGGTGATGTTGACGGTACGCGTCGCCGGGTAGCGCGTGGGAACCGACGCCCCCTTCCCCCAACCGGTCGGCACCGTCCCTGCCACACTGCCCGTGCTGCCCTTGAAGGGAACTGTGGTGTTCCCGGGGGCGATGGCCCCGCTGGCCATCGGCGAGGAACGCTCGATCCGGCTGGTGGAGGAGGTCGTCGACAGTGCCACCCGCATGGTCGCACTCGTCACCGCGCGTGATGCCGAAGTCAGCGAACCCGGCCCGGAGCTGCTGTACGAGATCGGCACGGTCGCCGTGATCCAACGGATGATGAAGGTGCCCGACGGCACGCTGCGCGTGCTCGCCCAGGGGGTGGAACGCGCGACCATCGGCCCCTACACCGCCACCCAGCCGTATCTGGTCGCCAACGTGACGCCGCTGCCTCAGGAGCCGCAGGCGTCGAAGCAGATCGAGGCGCTGTCCCGCAACGTCCAGACGATCTTCAGCCGCATCATCGACCTGGTGCCGTACCTGCCGGACGAGCTGGAGCTGGCGGTCGCCAACATCGACGACCCAATGCTGCTGAGCTACATCGTGGCCTCCTCGATGCGCTTCTCGACGGAAGAGAAGCAGGAGCTGTTGGCCGAGACCGATCTGGAGCAGCGGCTGCGTCGCATCATGGTGCTGCTGAATCGCGAGGCGGAGGTGCTGGAGCTCGGCGCCAAGATCCAGAGCGAAGTCCAGTCGGACATGGAGAAGGAGCAGCGCGAGTACTACCTGCGCCAGCAGCTGCGCGCCATCCAGCAGGAGCTCGGCGAGACCGACGAGACGCAAGCGGAGATCAACGAGCTGCGCATCCGGCTGACCGAGCTCGACCCCCCGGAGCCAGTGCGCAAGGCCGCCGAGCGCGAGCTGGACCGGCTCAGCCGCCTACCGGCCGCCGCCGCCGAGTACTCGGTCATCCGCACCTACATCGACTGGATCCTGTCGATCCCGTGGAACGTCCACACAGAGGACAACCTCGACCTCCGGCGCGCCCGGCGCGTACTGGACGAGGATCACTACGACATCGAGAAGATCAAGGACCGCATCATCGAGTACCTGGCGGTCGCGCGGCTCAAGCGCGACGTCAGCGGCCCGATCATGTGCTTCGTGGGCCCGCCCGGCGTGGGCAAGACCTCGCTCGGCCAGTCGATCGCGCGGGCGCTGGGACGGAAGTTCGCCCGGATCTCCGTCGGCGGCGTGCGCGACGAGGCCGAGATCCGCGGGCACCGGCGGACCTACATCGGAGCGATGCCCGGCACGCTGGTGCGTGCCATCCGCGACGCGGAGTCGATGAACCCGGTGGTGCTGATCGACGAGATCGACAAGATGAGCGCCGACGTGCGCGGCGATCCGGCCAGCGCCATGCTCGAGGTGCTCGACCCGGCCCAGAACCACACCTTCCGCGACCACTACCTGGACCTGCCGGTGGACCTGTCGCGGGTGATGTTCATCTGCACGGCCAACGTGCTGGAGACGATCCCGCCGCCGCTGCGCGACCGCATGGAGATCATCCGCCTGGCCGGCTACACCGACGAGGAGAAGCTGCACATCGCGCGCTCCTATCTGGTGCCGCGCCAGCTGGAGGCCAACGGGCTCACCGCCAAGCAGCTGAAGCTGGGCAATCCCGGATTGCGCACGATCATCGCCGAGTACACCCGCGAGGCCGGGGTGCGCGGACTGGAGCGCCAGATCGGCGCGGTCGTCCGCAAGGTGGCCCGCCGCGTGGCCGAGGGACGCCTCAAGCGCGCCCTCACGGTCGGCCGCGACCAGGTGCGCGAGCTGCTCGGAGCCGATCGGGTGACCTACGAGGTCAAGCGACGCACACGCGAGCCGGGCGTCGCCACCGGCCTCGCAGTCACCGGCGCCGGCGGCGAGATCCTGTTCGTGGAGGCGACGGTGATGCCCGGCACGGGGCGCCTCACCGTCACCGGTCAGCTGGGCGAGGTGATGCGCGAGTCGGCGCAGGCGGCGGTGTCGTATGTGCGCGTGAACACCCAGGCGCTGGGCCTGGGGTTGGCCGATGACTTCTTCCAGAAGCACGACGTGCACATGCACGTGCCGGCCGGCGCCGTACCGAAGGACGGTCCCTCCGCCGGCGTCACCCTGACGACGGCGCTGGTGTCGGCCCTGTCCGGCCGGGCGGTGAACCCGAACGTGGCGATGACCGGCGAGGTGACCCTCACCGGTCAGGTGCTCCCGATCGGCGGCGTGAAGGAGAAGGTGCTGGCCGCCTACCGGGCCGGCATCCGCACGGTGGTGTTGCCGCGGGCCAACGAGCCGCAGTACACAGCCGACGTTCCCCCCGAGCTGGCGACGAAGCTCACGGCGGTGTTCGCCGAGCGCGTGGGTGAGGTGCTGGACGCGGCCCTCGCCAAGCGCCGCTCACCTCGACGCTAACGTCCCGCGCCGCTCAGGCGCGCGGCGAGATGTCGACCATCTGAATGGTCGGCCCGGTCAGGACGCAGGCACCGTCCCTGTTGCTGACCTTGGCGGTCACGGCCACCGAGTCGATGATGGTGGCCTCGCCGTCGGCCGTCCCCACGCGGAGGCTGGTGGGCGAGTAGGTCTCCGGCAGATCGCGCAGCTCGTTCGCGGCGCCGCCGACCTTGAGCTCCACCGACACGCGCGCGCCCTCGCCGCCGCGCTTGGCGAACAGATCGATGACCGCGGTCTCGCCGAGCGTGAGCGACGACGGCAGGCGCAGATACCCCGTCACCGTCACCCGGTCGCCGGAGTGTGCGCCATCACAGGCGCCGGCGACAGCGACCGGGGTCGGATCGCCGCTTCCCCCGCACCCGGCGAGCAGCAGCGGCAGCGCACAGACGACCCCTGCGAGCGAGCGCCGGAATGGCGGCAATGGTTTCACCGCGACCTATTTTACTCACCGCCGCATCTCGCGGCGGCCGGCTTACGCCTGCGGCACCACCTCGGCGGCCTGCGGGCCGCGCTCCCCGTCCGTGGCCTCGAAGCTCACGCGCTGCCCCTGCTCGAGATTGCGGTATCCGTCCATCTTGATCTGGGTGTGGTGCACGAACAGATCGCGGCCGCCGTCGTCGGGGGTGATGAATCCGTACCCCTTCTCGGCGGAGAACCATTTCACGACGCCTTCAGCCATCTGTGATTCCGTCCTTCAAGTGATCGCGACCCGGCCGTCATGGCCGGATCAAACCTACGAAAACATGTAAGACGGGATGGTAGCTCGGTTCCTGTTGCGACTCAACATGAACCTGCAGGCTTCGTTACTTTTTCGCCGTGTCGCCGATCGGTCGCGTGAGCAGCACTGCGCACGGTGCATGGCGCACCAGGTAGCCGGCGAAGCTGCCAAGCAGCACCCGCTCCACGAGCCCCCGGTGGGACGCCGCGATCAGCACCGACACGTCGTTGTCGGCCGCCCAGTCGCACACCGCCACCGGCGGGTAGCCCTCCAGCAACACCGCCGTCGCGCCAGGAACGTCGGCGATGAGCTCGTCCAGCCAGCTGCTGGCCGAGGCCTCGAGCTCCTGTTGGTCGGGAGCCCATCCGGCCGCTTCGCCCGCGTACATCATGGGCCATGGGGCCACGTGAACGATGCTGAGCCGCTCCGCATCGATCTGCTCGAACAGCCGGCGCGCCTGGTCCAGCGCGTCGCGGGCCGGTTCGGAGCGGTCGACGCACACCGCGATGTGGGGGTAGATCGCCGCCATGATGTCGCCTCGCTTCCTGGTGGGGACGCCCGTCGGGGCCTCCGTGACAGCACCCCGGTCGCAACGCACTGCTCTGCGACCGTTGCAGGTCTAATCTAGCGCCCAATCGTCGACAAGGAGCGCGCCATCATGGTTGAGACGTCCCTGGCAATCGCCAGCAAGCGCGACCACCGCAGCTTCGACCCGTCGCCGCTGCCACCGGCGCTGGTGACGCGGATTCTCGATGCCGGCCGCCTGACCGGCAGCGCCCGCAACCGCCAGCCGTGGCGCTTCTTCGTGGCCACCGATCCGGAGGTCCGGGCCCGGCTGGCGGCGGGGGTCTACGTGCCGGCCCTCGTGATGAGCGCCCCGCTCGTCGTGGCGGTCGCGGTGCAGACGGAGGGCAGCGCGGTGAGCGGCGTCGACGCCGGGCGGGCGGCGCAGAACATGATGCTGGGCGCGTGGGCGGAGGGTGTCGCCTCCTGCCCGAACGGCATCAGCGACCCGCAGCGGGTTGCCGGCGAACTGCCGCTCGCCCCGGGCGAGCAGGTCGTGGTGATCCTGGCGTTCGGCAAGCCCGCCCATCCGCGCCACCCGGCGCGACGTTCGCGTGAGGCGTGGAGCCAGGGCGCCAACCGCCGGCCGCTGCAGGAGGTCGTGGTGAACCTCGACCCGCGCCGACCGGGGGGTGTCGCCTGAGCCCTACCCGTCGGCGCGGGTGGGATCGAGCGCTGCGATGGAGTAATCCATGAGCTCCTGCCGCCCGTGCTCCACGCGGCGTTCCAGGATGCCCTCGTCGTTCACCTTGAACTGTCCGACCCGAACCAGCGGCGGCGAGTAGCAGTGGATCGACACCGCCGGGCTACCCTGACCCCAGGCGACCGAATGGATGTAGCCGGCGCCGCCCGAGCGGACAAGGCCCTTGTGCATCTCGATGCGCGTGGCGCCGGTCGGCAAGAGCATCTGGCGCTCCACGATCATCCCTTCGGCACACGCAAGACCCACGCCGGACAGATCGTGGTCGTGGAACCCGGTGCCCTGCCCCGCCATCCAGCACAGCGTCCAGATGTCGATGCGGTCGTCCTCGTACATCAGCCGGTACCGGCGCCGTTCGTGATCGACGACGAGCAGCGGCTGCCAGAGGTCGGGTCGGGCGGCGATGGCGGCGGCCAATGCCTCCAGCTCGTCCAGGCTGAGGTCGTTGGAGTGCGCCGGCAGAAGCTTGGCCGTTGCATTCGCGATGTCCGTCGGTGGGGCGAGCACCTCGGTCCACTCCTGGGGCTTCAGTCCCCGGAAGCGCTCGTCGGTCTGTGTCTGTGTGGATGCCATAGCCGCCAGGGTACCCCAGTCACTTCACTTTTCGATGTGAGTTTGCCAACGCCGGACCTCAGGCGGCCGGGGGCCAGCGTTCCTCGGGCTTGGGCTGCACCTGCCCGTAGTTGCGAATGCGCTCCCGGCTGGGGTCCATGGCCTCCAGCGGCCGCACCGCCGGCAGCCGCCACATCTCGAAGTTGCGGCACACGGCGTCGGCGTCGTCGGGGTTCTGACGCACCGCCTCGGACAGTGCTTGCGCATCGCCAAGTCCGATGCCGCTGCTGGCACCCGTCTCGGGGCCGAAGAAGTGCGCGGAGTCGCCGATGAGCAGCAGGCCGGGGACCCACCACTTCGGGCAGGTCAAGAGGACCGGCTCGTTGTAGCGCACCTGGTCGAGCGAGGTGAGGTGCGACACACCCTCGGCGGATTCGGGCAGCAGGCGCGACCACATCTCCTTGATGGCCTCCACACCCGGCGCGACCGCGGCCTCGGGACCGACCTTGTCGATGGTGCGCCAACCGGCGGCGCCGCCCGGCCAGGAGAGCGTGCCGATGTGGCCGCCGTCGGAGAAGTACCGCATGGCGAACGAGTGGCTGCCCTTGGCGTCCGGCACCATCCAGGTGAGCGTGCCGTCGGGGATCGCGTCGAACTGCGCCTCCAGGCCGGCCATGGCCCGCACCGGGGAGTTCATGCCATCACAGGCGACCACGAGGTCGGTGGGCACCTCACGGCGCCCTTCGGGACCCTCGACCACCACACCGGTCACGCGCTCGCCGTCGCGGATGAGGTCGACGACCGAGTGCTCGTACTCCACCGGCAGGTCGCGGGCGAGCAGATGCAGGACGGTGCCGACGTTGACGGCGATGGCCACGGCGCTGCCGTCCTCGCGCGGGGCGATGTCCCAGCCCGCTTCGCGGATCTGATGCAGGATGCCGAGCTCTTCGAACGGCGCGTAGCCGTGATAGCCCAGCATGTAGCCGCGCGGGATGAACGCCCCCTCCTTCATCCGCTCGAACACCATCGGCTCGAAGCCGCGCATGCGAAGCATCCGCGCCAGCATGAGCCCCACCATTCCACCACCGGCGATTGCGATTCTCATGCGGCGATCCTACCCGGCGATTCCTGCCCGACGTCGGGGATTGCCCGCAGATGGAACGCGGCGTGCGGCCCCGATCCTGACGGCGTGCCGCCTATGGGCGGCATGCCCCCGGCAGGATTCGAACCTGCGACACCAGGTTTAGGAAACCTGTGCTCTATCCCCTGAGCTACGAGGGCGCTCGGCAGAGGATAGACGGGACGTGCCAGGATGGCGGCCGCAGCTGACGAGGAGCATCGCATGGCAGAGCAGGAGCGGCGCGACATATCGATCGACGGGGTGACCACGGCGTCGCTGTGCGACGCGCTGGGCGCGCTGCGCAGCCACCAGTCGCACGTGCTGGACCTGATCTCCCCGTCGGGCGACATCCTGTTCGGCCGCTGTGCCACGTTGCGCTTCTTCCCGAACCGGGACGACCACCACAGCGCGAGCGACCGTTTCGACGCGCTGCTGGCTGAGGCCGCCGACACCGGCAACGTGCTGGTGATCGCCTCGGGCGGCCACCCCGACCAGGCGGTGGCGGGCGGCAAGAAGGTGGCGCGCATCGAGGCCGCCGGCTTCACCGGCCTTCTGACCGATGCCCGCCTGCGCGACCTGGAGGAGATCGCCGGCTTCGACATCGTCTGCTATTGCAGCGGCGAGACCGTGCGCGCTGCGGGTGATGACACGACGCCCTTGGCGGCAAACGTGCCGGTGGAGATCGACGGGGTCGGCGTGCTGCCCGGGGACTGGATCTACGCCGACAATGCCGGCGCCGTGATCATCCCCGACGAGGACCTGGAGGAGGTTCTGGACGCCGCCCGGGCGATCGAGCTGCGTGACGCCGACGCGGTGCGGGCCACCCGTCGCCCCGATGGCCGTTCACGCAAGCGCCGCTAGGCGTCGCGCAGCTACGCCGCCCAGGCGACGAGGTAGGGCTCCCACGACTCCGGGCGCTTCGGCGCGGCCACCGCGATGAAGACATCCGGCGACGGGGGGCGCGGGTTGCAGCGCGGGAACATCTTGATCTCGCCGGGCAGGCGATCGGCCTTGCGCGAGTTGCAGGGCGCACACGAGGTCACCACGTTGTCCCAGCCCGAGCCGCCGCCGCGGCTGCGCGGCACCACGTGGTCCACGGTCAGGCGGTGGGACGAGCCGCAGTACTGGCAGCTGTAGCCGTCGCGGGCGAACAGCGCCCGCCGCGTGATCTTGCGCGCCTCGTAGCGCGGGAAACGCACCAGGTAGGTGAGCCGGATGACATGCGGCTTCACGAATCCGCTCGCGCCGGTCTTGATCGGAACCGGCGCCTGCTCCAGCACCTCGGCCTTCTCCTTGAGCACGAGAACCACCGCCCGGTGCAACGACGTGACGTTGATCGGTTCGAAGCTCGCGTTCAGAACGAGGACCTGCTGCGCCATCGACAACCTCGAAGGGCCGGCTTGCCGGTCGGATCCCCGGGAATGTTAGCCGTGATCGCCCCGAAGTGGCGCGCACGGCCGCAAACCGTCCCCGCGCGGTCGCTACCCCGACACCATGCTCGCCGGGTACGAGCCGAGGAACACCACATGGGCGATGCCCTGCTGCTCCAGCGCGTCCAGCGCTTGGCCCACCGCCAGGTCGCGCTGGCGGCTGCCCTCCATGTCGATGAAGAACTGGTAGCGCCCGAGGCCGTTCTTGGTGGGGCGGCTCTCCAGCTTCGTGAGGTTGATGGAGCGCATCGCGAACTCCTGCAGGATCGCGAGCAGCCCACCCGGGCGGTCGCGCGGCGGCACGCAGACGATCGAGGTGATGAAGCGGCCGGGGCCCGTGGCATCCACCGGCTCGCGCCCCAGCATCACGAAGCGCGTGGCGTTGTCGCGCGCGTCCTCGATGTCCTCGGCCAGCACCGCGCAGCCGTACATGTCCGCCGCCCGCAGCGGGCCGATCGCCGCCCACGGCTCGTCGCTCTCGGCCACGATGCGCACCGCGTCGGCGGTGGAGTTGGCCGCCGCGGTCTCGATGCCCGGCATCTGCGTGCGCAGGAAGATGTGGCACTGGGGCAGCGCGTGCGGGTGCGACAGCACGCGGGTGACCTGCGACAGCTGCACGCCGGGCCGCGCCACCAGGTGCTGGCGGATGGGATGCACCACCTCGGCCTGGATCACGATACGGCCCTCGGCTGCGGCCAGTTGATCGAGCGTGGCGTTCACGGCCCCCTCGATCGCGTTCTCGATCGGCACCAGCACCTGGGTGATGGCGCCGCCGGCCACGGCCTCCACGCAGTCGGCCACCGTCGGGTAGGGCACCGTCGAGCGCTCCGGCCGCGGGCCCAGCAGCCGCAGCAGCGCCTCCTCGGTGTAGGTACCGGAGGGGCCGAGGAACCCGACGCTCATGCCGCCCCTCCCGCGATCGCCGCCGCAACCGCGCGCTGTTCCTCGTCGGACAGCTCACGGTCGGGAACGCCGGTGCGAAGCTCCTTCACGTACATGCGCGTCTCCTCGCGGCTGTGCAGCAGGGTGAGCACCGCCCCGGTGTGCCGGGCGTTCAACAGGGCGAGCGACCACGACTGGTTGCCGCCGATGTCGCCGAAGGCGTTGTAGCGAACGAGCCCCTGGTACCGCACGCTGGTCGCGAGCGCCTCCTCCACGCGCGCCGAGATGCGCGCAGACTCGCCCCCGAGCCGAGCCAGGTCCTGGCGCAACCCGTCCAGGCCCAGCGACAAGCCGGCCTGGCGGTCGATCAAGCTGCCGGCCGTGCCGTCGGGCAGGAGCACGCGCTGGTCGCGGCGCACCCGGCGCAGCTTGCCCCACACGACCGCCGCGACCACCAGCCCCAGCACGCCCGGCACTGCGGCCGCCGCGACGACCCAGCCCGCCACGTCGTTATGGAGCAGATCACCCAGAGATCTCGAACTTCACCGGATAGCTGTAACTGTTGTTCGTGGTGACCGTCTCGCCGGGCACCTGCGACACCTCCACCTTGATGGTGCTGGTGTCGCGGAAGTAGACCGGCGACGGCGCCTTGAACGTGACCTTCTGCGAGTTGGCCGCACCGGGCTGGATCGTGGTGACCGTCTCGGTCTGCGTGGTGCCCGTGCTGTCGAGCGGCGTGATGTAGGTGAACTTCACCTGCACGTTCGTCTCCACGAAGTCGCCGCTGTCCTCCACGTAGACGTTGAAGCTCAGGTCGGCCGTGGCGGGGATCGTGGTGGGGTTGCCGTTTCGCACCAGCTGCTTCACCTGGCCGCCCTGCAGCGCCTCCACCTTCTGCACCGCCACGCCGTGCTTGGAGCCGGTGGGGTTGGTGGTGGAGCCCGAACCGGACGACGGCTTGCTCTGGCGGATCGACAGCAGCACCTTCTTGGCGCCCTCCAGCGAGGTCATGTCGTAGGTGTTGCCCGGGAAGAAGTACGACTCCTTCACCTGCACGTCCTTGACCTTGTCCTTCGCGATGGCGACGTTGGTCGGGCCGAGGAACGACCGCTTGAAGATCACGTCGCTGGCCCCCAGGGTCTGCAGAGGCTCGGCGATCGTCGCGATCTGGTTGGTGGTGTCCTTGCCCTGAAGGGTGGCGTCGATCGCCTGCGGCAGCGCGTTCAGACCGTCACGCCGGTACTCCAGGGTGGTGATGAGCGTCTTGTTCGACGCCGCCAGCGCGTCCGGCGGGCTGAGCTTGCGCGACCGGGCGACGAGCGCGTCGGCACGGCCGGCGAGCTGCTTGATGGCCTCGCCCACCTGCCCGGGAGCCTTGTAGTCCTTGTTGTCGAGCAGCGTGCGCAGCTCGTCGCCGATCTGCTTCGAGTCGTCGCCGATGGCGTTGGCCGCCGTGAGATAGCTCTTATAGGAGTTCACCAGCTTGTCGCGCTGGCAGCCGCGGATCGAGGTCCACAGCACGAGCACGATGACGAGGCCGAGCCCGAGCAGGATCGCCGCCTTGACGCCGCGCTGCTGCAGGGGGGAGTTGCCCCCGCCGCCGGAGCTCGCGCGGCGGGGCGCGTTGCCGCGTGATCGGGACCGGTCTCGTGGTGTTCGGGAGGGTGCCTCGCTACCCTCGTCGAACACGTCGTCATCGACGTAGCTCACGCGGCGTCATCCCAAGGACCGGTTGAAGGAAAAATCTTCACAGAATCTGACAGTGGGCGAGGGGGGACTCGAACCCCCAAGCTCGTACGAGCACTAGACCCTGAACCTAGCGTGTCTACCAATTCCACCACTCGCCCGCGGCGTGCATCGTCCCGACTCAGGGGTCGGAGGATCGTAGCACGGGGCCGACGAGGTGAATCGCGGATGTCGATGACTTTCATACTCGCCAAAGCCTTCGTGGCACCAGGCCATCCTCCTGCAACGGCGCGGGCGACCGCCCGATGAGCGCGCCCGTCGAACGCGTGGTGCTCGGGCGCTACCGGCTCGGTCCGGTGCTCGGTCGTGGGGGTGCCGCCACGGTGTACCGCGGCACCGATCTGACCACCGGCGAGGTGGTCGCGGTGAAGGAGATTCCCGTGGGGCTGGAGATGGCTCGGCGGGCGGGCGCAGAGGTGCGGGCCGCCTGCCGGCTGGAGCACCCGGGGATCGTGCAGCTGATGGACTTCGGCGAGGACACGCACGCCTGCTACCTGGTGAGCGAGCTCATCGACGGTCCGTCCCTTTCGGCGCGCCTGCGTGACGGGTCGCTGGACGATCGTCAGGCGGTGGCGGTGATCGCCGACGTTCTGGAGGGCCTCGCCCACGCCCACGAGCGCGGCGTGACCCATCGCGACGTGAAGCCCGCGAACATCCTGGTCGACCGCTCCGGCCGCGGCACGCTCGCCGACTTCGGCATCGCACGCATCGCCGGCGAGGCCGGGCTCACCCAGACCGGCGGCCTGGTGGGCACCGTGTCCTACATGTCGCCGGAGCAGGCCCGCGGGGGCGAGGCGGGATCCTGGAGCGACGTCTACTCGGCGTGCCTGGTGCTGTACGAGTGCCTCACCGGCGCCAACCCGCTGGTGGGGACGAACCAGGCCGACACGCTGCGCCGCGCCGGTGACGGACGCGTGCCACCGCTCGCGAGCGCCCGCCCGGACCTCCCGCGCGACCTGTGCGGTGCCATCGACGCCGGGCTGTCGGTGGATCCCCGCCGCCGCCCGCATCCGGGCGACCTGGCCGTCGCGATCCGCCGTGCCGGCACCGGTGCGCGCCTGCCGCTTCGCACCCCGCACCGTGCCGCGACGCTCACCCGCGGTTCCTGCGCCGCTGCCGCCTCCGTGGTGGCCGCCGTGACCCTGCATCGCTTCACCGACCTCGACCCGCTCGTCATCGCCGGCCTCAGCGCCGCGCTGGCGCTGGCGTTCGCCTCCGCCCCCTTCGTGACCACGCTCCTGGCGTGGGTGGCGGCGATGACCGTGCTCACGATCGCCGCACCGGCGGCGGGCGTCCTGCTGGGCGCAGCCGGCGTGGTGCTGATCGCGCCCTACCGCGGCCGCGGGCACCTGCTGGCCGTGCCGCTGCTGGCCCCGCTGGCCGCCACCCTCGGCGTGGCACCCGTCATCGCCCTCGCGGCGGGCCTGGTGCGGGGCTGGGCACAGCGGATCTGGGTGGCGGTGTCGGCCGGTGCGGCCGCGCTCACCTGGCAGCTCGTGGCCGGAGCCTCGCCGGCACTCGACGGCGGGCGGTTGAACGGCGCCTGGCCGGACCTCGACGGCCGCAAGGACCCCGTACACGCCCTCACCGCCATCACCGACGCTGCCGCAGCCCGCCCGTCGGTGATCGTGGCCGCCGGGGTGATCGCCCTGGGGGCGATGTTCGTGCCGATGTTGCTGCGGCTGCGCAGCGGGGTGCCCCGTGCGCTGGGCGTCGCCACCTGGATCGCCGGCCTGATCGTGGTGGTCGCAATGACCGGCGGAAGCGTCGAGAACGCCCTCGGGGCGCTGATCCCCGGCGGTATACTCGTCGCGGCCGGGGCGGCGATCCCGTGGCAGCGACTGCGGCGCGGTGGGATGCGGCGGGAAGCTGTCACACTTCGGGCCACGCCCATGGAACGTCAGTCGGCCGCATGAGCACGCTACGCACCGCTGAAGGAGCGATCTCGGGGTTCTTCGACCGCATTTTCGGACGCATGTTCCGCGGCAACGTCGAGCCGGTCGAACTCGCGCGCAAGCTTGCGCGGGAGATGGAGGACCACAAGACGGTGTCCGTCACGCGCGTGTACGTGCCGAACGAGTACGTGGTGTACCTGTCGCAGAGCGACCGCGATCGCTTCAAGTCGTTCGAGGCCTCGCTCACGCAGGAGCTCGCCGTGTACATCACCGAGCGCGCACGGCACGAGGGCTTCACGTTGCTCTCCGACCCGGTCATCCGGCTCGAGACCGACCCCGACCTGACGGTCGGCGCCTACGGCATCGCCTGCCGGGTGGTGGACCTGCCGGCCGACGGCTCCGAGCCCGAACCCCAGCTGCGCGACGAGGACGATCTGAGTTCCCCGCCGCCCACGGCGGTGGCCGGCGAGGTGCCCTTCGCGCCATACGCACCCGCGGCCGATCCGGTCGACGGGCCGATGATGGACCACGACGAGCCCGAGGTTGACGAGGCGCCTATCGAGGTTGACGAGACGCCGCTCGAAGTTGACGGCGCACTCGGAGCGGGCGCGCTGATCGGCCAGGAGGCCGGTGCGGTCGAGGAGGCCGAGGCTGACGTGGCGGCCGAGGTGCCCGACGACGTCGCGGCGCCCCCTGCCGCCGACGAGGCCCTCGCGCCTGAACCCGAGGCCGACGACGACGTGGCCGCGCCGATCCCCGACGAGTCCGTGGAACCACCAGCGCCCGAGCCGGAGCCCGAGGCCGTCGACGCCCTCGTCGCAGAGGAGCACGAGCCGCAGCCGGAACCGGAGCCCGTGCCGCGGGCCGAGGAGCCGCCCGTACCGGCGCCGCCGATCGTCCCCGACGCACCCGAGCGCCCGGTCGTCGCCGCGGCCGCGCCGCCACTGCCGCCGGCTCCTGAGGCACCGGCACGGCCGCTGCCGCCACCCGGCGGTTACGAGCCGCTGGCCGGCGTGAGTGGCACCCAGATCTTCTCCCCGGCCGCCGCCGACCACGACGAGGGCCTGGTTCAGGAGGAGGTGTCGCTGATCGTCGGCGGCCGCCGGCACCGGCTCTCCAAGCGCACCAGCACCATCGGCCGCAGCCGCGACTGCGACGTGGCCATCAGCGACCCCAACGCCAGCCGCATGCACGCCGAGGTGCGCCACATCGGCCTGGACTACTTCCTGGTCGACCTCGGCTCCACCAACGGCACCTACGTGAACGGGCAGCGCGTCCGCCGTCACGCGCTGGCCGACGGCGACCGGGTGACCATCGGCACCACCGAGATGATCGTCGAGCACATCATGACCGGGCGCGGATGACCGAGACCGGGCTGCTCATCGCGGAGGCCGCCTTCCTCGTCCTCCTGTTCCTGTTCATCTGGTCGATCGTGCGCTCGTCGCATCGCGACCTGGAGGAGGCCGGGCCGCTGGTGGCATCGCCCGCCGGCGACCCGGTGCGACGCCAGGTCGACACGGCCCCGGCGCCCGCCAAGGCTCCCCCTCCGGCCCCGGTCGAGGCGGCGGCCGACGCGCTGCCTTCCCGCGAACGGCCCACCGGCCCAGCCCTGGACCTGTCGGTCAACATCCGCCCGCGGCTGGTGGTCGAGAAGTCCCCGTCGCTGGCGCAGGGGGCCGAGTATCCGCTGGAGGCAGGCCTCACCATCGGTCGGGCGCGCGCAAACGGCATCGCGCTGTCGGACCAGTTCGTGTCGTACATGCACGCGCGCGTGTTCCCGAACGGGCAGTTCTTCTTCATCGAAGACCTCGGGTCCACCAACGGGACCTTCGTGAACGGACGGAAGATCGACGGCCAGGCGCAGCTGAAGGTGCGGGACGAGGTTCGCTTCGGCGACACCATGCTGCGCTACGAGGAGTAGCCGTGCCCGCCCTGCGCCTGGCCGAAGTCGCGCACCGCTCAGACACCGGGCTGGTGCGGACCCATAACGAGGACCGCGCCCTGGCCATGCCGCCGCTCATCGCCGTGGCCGACGGCATGGGCGGCGCCAAGGCCGGCGAGGTCGCCGCGCAGATGACCGTCGACGCGCTGGCCACCACCGGTCCGGCGCCCAACGTGGGGCTGGTGCTGGAGGCCATCGCCGACGCCAACCGCGAGATTCGCGAGCTGTCGGCATCCGATCCGGACCACGCCGGCATGGGCACCACGGTCACGGCCGTGCTGATGGGCGACGATGCCGCCACGGTGATGCACGTCGGCGACTCGCGCGCCTACGTGATCCGCGGCAGCCAGATCAGGCAGGTCACCGACGATCACTCGCTGGTGGGCGAGCTGATGCGCCAGGGGCAGCTCACCGAAGAAGAGGCGGAGAAGCACCCGTCGCGCAACATCATCACGCGCGCCCTTGGCGCCGAGCCGTCGGTGGCCGTCGACCAGGTGCCGCTGGCGCTCAAGCCGGGCGACGTGGTGCTGGTGTGCAGCGACGGCCTGTCGACGATGGTGACGCAGGACGACATGGTGCGCAGCGTCACGGCCACCACGTCCTTGTCGGCGGCCGCCGACGCCCTGGTGCAGGCGGCGCTCGCCGGCGGTGGCACCGACAACGTGACGGTGATCCTCGGGCGCGTCAGCGACGACGGCCACCCCGCCGTGGAGCACACCACGGAGATCCCGACGGTGGCAGCCGAGGCGCCCACCACCGAAGTGCCGCAGCCGCCGGTTCCCGCGGCGCCGACGCCGACCGCCAAGCCCCAGCGCACCGCCGCGGTGCTGGAGGCCACGGCGCGGGGTCACCGCACGCGGGCGCAGCGGGCGCTTGGCCTGGTCACCGCGATCGTCGCGCTGATCGTCGCGGTGGGCGCCTGGGCCGCGTCGCGCAACTTCTACGTCGCCGCGCGCGACGGTGCCGCCACGGCGCGCGTGTACCACGGCGCCCCCTTCTCGCTGTTCGGCATCGATCTCAGCAAGGAGTGGGCCGACACGGGCGTCGACGCCGCCGCGATCCGCGCGGTCGACCCCACGGCGCTCACGGGCGACGCCAACGGGCAGGGGCGGGCGGTGACGAAGGCCACGAGCCTGGTGTGGCGATTCGGCCTGCCGACCATCGCCACCCTGGAGCTGCCCCCGGCCACACCCGCGAAGAAGACCGCATCCGCCACCAAGTGATGCGGCGACGCTCACGCGAGGCCCTGCTGCTCGCGCTGCCGGCGCTGCTGGCGCTGATCGGCGCGGCCTCGGCCGCCACCGCCCACGACGGCCGCTACACCGTCGGGCCGGTGGCGGCCGTCATCGCCGTGATCCTCGTGTTCGTCGCGATGCACGTCGCGCTGCGCCTGCTGGCCCCGGACGCCGACCCGCTGCTGCTGCCCCTCGTCGGCGCGCTCGTCGGGATCGGTTTGGTGGAGCTGGGACGCATCGCGCCGACGCTCGCCCGCGACCAGCTGCTGTGGGTGGCGGTGGGCGCGACGGTGTTCGTCGTGCTGCTGGTCGTGATGCGCGACCACCACGAGCTGCAGAACTACAGCTACCTCATCGGGCTGAGCGCCGTCGGGCTGCTCGTCGCGACGATGGTGTTCGGCCGCACCGTCAACGGCGCGAAGCTGTGGATCCCGATCGGCGGCGGACAGTCGATCCAGCCCGGCGAGCTCGCCAAGGTGCTGCTCGTGGTGTTTCTGGCCGGGTACCTGCGCGACCGCCGTGAGCTGCTTGCCATCCCCACCACCCGGGTGCTGGGCGTGCCCATGCCCGCATTGCGCCACCTCGCGCCGGGGCTGCTGTTCGTGGGTGTGGCACTGCTCACCGTCGCCGTCCTGAACGACTTCGGCACGGCGCTGCTGTTCCTCGGGATCCTGCTCGCCATGATGTACGTGGCCACGGGGCGCGTGGCCTACCCGGCCACCGGCTTCGGGCTGTTCGCCGCGGGCGGAGCGCTGGTCTACCTGACGGTGCCGCGCATCCGGCTGCGCGTCGACGCCTGGCTCACGCCGTTCGACGACCCGCAGCGCACCGGCTACCAGATGGTGCAGTCGCTCTACGCCCTGGGCGACGGCGGCGTGGTGGGCCCGGGCTTCGGACGCGGCTTCCTGGTGCGCGCCGACGGCTCGACGATCATCCCGGAGCTTCGCACCGACTTCATCTTCTCGGCGATCGGCAGCGAGCTCGGCTACGTGGGCGCCATCGGCGTGCTGCTCGTCTTCCTGCTGCTCGTCCAGCGCGGCTTCGTGATCGCCGCCCAGGCCAACGACGGCTTCTCGAAGCTGCTGGCCGCGGGCCTCACCACGATCTTCGCGCTGCAGACGTTCATCATCGTGGGCGGCATCGTGCGGGTGGTGCCGCTCACCGGTGTGACGCTGCCGTTCATGAGCTACGGCGGCTCGAGCATCGTGACGAACTTCGGCGCGGTCGCCCTGCTGGCGATCATCAGCCACCGCACCCGCCACCCGCTGTCGAGGCGCGCCACGTGAACCGGTCGATCAGGCGCCTGTACCTGGCGACGATCGCCGCCTTCCTGCTGCTGACCAGCTTTCTCGGCTGGTGGCAGGTGGTGCGCGCCGGCAGCCTCGCCAAGCGCACCGACAACCCCTACCTCTACGAAGCCCAGCGCAAGGTTGACCGCGGACGCATCTTCACCGCCGACGGCGTGGTGCTGGCCCGCAGCGAGCCCACCGAGCGCGCCGGCAGCACCAGCTACCGGCGCATCTACCCCAACGGCGACCTGGCGCCGCACGTGGTGGGCTATGCGTCGCCGGACCTGGGCAGCTCCGGCGTGGAGGCCGCCTACAACGAGTACCTGAGCGGCGACTACGGCGCGGCACCGCTGCTGCAACGCCTGCAGCTCGACACCAAGCAGGGCGCGGACGTGCAGCTCACCATCGACAGTCGCGTGCAGCGGGTGGCGAACCAGGCGCTCGCGGCGAGCGGGGCGTCAGGTTCGGTCGTGGCGCTCGACCCGCGCACCGGGGCGATCCTGGCCATGGCGTCCAATCCGTCGTTCGACCTGCGCGACGTGGCGACCAAGTTCAAGGCGATCCAGGCGCGCAGCGGCTCGCCACTGCTGAACCGCGCCACCCAGAGCCGCCAGCCGCCGGGCTCCACCTTCAAGGTCGTCACGAGCACCGCGGCGCTGCAAGCCGGCATCGCTCAACCCACCAGCACATTCACCGACACCGGCAGCTACGTGGTGAACGGCATCCCGATCCGTAACTTCGGCGGGGCGGTATACGGCACCCACACGTTCACGACCGCGCTCACGAAGTCGATCAACACCACCTTCGCCCGCCTGGGCGACGAGCTCGGTTCGGATCGTCTGGGCGCGACGATGACCGCCTTCGGGTTCGGCGCACGGCCCGGGCTCACCGACCTGCCCGACACCGAGGCAGGCTCGTCGGGACGCTTCAACGGCGCGAAGCTCCTCGCCAACGACCAGTCCGGGGAGGATGTGGCGCGTATGGCCATCGGGCAGGAGCGCGTGCTGGCGACGCCGCTGCAGATGGCGATCGTGGCCGCATCGATCGCCAACGGGGGCCACCGCTACCGACCGTTCCTGGTGCGGCTGGTGCGCGACCGCAAGCGGGAGGTGATCCGCCAGACCGCGCCCGACCGCCTCGGCGATGCCACCACGCCGGACGTTGCAGCCGAAGTTTCCGCGATGATGCGGTCCGTGGTCAAAGAGGGCACAGGAACCGCCGCCGCGCTGTCGGGGCTCGCGGTGGCGGGCAAGACCGGTACGGCGGAGATCTCGGCACGCTCCGGCAACATGGCCTGGTTCATCGGCTTCGCGCCCGCTGACAACCCCACGGTGGCGGTGGCGGTGCGCATCGAGAACACCGCAGGCACCGGCGGCGTGGTGGCCGCCCCCGTGGCCGCCAAGGTGATGAAGGCCGCGATCGAGGTGGCGGGATGACCATCGGCCCCGGCGCCGTCGTCAACAACCGCTACCAGCTGGAGCGCCAGATCGGCGCCGGCGGCATGGCCACGGTGTGGCTGGCCGACGACCGCCTGCTGGGTCGCAAGGTGGCGGTGAAGGTGCTGGCCGACCGCTACGCGGCCGACCCGGGCTTCGTCGAGCGCTTCCGCCGTGAGGCCTCCGCCGCCGCCAGCCTCTCGCACCAGAACATCGTCGCCGTCTACGACCGCGGCGAGGCGGCCGGCAGCTACTACATCGTCATGGAGTACCTCCCCGGGCCCGACCTCAAGGCGATCATCCGCCAGCACGGCCGCCTCGAGCCACGCCACGCCGTGGATGCGGCGCTGCAGATCCTGGCCGCCCTGGGCGCCGCGCACCGGCGCGACGTGATCCACCGCGACATCAAGCCGCAGAACGTGCTGGTGTCGGAGGACGGGCAGCTCAAGGTCACCGACTTCGGCATCGCGCGCGCCGGCGGCGAGGCGGAGATGACCGACCACGGTTCGGTGATCGGCACGGCGCAGTACCTGTCGCCCGAGCAGGCGCGCGGCGCCGACGTGACCACCGCGAGCGACTGCTACTCGGTGGGCGTGGTGCTGTACGAGATGCTCACCGGCAAGGTGCCGTTCGACGGCGACAAGCCGGTGGCGATCGCGATGCGCCAGGTGAACGAACCACCCATCGCGCCGAAGCTCCTGGTGCCCACGATCCCCGACGCGCTCAACGCCGTCGTGATGAAGTCCCTCGAGAAGCGCCCGAGCACGCGCTACCGCACGGCCGAGGAATTCACCCAGGCCCTGCTGGCGGTGCGTCCCACGCTGCCCTCGCCGGACCAGCGCACCCAGATCATCCCGCCGGTGGAGCAACCCACGCAGATGCTGCCGCCCGCCCCGCGGGTGGATCCGCCCACCGAACGCGCCACGCGCACCTCAGTGCAGTCGCGGCCGGCCACACCCCCGCCGGCGCCCGTGAAGCGACGACGCACCGGCATGATCGTCGCCATCCTGCTCACGGCACTGGTGCTGGCGGGCGCGGTGGCCGCGGCCCTGTTCACCGACGTCGGGCGCCAGTCGCAGGTCGCGATCCCGTCGGTGATCGGCCAGACCGAGGCCGAGGCCACCGCCATGCTCTCCAAGGACTTCACCGTGCGCTCCGAGACGCGCGCCAACGAGACCTACCTGGCCGGCCAGGTGATCGGCACCGATCCGGAGGCCGGCACGCGGGTGGCCAAGGGCTCGGACGTGACCCTGCTCGTCAGTTCCGGTCCCGCCACCGCGGACGTCCCCGACGTGGTGGGCAAGACCGAGGCGGAGGCCACGGCCACGCTGAAGCAGGCCGGGTTCACGGTCGCGCCGTCCGAGCAGTTCAGCGCCGACGCCCCCAAGGGCGAGGTGGTGAGCCAGACGCCGGCCGGGAACGCCACGGCGCCCAGCGGCTCGGCCGTCAAGATCGTGGTCAGCAAGGGGCCGGACCTGGTAACGGTGCCGTCGCTGTCGCTCATGACCGAAGCCGAGGCCAAGTCGGCGCTCGAGAAGAAGGGTCTGAAGCTCGGTAAGAAGTCGACCCGCGAGTCGACGAAGCGCGATCCGGGCCTGATCCTCGACCAGGACCCGAAGGCCGGGCAGAAGGTGCCGCGCGACTCGGCCGTGGACTACACGGTGTCGGTGGCGCCCACCACGACCACCACGACGCCGACGACCAACACCATCCCCATGCCCAACGTGGTCGGGCTCAGCTCCGACCTGGCGATCTCGAAGCTCACGGGCTTCGGGTTCGCGACGCCCACCAGCAACACCGCCGCCAGCGACACGGTGCCAAGCGGCCAGGTGATCCAGCAGTTCCCGACGGCGGGCACGCAGGTGGACCCCGAGACCGAGATCCCGAACATCGTCGTGTCGACCGGCCCGGCGACGACCAACCCCTAACCGGAGGAAAGCGTGGCGAAGACGCGGATCGCGGTGCTGATGGGGGGCCGCAGCGGCGAGCACGAGGTGTCGCTGGTGTCGGGCGCAAGCGTCGCCAAGGCCCTCGATCCCGAGCGCTACGAGGTGATGCCCATCCTCATCGGCCGAAACGGCGAGTGGTCGCTCGACGGCGAACCGGTGGCACTGGTGCCGGGCTCCGACGGGCTGGGGCTCATCGCGTCGCTGTCCGGCGGCGCCAACCGCGTGGTGGACGTGGTGTTCCCGGTGCTGCACGGCCCCTTCGGCGAGGACGGAACGGTGCAGGGGGTGTGCGAGATCGCCGGTGTGCCCTACGTCGGCGCGGGGGTCGGCGCGTCGGCCATCGCGATGGACAAGGGCATGTTCAAGCGGGTGGCGCGCACGCTCGACATCCCGGTGGTGGAGTCGCTCGAGGTGTGGCGCTCGGAGTGGCGACGCGACCCGGAGCCGATCCGCGCGGAGATCAACGACACGCTGCCCTACCCCGTGTTCGTGAAGCCCGCGCGCCTGGGCTCCAGCGTGGGCATCTCGAAGGTCGACACACCGAACCGCTTGGAGGCGGCCATCGAGCTGGCGCTCCAGCACGACCGCAAGGTCCTGGTGGAGCGGGGCATGAGCGGCAAGGAGGTGGAGGTCGGGGTGCTCGGCAACGAGGACCTACTGGTCTCCCCGGTGGGTGAGATCAAGTACGACAACGACTGGTACGACTACGACACCAAGTACCTGCCGGGCCGTATGGACCTGGTCGTGCCGGCCGAACTGTCCACCGAGCTTACGGAGCGGCTGCGCGACATCGCCCGACGGGCGTTCGTGGCGATCGACTGCGAGGGCATGGCGCGCATCGACTTCTTCGTGGAGCACTCGGGCGACGCGCGCGTGCTCGAGATCAACACCATCCCCGGCTTCACGCCCACCAGCGTCTACGCCAAGCTGTTCGAGGCGGCGGGTGTGGGCTACCACGACCTGGTGGAGCGCCTCGTGCAGCTCGCGCTCGAGCGCGGCGCACCCCAGTAGCGATGACCCGCATCGGCGTGGTCGCCGACTCCCACGTGGGCGAGTACCTGGACCGGCTGCCCCAGGGCGTTGCCACGGCGCTGGCCGGCTGCGCAATGATCCTCCACGCCGGCGACATCTCGCACGCCGGGGTGCTGGACGAGCTGGCACGCATCGCCCCGGTGGTGGCCGTGCAGGGCGATCACGACCGCGGCGGCGGCATCCATCTGCCGCGCACCACCGTCGTGGAGGTCGACGGTGTACGTATCGGGCTCACCCATGGCCGGCGTCGCTACGCGCTCGAGCTCATGGTGACGCTCACCACGGTGCTGTCGGTCGGACGCCTGCGCTGGGATGGCGGTCTGCACCGTGCGCTGCTTCGGCGCACGGGACGTGTGGACGTGTTGGTGTACGGCCACTGGCACACACCTGCGCACCTGATGGTCGACGGCACCCTGGTGTTCTGCCCCGGCGCGGTGTGCCCGTGGGGCAGCCTGACCGGCGGTGCGCCGCCACGCCCGGGGGTGAAGGGCTTGCCCGATCGCGCCGTGCGCCGCTACCGACAACTGCAGGGAGCCGAGGCCATGCGCCCGGCCGTGGGCGTCCTCGAGGTGGAACACGGGACCGTGACGGCCCGTCGCATCACGCTCGACTGACCCGCCCGCACCGAAGGCGACTCACCGCCGAGTGATGCTCCTATGGGTTGTCTCGGGTGTGGCTGGTTGTCTTGAGGAGAGTGTGGAGGCGTCGTGTGATGTGTCGTTTGAGGGCGCGGAGTGCTTCGCGTCGTCCTTTGCCTTCGCTGAGGCGTCGTTGGATGTACGCCTTGGTTTCGGGGTCGTCGTTCGCACGGGATCGCGCGATGGTGTGGATGGCGTTGTTGAGTTGGCGGCCGCCGCCGCGGTCGAGGCGGTGGCGGGTGGTCTTGCCACTCGATGCGGGGATTGGGGCGACGCCGGCGAGGCGCGCGAAACACGCGTCGACTTGACCTGGAGCATTGACAGCCCACCATCCCCGAGGGTCCAGCCACAATCAACCGCCTCGCAAGCTCATTGGCGCAACAACGAGCTCTCGCCCTCTCCCTTCAGCCGAGGCAGAAGGCGGGCGTAGAACTCGCTCAGCTGCGTCGGTACCGGTCTGGCTGGCCCGAAGCGATCGCGCGCATCGATGAACCAGCCGGTCGACAATCTCTGCACAGCTCTCAGCCACTCGGGCCTGGGTTCGAGCGACTCGCAAAGTGGCCCAATACCTCTCTTGTCAACGAAGAACGTTTCGAACGCCACCGGCAAAGGGTCATCTCCCAAGTCGTAACGACACTCGAGATGCCGCTCCATCGAGTCAACGACTCCGTACCAGGGCTTGCAAAGTTCAAACAGTTGCGTGACATGAGCGAGATACGCGCGCCAGACAACCCAGTAGTGCTCCACCTCCGATGGCGTGCGTGAGTCCTCATCGTCAAGCCAGTGCTCGCCGTCGATCCAGATTGCAGGGTGATCTCCTGCTCGCTCTGCCTCGCGCGAGATGAACCCTAAACCCACGGTGAGATCCTCGCCAAACGTCGCCTCAAGCCCTGTTACTTCGAGCTTGATTTCATAGCACTCATACCGACGCACTCGTTCCGACTCGTCACCCTCGCTGCAGAGCCCCGGGCCTAAGTCCTCCCGTTCCCGAATAGCGCCGCCCAACTTCGAAAGTGCTGCGCCGACTCTTCCGATACTCCGCTCCGAGTCCTCGTCCACGAAGTACATGCATATATTCATTCCTTACCGACCACCGCGATACAGTCGTGACAGCTCCAAGCCAATGTTCTTCTTCTCAATTCTCATGTATTGCGAGCTTGCCGGCGGTTGCGCGAGTCCTCAGGCCGGCAAATCGTTCGCTCACTACTCCACACACGCCTCGGCGCAAACCCAACAAACGCCCCGCCTTATTGCCACGTCGAGCAACGTTCCCGTCGCGAAGATGCCGGCGGCCTGACCGCAGTCTACGCGAAATGCTAGATAGGTGAGTCTCTCACGCTCGAACGACACTCGACCCCCGAACGCCGTGCTGGTGTTTCTCGCCGATGCGTCTTCACCAAGGGGCACGGTATGAAGCACCTCCATGGCCCAGATCTCTCCGGCATCGGAGTGGCGATGCTGCAAATCAATAAAGACGTTGAGGGACGCGAGCGTCTTGCGTCCATGCGTTGCAGGAAACACTCGCCCCGTGCCCGCACCAAACACATCGAAGCTATTGACTTCGCCTTCCACACCTAACCGGCGCTTCAGCTTCCACGAGTCTTCAACATTCCAGCTCGAGCGGGTCAGATATCCTGGGCGACCTCGAGAACGTGGACGTCCAACCAACCCGTCCAGGCTCCCCGATCGTCGGGTAATCATTCCTTGAAGCTTTCCATGCTTCTCGACCTTTGCATGTGCAGATGCGCGTGGAATCCCTTTGGGAGAAGCCATAGGGTTCGCTAGGTACGAGGGCGATGGGCGTCGGGCGCGCATTCGGAAGGATACGTCGAGCGTCGGCGGCCCGTCGTGCTGCCAAGGTCACGATGTGGTGCACCTGTCCGCCCATCGAAGCTCACATCTGCCGGTCTGAAGGAGTGTGTTCGGTGTTCGTCCAGGACGGCCTGCAGCGTCGCCAGACGAGCAGCGCCCCAGGCGTGAGGTCCGACTCATCGGTCTTCACGTGGTTGCTCGACTGTACGCAGCGTCATCACCCGGATCCCGTCGGGGCCAGCAGCACTGGCGCCGGCACGGCCACGTGGTTCATCGTCTCCAACCCGGTAGGTAAAGCCACACGGCTCGCCGGTCGATGCAGTTGGCAGCGTGTCCAAGCCCTCCCAGCAGCAGCGCGACCAGACGCGGCCCGTCAAGCCGTGGTACTGGCGGTTGGGCGAGCGCCCCGCCCAGTTCGGCTACGTCGCCCTCATCGCGTTCATGTTCGTGGCCGCCGGCTTCGTGTCGTCCGGTGCGACCTTCGGTCCGTTCTTCAACCGTGCCGACAGCGGCCACGGACCGCTTGAGCAGCCGCGTCCCAGCGGGCCTGCACCGACGCTCCCGGCCATCCGCGGACTGCGGGTGCCGGCGAAGGTGACCGGCGAACAGATCGGGGTGTGGCGCGACGGCAGGTTTCGCACGCAGTTCTGGGCCGGCGTCAACCTGGGCTCCAGCGTGCCCGGCCAGGATCCCGGCGCGGTGGCGGCGACGAAGGGCGACTACGACCGCTGGTTCAGGGAGATGGGCGAGCTCGGCATCTCGGTGATCCGCATCTACACCATCCTCAGCCCGGCGTTCTACGACTCCCTGCGGGATTACAACCTCACGCACCCGAAGCGACCGCTCTACGTGCTGCACGGCATCTGGATCCCTGAGGACCAGTGGTACCGCACCGGCAACATCTGGGACCCTGCCGTGGTGCGCGAGATGCGCAAGGAGATCGCCGATGCGGTGGCCGCCGAACACGGCAACGCCCAGATCGACTTCGTGCCCGGCCACGCGTCGGGCACCTACCGCTCCGACATCTCCCCGTGGATGCTGGGCTGGTCGTTCGGCATCGAGTGGGACCCCACCAGCGCCGTCGCGACCAACCGGCTGAATCGCGGTCGCCGACCCAGGAAGGGCACCTACATCAGCACCGCCGCGTCGGCGTCGCCGATGGAGCAGTGGATCGGCGAGCACCTCGACTACCTGGCCCAGCAGGAGGCGGCGCGTGGCTTCAGCCTGCCGCTGACGTTCACCAACTGGGACACCACCGACCCCCTGCACCACCCCAGCGAGCCGCTGGCCCAGGAGGACGAGGTCTCGATCGACGCGATGCACATGGCGACCACGTCGCAGTGGCCGGGCGGCTACTTCGCCAGCTTCCACGCCTACCCGTACTACCCGGACTTCAACCGGTGGGAGCCCGCCTACCTGAGCTACCGGCGTTCGCGCGACGGGGTGCGCGACCCCTACGCCGGCTACATGAACGCGCTGCGCCGCCATCACAAGGGCATTCCCCTGATGATCACCGAGGTCGGCCAGCCGACGTCCCTCGGGTGCGCGCACTACGCCCCGCTGGGACGGAACCAGGGTTGCCACAGCGAGCAGGAGGCCGCCAGCAACCTCGTGAGCATGATCCACGACGTCCACGACGAGGGCGGTGCAGGCGCGATGGCGTTCATGTGGCTGGACGAGTGGTTCAAGTTCACCTGGAACACCATCGACTACGAGCTGCCGCATGAGCGACGCTCGAAGTGGCGCAATCCGCTCACCAACGAGGAGCACTTCGGACTTATCGCAGCCGAGCCGGGCCCGCGCGACCTGGTGGTGGTGGACGGCAAGAGCGCGGAGTGGGACGGGATCGCCCCCATCGGCAACGGGACGGGCTCTGTGCGGGAGCTGCGTGCGACGAGCGACGCCGAGAACGTCTACCTGCAACTGCGGGTCACGCCGGAGCTCTGGAAGCACAAGCGCATCGTGCTGGGGCTCGACGCCCACGCCGCCGGCAACAAAGGCGTGCCGGGCATGCCCGGCGTCGACCCGGCGGCCGATGTGGCCGTCGTCATCGGCCCGGGCAAGAAGGCACGTATCTACCAAGCGGCGTGGAACGAGGCGCTGGGCATGCGCTACGGCGGCTTCGCGAACCCGAAGAAGAGCTTCGTGCCGGCAACCCGCGCCGACCTCACCGTCGGAAGTGGCGCCTGGGTGCCGCTGCGCCAGATCCTCAACTATCCGTACCGCCTGCCGACCACCGGGCAGATGCGCCCGACCGAGGTGCGTGACGCCTCGACGATGCCGTGGGGCACGGCCGATCCCGCGGACCCCGCGTTCGACGACCGGCACCTCATCGACGGCACCGGCGAGGTGCTCGAGATCGCCATCCCCTGGGGAATGATGACGTTCTCGGACCCGTCCACGCACAAGGTGGTCGAGTACCGGCTAACCCCCGACGCCCAGAAGCAGACGGTGGCGAAGCCGATCGACCGCCTGGGCATCTCGGTCGCCGTACCAGGGGAACCGCTGCTGCGCACCACCGGCTACACCTGGGACGACTGGGACGAGATCGTGTGGCACGAGCGCCGCAAAGCCGGCTGGCCGATCCTGCAGACGATGTACCAGGGCTACGACGAGGCCGACTGACGCCTAGCTCGCGCGGCGGCGACTGCGCGGATGCGCCCGGTCGAAGTCCTCGCGCAGGTGTGCGGCGGTGACGTGGGTGTAGATCTCGGTCGTCACGGGGCTGGCGTGCCCCAGGTGCGCCTGCACATAGCGGATGTCGACACCGGCCTGGATGAGGTGCGTGCCGCAGGAGTGGCGCAGGGCGTGGGGGAAGACGCGCTGCCCGTCGGCCACCAGACCCGCCCGTTCGGCCACCGCCTGCACCTCACGCCACACCGACGTGCGGCCGATGCGTCGCCCCCGCGCGGTGAGGAACACGGCGTCGGCGTCGCGATGGCGCTGCTGGTCGCCGCGCGGACGCAGGTCGCGGGCGCGCAGCTCAGGGCGCCCGATGGCGAGGTAGGCCTGCAGCGCGGTGCGCGCAACGGTTGGGACGGCCACGGCCCGCTGACGTGCCCCCTTGCCGTGCACCAGCACGAACGGGTCGTCCGGATCGTCCAGGTGCAGGTCCGACACGTTCAGCGACGCGGCCTCGCTGGCGCGCAGCCCCAGCCCGTACAGCGTCTCGATGAGCGCGCGGGTCCTGGCGCCCTCCGGCCCCCCCTGACCAGCCGCCGCGTCGCACAGCGCCCGCACCTGCGACTGGTCGAGCGCCACCACCTCACGCCCGATGCGCCGCTTGGCGTCGGCCACGCCGCCCGGCGGACTGAGATGCTCCACCGGGTTGCGCAGCGCGAAGAGCGTGCTCCACCAGCGGCAGAACGCCCGGACCGCGGCCACGCGCCGGCGCCGGCTGGCGGCGGTTCCCGCCAGCCCGTCGCGCCAGTCTTGCCACCAGGAGGCCGGTATCTGCGACAGCGCCCGCGCAACCTCGCGGGCACGATCGTCCTCTTCGATGCCGAACACCACCCGGTGTGGATCCGGATCGTCGGCCACCCCGAGCGCGCCCGCCAGCACCACCAGGTCGCGCCGGTACGCCGCACGGGTGTTGGCGCTGCTTCGCCCCGCCAGGAACCCGTCGACCAGGATCCAGTAACCGTCGCCGGCGATGTTCATCCGCGCGGGTGCCCGCGGCGCAGGACGCGCTGCATCGCCTTGGTGGTGACCCCGGTGTAGCGCTGCGTCGTGGCCAGGCTCTCGTGGCCGAGCACCTCCTGCACCACGCGCAGGTGGGCACCGCCTTCGCCGTCGGGCCCCTCCAGCAGGTGTGTCGCCGCCGCGTGGCGCAGCAGGTGCGGCCCGCCCGCACGGCCGGCGCGGCGCAGCTCACGGCTGACCACGCGGTAGACGGCGCTGCCGTCCATCGCGCCGCCGGATCGGGTGACGAACACCGGCTCGCGCGTGGCCGCCTTCGGTGCGCGATGCACCAGCGTGGGGCGTGCGTTCGACAGCCAGTCGCGCAGCGCATCCACACACGGCTCGGTGAGCGGCACGGTGCGCGCCTTACCGCCCTTGCCGATCACGCGCAGCGTCTCGTGTTCGAAGTCGATGCCCGCCAGCACGAGGTCGCAGGCCTCCTGGCGGCGCAGGCCGCTGCCGTAAAGGGTCTCCAGCAACGCCCGGTCGCGCACTGCCAGCGCGGCGGAGACGGCACCGTCGCGTGTGGGACCGTGCCCCTGCACGATGTCGGCCGCGTCCGCCTGTGAGAGCCGCGGCACCGGTCCCGGGTTCACCTTGGGGGCTGCCACCAGCGCGGCCGGACTGCGGCTCGGCGGGAAGAGCGGCGCCAGCCATTCGCGCAGGGCGACGCCCGCCCGACGCCGAGTGGCGGCCGACCAATTCAGGTCACGAAAGCACGCCTCCAGGGCGCTGGCGGTGATGCGCTCGGGTTGGTCCACGCCGTGGGCGGCCATCCAATGCGCAACCCGCCGGCAGTCGCCGACGTACTGCTCCTTCGTGCGCGGCGCGAGCTCCCGCCGGCGCGCACCCTGGCGTTCCAGGCGCGCGGCGAACGCCACGAGCGACTCCTCCCATCGGTCCATCACCGTGAGGAGTTCGCCACCCCCAGCAACTCGACCTTCCCGAACTTCGCTCGGTACTTGTCGTCGTTCGAGCCGTTGGTGGTGAGCTGGGTGATCCACACCACCACGTCCGGCACGGCGTCGGCCACCTTCACGGGGATCACCGTGCGGCCCGCCACGAGCGTGGTCGCCTGGCCGATCAGGGGGCGCGTGTCGAACGTGTCGCCAGGCCCGCGAATCTCGACGATCGCGCCGGGCGTGGTGCTCTCGATCACGACGCCGGTCACCCGGGTGGGGGTGTTCAGCGTGAGGTCCAGCCCGACGCCGGCCTTGCCGCCCACATTGGCCACGTCGTAGGCCTCGGTCGACCAGCTGGTGGTGGGGTCGGGATCCGTCACGTTCCCGACCTCCGATGCATGCTCGGCCTTGTCTCCCACCGGGTCATAGTCCGTGGCGGTGAACTGCAGCTGACCGCCCTTCACGCCGCCGTTCGCCGACGGCGTGGCGTCGTCGAGCAACCCGGGCAGCCAGAGCGCAGCGGCACCACCGATGGCGGCCAGCACGGCGACACCCGTGACGACGCGGGGCCAGCGCGCACGGGCGGCGGCGGGCCTCTGGGGACGGGGCCCCTTGATGGCTTTCATGCGCGACGTGGTGTCGGACTGCTCCGGGGGCGCCGCCGCCTCGATCGCGCCACCGCCCAGGGCCTCGGCGAAGGAGTCGCCGCTCGAGAAACGCTGGCGCGGGTCCTTGGCCATGGCCTTCAGGCAGGTGGTGGCCAGCTGATGCGGGATGTCGGGCACGATGGTGCGCGGGTCGGGCGGATCCTCGTACACATGCTTGGTCGCGACGGCCACGGGGTTCTCGCCGCTGAACGGCAGCCGGCCGGTGAGTGCCTCGAACAGCACCACCCCCAGCGAGTAGATGTCGCTGCGCCCGTCGAGCGGCTTGCCCTCCGCCTGCTCGGGCGACAGGTAGTCGCTGGAGCCGATCACGATGCCCGCGCGCGTGAGGTCGCCCCCGGAGTCCACGATGCGGGCGATGCCGAAGTCGGTGAGCTTGGCCACGCCCTCCTTGGTGACGAGCACGTTGTGCGACTTGATGTCGCGGTGCACGACCCCGGCGCGGTGTGCCACGGCGAGCGCCCGGGCGATCTGTCCGCTCACCGCGGCCGCGCGCTCGAACGGCATGCGCCCGTGCTGACGCAGGATCGTCTTGAGGTCCTGCCCGTCCACGAGCTCGAACACCAGGAAGGGTTCGTCGTCCTCGCCGCCCTGGTCGAGCAGGCGCACGAGGTTCGGGTGCGACAGGTTGGCCACCAGGCGCCCCTCGCGCTTGAAGCGCTCCTCCAGCTCGTGGTCGCCGTGCAGACGGGCATGCAGGCGTTTGACGGCCACCTCACGATCGAGCACCGTGTCGGTGGCGCGCCACACCGTCGCCATGCCGCCCCGCCCGATGAGCCCGTCGATGCGGTAGCGCCCACCGAGCATGGTGACCGGCGGCGTCACTGCGGCCTCAACCCCGCGTCCGCCAGCGGGACCGCCCGGCTGCGGAGTTGTCCGTCGACCATGCCGGGACCATAACCCACCACTTCCCCGGGCACTCCTGCCGCCGGTCCGCGTGGCGCACGGGCGGCCGCTCGTCCCTTGAGCCTTGGCGCGCCGTCGAGTACCCTGCATCGGCCCGGGGGGATGCCCGAGTGGTCAAAGGGAACGGTCTGTAAAATCGTCGGCTCCGCCTACGGAGGTTCGAACCCTCCTCCCCCCACTTCCCGGTTGCGACCGGGTTTGCCCAGTTAGCTCAGTTGGTAGAGCACTTCCATGGTAAGGAAGGGGTCAACGGTTCGAGTCCGTTACTGGGCTTGCCCTCCGGGGCAATCTGGCGGCGTAGCTCAGTTGGTTAGAGCAGCGGAATCATAATCCGCGTGTCGTAGGTTCGAGTCCTACCGCCGCTACTTCCGGGTCCTGACCGTGCCGGTCCCGCTTCGCGGCACCGACCCGAGTCGCGGGGTGCGCGTTCGCGCGCGGGCACTGGGCGCCGCTGCCAAGCAGGAGCCGACGCCTCCGCATGCAACACGTAGAAACCTCCAACGAGCAGCGCAAAATCTCGCTTCGGGGATCGCAGATTCCGCGCTACTCTTTTGGGTCCAGCGGTCCCACAAAGTCGATTGGTCGCGATGGCACCTGGCGCTTGCGAGAGGCACAAGAACCGTTGAATCGCACGGCGAAAACCGTGTTGGCGGTTGCGCTTGCCATCAGTGCGGGCGCAGCGGCGATCGCGGCTGTGCTCGCGACGGGCGCCCAGACACCGAACACCCTCCTGTGGGCCGGTCTCCTCGTGGGTGGCGCGCTCATGGAGCTCGCCACGATTCCCGGCGACGAGGAGGAGGCCGAACACCCGTTCAGCCTCGCCACGAGCTTCCATCTGGCGGCGGCGATGCTGATGCCCGTCGGCTGGGCCGCGCTCATCGCCGGCGGCGCCACCCTGCTCGGCGAGAGCGCCCGACGCAAGTCGCTCATCCGCATCGCCTTCAACAGCGGCGTCGCGATCACCGCCACCCTCGCTGCGAGCGCCACCTTCCATGCCATGCACTCCGCCGAGCTCAACGACTTCAGCTGGAACATCTACCTGCCGGTCGTGACGATGCTGGTGGTGTACGTGGCCATCACGGTGGTCGCGATCGAGTCGATCAGTACCGCGATCACGGGCAACCGCTGGGACGTGGTCGCATGGGTCCGTCGGCCGGAGCTCGTGAGCTACCTCATGGAAGGGTGCCTGGCGGCGGTGCTGGCAGTGCTGATCAAGGACGCACCCGAGGTGCTGGCGTTCGCGATCATCCTCCTGGGCGCCGTGTTCCTCTCGATGAAGCGCCACCGTGCACTGCGGGGGGAGACCCGCCAAACCCTCAAGGCACTGGCGGCCGCGGTCGACGCCCGAGACCCCTACACGGCCCAGCACTCCGAGCGCGTCGGCCAGCTGGCCGCCCGGTTCAGCGAGGCCATACAGCTTCCCGCCAAGGCCGTCTCGGATGCCCGGTGGGCCGGGCGCATGCACGATCTCGGCAAGGTGGTGGTCGACAACTCGATCCTGCACAAGGCCGGTGCGCTCGACGAGCGCGAGTGGGAGCTCATGCGCAGCCACCCGAACGTGTCGGCCGACCTGCTGCAGCCGCTCAGCCTCACACGTGACCTGGCGGACGCCATCCGCTATCACCACGAGCGGCCCGACGGGCTTGGCTACTACGGCGTGGCGCTGAAGGACATGCCGATGGAGGCGGCCATCATCACGCTTGCCGACTCCTACGACGCCATGACCACCGACCGCCCGTACCGCACGGCCATGACCCACGAGGCGGCGTGCGCGCGCATCGAGCAGTGCCTGGGCACCCAGTTCCATCCCGAGCTCGGGCGCGCCTTCGTGCAGATGCTGCGGGGCGAGGAGGTCGACCCGGTCACCTTGCCGAAGCCCGCGTCCACCCGCCGCTGGTTTCGCCATCGCTCACGCAGCACCGACAACGTGATGTCGCTGGTGGAGGAAACCTGGCCGCCCACGGTCGCCGAGGCCGAGGTGCCCCCGACGCCCCACTCGCTGATACCCTAAGCCGGCTTCGGGCGGTGGTCGCCGTAAGGCGCTCGAGGGAAGCCGGTGCAAGTCCGGCGCGGTCCCGCCACTGTCACCGCGAGCGGCGTCGCACGGCACCAGCCAGCCACTGAGCTCACGCTCGGGAAGGCGCGACGGCGTGATGACCGGAAGCCAGGAGACCTGCCTCCGTCCAGAGCACCGCATTTCTCGCGCGAGCGCTCGCGCAATCCCAAACCTCCGAGGAAGAGGTCGCGGTGCGCATCATCCAGTGTGTGGCTTGCCTGATCGCCGTCGCCGTCGCGGCCGCCGGCTGCGGACGCGTCTCCGACGGGGCGAACCAGGGTGGCGCATCGCAGCGCGTCACCGGCGCCTTCGGGGCGCGCCCGCTCGCCGACACGCACATTCGCGCGGGCGCCACCGCGCTTGCGGCGCTGCGGGCCGGCACCACGGTGGAAACCTCGTTCGGCGGCAAGTTCGTGGCGGCCATGCATGGGCTGAAGTCCGATCGCACCGGCCGGCGCGACTGGTTCTTCTTCGTAAACGGCCTGGCGCCGAACCACGGCGCGGACGAGCAGACCGTGCGGCCGGGAGATCGCATCTGGTGGGACTACCGGCCGTGGGGTGGCGGTCCGTCCGTGCCGGCGGTGGTGGGATCGTGGCCCGAGCCGTTCGTGCACGGCTACCCCGACGCACCGGGCGGCGTGCAGGCCGACCCGCCGCTGGATGACCCGCTGCGTGCGGCAGGCGCACGGGTAGCGCCTGCGCCGTCGCGCTGGCGGGTGATCGTGGGTGCCAGCGACGACCTCGTGCGCCGCGACGCCGCGTGGCGTTCCGCCATCGCCGACCCCCGTGCCGCTGGCCTCACCGTCACCATCGACGCCACGCACATCGGCCGGCTCGCCGCCGACGGCCACACGTTCGTCACGGTGCCGCAGGGACGCGCCGTGGCGGCACTGATCCTGACCGGGCAGCAGAGCGAAGCCGGCGGTGCGGTGATGGTGGTGGCCGGGCGCGACGGCGCTGCGGCAACGGCCGCGGCCAACCGGATCGCGCGCACGCCGGAGGTGCTCCAGGGCCGCTACGCGGTCGTCTTCGACGGGGCCGGCAACCCGGTGGCCGCCGCCGGACGGGACCTGCCGTGAACGGGCGCGCCCCGGGGCCGGTGCTCTTGCTGGGGGCCGGAGTCTGCACGCTGGCGTTCAGCACGGACCATCCGTTCATCATCGGGGCGCTGCTCGTGGTCGCGCTCGTGCTGCACCACGCCGCGCGGGCGAGCCGCTTCGTGCTCGTGATGGCGACCGTGCTGGGGCTGGGCGTGGCGCTGCTGAACCCGTTCGTGCAGGCGTCCGGCGAGCTGATCCTGTTCGAGCTCCCGCGCCTGCCGATCTTCGACATGCAGGTGACCCTGGAGGAGGTGGTGGCCGGCCTCACCCTCGGGGCGCGCGCCGCCGCCGTCACGATCGTGGTGATGGCAACGCTGGCGCTGGCCGACCCCGACCGCCTGCTGGAGCTGGCGAGCAGGCTCATGCCGCGCTCGGCCCTGGCGGCGTCGATCGCCGCTCGCCTGGTGCCCACGTTTCGGCGGGATGCGCAGTCGCTGGTCGAGGCATCGCGCCTGCGTGGCCGCTCGCCACGGTCCGGTGGCTTCGCGCGGCGCGCGCAGGCGGCGGCGACGCTGGCACTGCCGCTGGTCGGCTCGGCGCTGGACCGCTCCATCGACGTGGCCGAGGCGATGGCGGCCCGCGGGTACGGCGCCGGGCCGCGCACGCGCCGACCCGGCGCGCCGCTGCGCGGATCCGACCGCCTGCTGATCGCCGCCGGGGTGGCGCTGCTTGCGCTGGGGGCGGCGGCCGTCGTCGGCGCGGTCGGCACGTTTCGCTTCTTCCCGACGATGTCGACGCCGACCGTGCGCGACGCGACGGCCGCCGTGGCGTGCCTGGCGCTCGGTGCGATCACCGGGCTGGCGGCACGCCGATGATCGTCGCAAGCGTCGAGCGTCTGACCTTCACGCCCGGCGAGCGCACCGTCCCGGCGCTCGACGACGTGAGCCTGCGGATCCGGGCCGGCGAGGTGGTGCTGGTGCAGGGCCCGTCCGGGTCCGGCAAGACCACGCTGCTGCGGGCGCTCGCCGGACTGGTGCCGCACTTCCACGGCGGCCGGTTCCGGGGGCAGGTGCTGGTGGGCGGCCTCGACACCCGTCGGGTCACGCCGGGTGAGCTCGCCCGCCACGTGGGGTGCGTCTTCCAGGATCCCGAGACGCAGGCCGTGCGATCGACGGTGCGCGCCGATGTCGCGTTCGGGCCTGAGAACCTGGGAGTGGCCGCCGACGACATCGCGCCGGCCGTGGAGCGGGCGCTGCAGTCGGTCGGCGTTGCGGCGCTGGGCGATCGCGACATCGCCACGCTGTCGGGCGGCGAACGGCAGCGCGCCGCCATCGCCGGGGTGCTCGCCACCAACCCGCGACTGCTCCTGCTGGACGAGCCCACCTCCCAGCTCGACCCGTCGGGGGTGGCGCACCTCGACGCCCTGCTGCGCGCACTCGCAGCGCGCGGGGTGGCGGTGGTGCTGACCGAGCACCACGCCCACCGCCTGGGCATCCACCCGGACCGCGTGCTGACGTTGCACGGCGGCCGACTGGTCGCGTCACCGCCCACATCGCCGCCCGAGCCACCGTCGCCGATGGAGCCCGGGGCGCCATCGCTGCAGGTCGCCGGCGTACACGCCACCTACGGCGGCGGGGACGTGCTCGCCGGCTGCGACCTCACCCTGCACGCCCGCACCATCACGGCGCTGCAGGGGCCGAACGGATCGGGCAAGTCGACGCTGCTGCGCGCCATCGCCGGCCTGCATCCGGTCACCGCCGGGGCGATCGCGCTCACGGGCCGCGTCGTGACGGACCTCAGCCCGGAGGACCGGGTGCCCACCCTCGGGCTGCTGCCACAGGACGGTGGTCGGCGGCTGATCAACGAACGCGTGCGCGACGAGCTGGCCTCGGGGCTGCATGGGCTCGGACGCGTCGAGCGTGAGCGACGCCTCGAGCGCGTGGCCGACGAGCTCGACCTCGCACAGCTGAGCGCGGCGCATCCCCTGGACCTGTCGGTGGGCGAGCGCGAGCGGGTGGCGCTGGGGGTCGTGCTGGCGATGGAGCCGCGGGTGATCATGCTCGACGAGCCCACGCGGGGGATGGACGGCGAGCGCCGGGCCTTGCTCGGCAGTGCCCTGCGCGGTCGGGCCGCGGAGGGCGCCGCCGTACTCGTGGTGACCCACGACCCGCAGTTCGCGCTGGCGGTCGCCGATCGGCACGTGGCGATGGAGCTTGGCGTGGTGGTCGACGCCGCGCACGCGGTGCCGGCATGAGCGGCGGCGTGCTGATCGTGACCGTCGCGCTGACGGTGCTGGCGGTCGGCCTCATCGCCGTGGAGCGCGGCGCGAACGACCCGCGTCGGCTGGCGGTGATCGCCGCGCTGGCTGCGGCCGCGGCCGCCGGCCGGCTGCTGTTCGTCGCCGTGCCCAGCGTGAAGCCGGTGAGCGTGGTGGTGGCGGCCACCGGCGCCGTGCTCGGGCCACGTGCGGGCTTCGCCGTTGGTGCGCTCACGCCGCTGCTGTCGAACATGGCGCTGGGTCAGGGCACGTGGACGCCCGGTCAGATGGCACTGTGGGGGCTTCTGGGCGTGGGCGGCGCCCTGCTGGGCCCCGTGTGCCGCGACCCGCGCGGCCTGGCCGCCCTGACGTTCGTGTGGGGCTACCTGTTCGGCTGGGGCATGAACCTGTGGGACCTCGCGGTGCTCGGCCCCGCGGTCAACTGGAGCGCCTTTGCCGCGAAGGCCGGCACCAGCGTGTGGTTCGACACCGCCCACGCGGTCGGCAACGTGGTGTTCGCGCTCACGATCGGCGCGGGCCTCGTGCGGCTGCTGATGCGCTACCGCGCTCGCCTCACCACCGCGATCGTGTGGGAGCCGGCCGGAGGCTGACCGCCGCTATCCGGCGATCGCACGAGCGCGACCCAGCAGGCGCTCGCAGGCGAGGTCCGCGCGGCGCCGGGCTTCGACGATCCAGGCACGGTCGGTGATCGACCGATCGCGACCGTCGGCGACCATCGCCGCGATCTGATCGGGCGTCGCGGCACCGGTCTGCGAGCGCGCCCGCAGGCAGGCCGCCGGGTCGAGGGCGTCGGCGATCGCCCCGTCGGGGATGTGCACCCGGGTGCCGGCGATCTCGAGACCGATGGTGCGCAGCAACTCGGCGGTGAGCGCCGACGGCGGCTGCCCCTCGGCTGCGAGCCGGCGTACGGCCCGCCCGACGATGGTGTGCGCCGTGCGGTAGTCCACGTCGGCGACCTGCGCCACCACGTCGGCCACGTCGGCCGCAACGGTGAAGCCCTCGCGGGCGGCCTCGGCCAGGCGCGCGGCATGAACGGTCATGTGCGCCACCACGGACGCCGCCAGCGCGGCCGTCGCGGTGGCGGTCTCGAGCAGCGCCGGGATGCCGCCGTTCAGCACCTGGTAGTGGTCGGTGCGCGCGGAGCCGGTGTGCAGCGCGGTGAGGATCGTGGTGACGGCGCCCGCCGCCTCGGCCGCGGCGGCACGGATGACCGGCAGGGCATAGGGGTTCTTCTTCTGCGGCATCAGGTCGCTCTGGCGGCTGTGGGCGTCGGCCAGCTCCACGGCGCCGAACTCACGGCTGCAGAGGATCTCCAGGTCCTGGGCCAGCTGCGACAGCCCGGCCAGCGCGATGGCGACGACCGAGGCCAGGTCCGCGTATCCGTCGGCTGCCCACATGGCGTCCTTGGTGTGGACGGCGACCTCCTCGCACCCCAGATACTCGGCCAGCCGTGTGCGGTCGGTGGGCCAGCGCGACCCGGCGCTGCCACCCACCCCGGCGACGCTGTGATCGAGCCAGGCGTGCACGCGCCGCAGTCGCTCCACATCGCGACGGACGGCTTCGGCGAAGCCCAGCAGCAGGTGGCCGAACGTGGTGGGCTGTGCCGGCTGCAGGTAGGTGTAGTCGGCGGCCAGTGTCGCGGCATGCCGTTCGCCCTGGTCGGTGAGCGCGTCGGCGACGTCGAGCAGCGCGCTCGCCAGCGTGAGCACACGCTCGCGCGCGACCAGGCGGAGCGCCACGCGGAAGGCCTCGCGGCGGGGACGTCCGGCGGTGAGCCAGCCGGAGGCGGCCGGGCCCACCCGTTCGCGCAGCAGGTACTCGCGGTTGTTGAAGGCATCGCCACGAGCGGCATCCCAGGGCAGTCGGTCCGCGATCTCGTGCAGCTCCAGGAGGCCGGCCACGAGGTCACGGCCGATCTCACCGCGAATCGCCCCACCGTCCACCAGCACCACCGCGTGGGCGAGATCCGACAGCGACAGCGCGGTTGCGAGCGGTCGCCCGTGGGCGATCTCGGCGGCATGCCCGGCGGCCACGAGCTCCGGCGCGGGTCCGCCGGCGAGGCGCGCGCTGCGCCCGAGGTCGCCGCCGGCCGCGGTGTCGGTCACGCGGGTCCCGCGACGTCGTACCCGGCGTCCTCGATGGCGGCGGTGACGGCGTCGCCGGCGGCGTCGCCCAGGACGGTCACGGTCTTGGCGTCGACGTCGACCGCCACGTGGGCCACGCCGGGAACCACACCGACCGCCGCCTCGATGGCGGCCTTGCAGTGGTTGCAGCTGATCTCAGGGACAGAGAGCACGGAGGTTGCCATGTCGTCATTGTATGGCCCGGCTGCGGCGCTCCGCAGCCGCCGGGTTGCCCGTTGCCGACGGATGGCCAGGCGCCGCGCATGTATTCTGCGCCGACCACGTTCTCCACGTCACCGAGGTCTTACGTGCGCCGCATTCCCGCTTGGATCCTTCTCGTGCTTGCCCTGCTGACCGCAGCCCTGCTGATCGTGGGCATCCGCGAACGTCACGAGATCGGGCCGTTGCCGATCGCCCTCGGAGTGCTGTGGGGTTTGTTCGTGCTGGGTTCCGCGCCGAAGATCTTCAGCCAGAAGGATCATCACCAGCACTGACCCCGGCAAGTGGCGTCACCACGACGCTGCGCACCGCCAGGTCGGCCAGCGTCTGGTGCGCCGGGGTGCGGAAGTACCACAGGTACCCGACGGGCAGCACGCTGCACCCCACGTACTTCACCAGCCAGCGCACCGCTGAGCGGCCCGAGCCGATCGGCGTGCCCTGATCGATGTCGAGGGTGCGCAGGCCGATGAGCCGTTTGCCCGGAGTGGCGCCCGTGCGCCCCTCCGGCAGGATCGACCAGAGGATGCCGACGATCGGGTAGGCGGCCACCGCGAACGGCCAGCCGCCGATGCGCGCCGCCAGGTACGGCACCACGATGTACGGAATGGCGTCGACGAGCCACGCGCCGGTGCGGGCGCCGAACGTGCCGAGGCTGGCCCGCAACGCCGCGGTCACGCGCCGCCGAACTCGGGGTTGCGGCGCTCGCGCGCGGCCGCGACGCCCTCGGCCAGATCCTTCGATCCGAAGGCCCGCACGCGGTACTGCTGCGCCTTGCCTTCGGCCTGGTCGTTGTCGAGGATCGCGCGCAGCACCACCCGCATGCCCTCCACGGCGATGGGTGCGTTGGCGGCGACGGCCGCGGCCATGCGCTGCGCCATCGGCATGAGCTCGGAGGGCGAGGCCAGGTGGTTCACCAGCCCGATCTCGTGGGCGAACCGCGCCTCGAAGGCCCGACCGGTGAGGAACAGCTCCCGCGCGCGGGCCATGCCGATCTCCGTGGCGAAGCGGCGCAGGCCCTCGGCCGTGTAGACCAGACCGATGCGGGCCGGCGGCATCGCCAGACGGGCGCCGTCGCGCGCGACCCGCCAGTCGCAGGCCATCGCAAGCTCGAGCCCGCCACCCACCGCGTCGCCGTTGATCACCGCGATCGTCGGAAACGATGCCTTCCCGATGGCCGCGGCGACGGTCGCGATCCCCTGCTCGATGCGCTTGATGCGCTCGGCCCAGGGCCCGGCGTCGTCGGTGCCGAGCTCGGCGCCGCTGGAGAAGTGCCGGTCGCCGCCGCCGGTGAGGATCGCGGCACGCACGCCCACGCACTGGTCGGGCGCGTACTGCTTGGCCATCTGGCTGAGGATGCGCTCGGTGAGCGCGTTGGCGCGCCCCTCATGGACGATGCGCAGCGTCATGATCGCGCCGTCGTCGGTGCGATCGACGCGGTCGGGCAGCGGCGGCAGATCGGTGCTCACCCCGGGAATCTACCGTGGGTTGGACGTGAGGACCCTTGCCGCCCACCGGCGACACCGACCGCGGCGACCTCATCGCGCCGGCCGAGTGCCGGCGACTGGCCCGGCCAGATGGCGAACGCTGACAGTTCCATAGCGAAGTCTTACGTGGCGCTCATCCCCTGGTCACAGGACGCACATGCGTGGTCCACAGACTGCGCCGGTCCAGCGCCGCGGTCGGCGCCGGTTGACAAGGGAGGCGAGGGAAGATGGGACGCAAGTCAAAGATCTTGGTCGCATGCGCAGGCGTCGGGGTGGGGCTGGTCGCCCTGTCCGGGCAGCCGGCATCCAACCAGGCGTACGCCGATGCGACCGTGAACACGCGCTCATGCGACACAAGGACGTTCACGACGAAGGTGCGCGATGTGAACGCGGCGGAGGGCGTGGCGGTGACGCGACTCCACGCGCATACGTACCCCGGGCGCACGGTCATCAGGAAGAAGCAGCGCATCGCAGTCGACCTCAAGCGCAACGTCAGCGTGAGCGTCGACGTGAGCTCGGACGCCTCGGTCGGGGCCGGAGGCATTCTCAAGAAAGTGGTGAAGCTCTACATCGACGCCCACGGGCAGATCGACGTGAAGGTGACCTTCTCCGAGGATCGCCACAGCAGCCTCATCGTCGTCAACCGGGAGCGAACGGTCATCCCGGCCGGGAAGACCGTCGTGTGGTTCAAGGGCTACCGCACGCTCGCGGGCTCGTTCAAGTATTCGGTCTGCCACCACATGAGCGGCATGCCGGAACATGTCGGGATCGTCGAGTGGAAGCGCGGTCACTTCACCACCTACGGCTACTACAGCGATGGGGGCCAGCGCTGCGACTTCAAAGCCAATGAGCCGGTTGCGCGCGCAGCCAGGCAGGCGGTCTGCGGGTAACTGTTCCGATGGAATCGTCGGGCCGCCCCTGGTGATCCCGGGGCGGCCCGCGCAGTGACCGTTCGCCACGGTTATCCTCACGTCGATGACCTACCGCATCCTGCCGGCGGCCGAGCAGTTCTGGCGCCCCTCCAATCAGATGAAGGTGGACAACACCGACCTCGGCCGGCAGCTCGAGGCGACCACGTTGGGTGCCCGCTTCTGGCGCCTCCGTCCAGGACAGGCCTCGACACTGCACCGCCACGTCGCGACCACCGAGCTGTACGTCCTCATCGAGGGAACGGGCCGCCTGCGCGTCGACGACGAAGTCGTGACCCTGCCACCGCACTCCGTCGTGCTCGTCGAGCCCCAGCACGTGCGCCAGGTGTTCAACGACACCGACGCCGACCAGCTGTGGCTCATCGTCGGAACGCCGGTGGAGGCCGCGAACACGCTCGAGATGACCCCCGAGCAATTGGCGCGCCTCTACCCGGAGGGCCCGAAGGCGCTGCCGCCGGAACTGGGCGGCGGCCAGGCGCCGTAGCGCGCCCGGCGATACCAAGGCCCCCCCGGAGTTCGCCGTGCGTGCATCCTTTGGGTTGGCGATCCCTCGAGCAGACGCTGTCCCAAAGTCGCCATCGGCTGGAGGCTGAGATGTTGCCATTGTCATGGGACGCGTCACGGCACAGCGTGCAACCGTGGCACCAATGCTCCCGTGTCGCGATCACACGTGTGGTTTGCCCCGCGCCGAACTGGAGGTAGCCTCATGGCGATGGCAATGGCGCTCGCACCGCGCAAGCTCACCGTCGACGAGGTCATCTCGATGGCCCAGACGGGACTCATCGGCGAGACCGAACGGTTGGAGCTCGTCGACGGGACGCTCTACGAGATGAGCCCGGAATCGTACGACCATGTGGACGTCACCGGGTGGGTCGTCCGCGAACTCCTGCGAGCGTACGGTGACGAGTACCACGTCCGCAGCAACTCCACGCTGCCCACGGGTCGGCACACGTTCCTGCAGCCCGACGCATACGTCGTGCGCGCCGACCGCCCGACCTGGCCAACGCCGGCCGACATCCCACTCGTTGTCGAGGTGGCGGTGACGAGCAGCGCCTACGACCGCGGGCTGAAGGCATCCCTGTATGCCCAATGGGGGATTTGCGACTACTGGGTGATCGACCTGCGACAGCGGGAGCTCGTACGGTTCACGGAGCCACACGATGGGCGCTACACGTCCACGAGCGTGGTCGACGAGGGATCTGTCGTCATTCCCGGCACGACCAGTGAGCTGACACTCGCAGCGATCCTGCGCCCACCTCACGACACATAGCGACGGTCGCGTGTCGTGTTCAGCCGGTTCCTGCGTGGTCGGCAAGCCACAGCGTGACACCTGCCGACGATCCGGACGGTTTGCCGCCCGCGCGACGTCGCACCGCAGAGTGCTCAGCGCCTCCCGGGGCGCGGCACCTCCGGGCGCGCGAGCCGCCGCATACCGCCGAGCACTCATCACCCGCAACCGTCGACCGCCTACGAACCCAGGTCGGCCAGCTCCAGCACGCGGGCGATCAGGTCGTCGAAGCTCATGCCCGCGGCCTGCGCCGCCTTCGGCACCATGCTGGTGTCGGTGAGCCCGGGGATCGTGTTGAGCTCCAGCACCCAGGGCTCGTCGTCGGCGTCCAGCAGGATGTCGACGCGGCCGAAGCCGTGGCAGTCGAGCACCCCGTAGGTCTCGAGTGCCACCTGTGTCACCGTGTCGGCCACGTCAGGCGCGAGGTCCGCGGGCGAGATGAGGTCGGTGGCACCGGGGGTGTAGCGCGACTCGAAATCGTAGAACTCCTTGCCGAGCGGCACGGCCTCCACGATGGGCAGCGCCATGGGGCGCTCACTGCCGACGATCGCCACCGCCAGCTCGCGCCCGGCGACGTAGCGCTCCAGCAGCAGGCGCTTGTCGTAGGCGAGCGCACCCATCAGCGCGGCCGGAATCTCCGACGGCTCGTGGGCCAGCTTGATGCCGAGCGCCGATCCCCCCCGGGCCGGCTTCACCACCACCGGCAGCCCCAGCTGCGACTCGATGTCGGGCAGCAGGTCCGCGGCCCCCAGCTCGCGAAACGCCTCCTGCCCGAAGGCGTACGAGGGCGGGGTCGGCACGCCGGCGGCGGCCAGCATCGCCTTCGCCACCACCTTGTCCCACGCCCGCTCCGACGCCGACACGCCGCTGCCGGTGTAGGGGATCCGCAGGATCTCGAGCAGCTCCTGCACGGTGCCGTCCTCGCCGCCGTGCCCGTGCATGGCGATGAAGGCGACGTCCGGCTTCTCGGCCTTCAGCTGCTTCACCATCGTCTTGTCGACGTCGAGCGCCACCACCTCGTGGCCGAGCCGCCGCAGCGACGCCTCCACGTTGCCGGCGCTGCGCAGGCTCACCTCACGCTCGAACGAACGGCCACCCTTGAGCACGACGACCTTCATCGCCCACCGCCGAGGTCCTCGTAGATCTCCATCATCTCGCGGATGACCTCGCCCAGCCGCCGTACACCCTCGGTGATCACGTCCGGCGGGTTCTGCGAGAAGTTCAGCCGCATGTTGTTGGCGCCGGTCCCGTCGAGGAAGGCCGCGCCACCCGGCACGAACGCGACGTCGCGATCGAGCGCGCGGGGCAGCAGGTCCTTGGTGTCGATCATCTTCGGCAGCGTGGCCCACACGAACAGGCCCCCACGCGGGCGCGTCCAGGTGGCGGTCGCCGGGAACTCCTCTTCGAGCGCGGTGAGCAGCGCGTCCCGACGCTTGCGGTAGATCTGGTTGAGCCGCGCCACATGGTCGCGCCAGTCGTAGCGACGCATGTACTCCAGGATGAAGCGCTGGTCGAACGTGCCGGTGCACAGATCGCCGGCCTGCTTGCCCAGGTTCATCTGGCGCAGCACCGGTGGCGGCGCCGCCACCCAGCCAACGCGCAGCCCTGGCGACAGGATCTTCGAGAAGGTGGAGACATAGATCACCCAGCCCTCGCCGTTGTCCAGCTCGTAGAGCGACGGCAACGGCTCGCCGTCGAAGCGCACCTGGCCGTAGGGGTTGTCCTCCACGATCATCAGCTCGCGACGGTGCGCGATGTCGATGAGCATGCGCCGGCGCTCCTCCGACATGGTCACGCCGGCCGGATTGTGGAAGTTCGGGATCGTGTAGAGCAGCTTCACCGGCCGGCCCTCGGCGGCCAGGCGGTCGAGCGTGGGCTCCACCAGCTCCACGCGCATCCCGTCCTCGTCCACCGGGATGTGGACGACGTGCGCCTCGTGGGTGGTGAACACCGGCACGGCGCCCGGGTACGTGGGTCCTTCGGCGATCACCGCCTCGCCCGGGTCGACGAACGTGCCGACCGACAGGTTGATGCCCTGCTGGCCGCCGGTGGTGATCATGATCTCGTCGGCGGTGGCAGTGGCCCGCTCGTGCGCCATGATCTGCACGATGCGCTCGCGCAGCTCACGCGACCCCTCGGTGGGGCCGTACTGCAGCGCCGAGGCCAGGTGCTCGCCCGCAATGGCCGAGGTCACGTCCTCGAACACCTCACGCGGAAACGACGCGGTGTCGGGGAAGCCGCCGGCCAGCGAGATGATCTCCTTGCGCTCGGCCAGCGACATCAGGTCGCGCATCGCCGACGCCTTGATGTTGCGCGCGCGAACGGCGAAGCGCCGTTGATACCTGTCAGCGTCCTCGGGTGTCACCTTGCTATGGGCACCTTGTCGTTCCTGCTCGATCGCCACGTCTCTCACTTCTCCGTACCGCGGTCCGCCGAGTGTAGAGCGACCCGCGTGGATGGGCCAATTTCAGGGCTTTGGTACCATCGTTCGTCGTGACAGTGCCCGATGCCTCCTCGGCGCGACCGCCGCGCAACAAAGTGTTCCGCCTGCCGAAGCTGCGGGACGCGAGCCGGGCAGACTGGCGCCAGCTGATCAGGTTCTGTCTCGTCGGCGCATCGGGCGTCATCGTGAACATGGCGGTGTTCGCCGTGGCCTTCAAGATCTGGCACATCGAACACACCCTCGCGGCCATCATCGCGTTCGCCGTGGCCTGGTCCACGAACTTCGCCCTCAACAAGCACTGGACCTTTCGCCGGCACAACCTGGGCGTCTGGCGCCAGGGGTTTCGCAACCTCACCGTCAGCATGGTCGGTCTGGCGGTGCAGCTGGGCCTGCTGAACCTCTTCGTCGTCCTCGGCGCGTACGAGATCTGGGCGCAGCTGGCGTCCATCGCGCTGGTCACACCGCTGAACTTCCTGCTCAACCGGCGCTGGTCGTTCCGGTAGGGATGCGCCCTTCGTGCCGCGCGGGCCGGCTCGCCGCCGCCGTCGCGGTGCTCGCGCTGCTGGTCGCACCACACACGGTCGGGGCGGCGACCACCGCCAGGGCCGGCGACGCGCTCGCGGGAGCCGTGACCCCGCCCCCGGCCCCCAAGCTGACGCTTGCCAAGGCGAAGGCCATCGCCCGCACCGCCCCCGAGTTGCAGCGCTGGCGGGCCGACCATCCCACCAAGCGCATCGGCGGCGAGATCAGGGAGGGCACCTGGACGATCGGCTACGTGGACGCCAAGGAGGTGACCCACGCCCAAGTGCTGGTGAGCGACGCCACCGGCAAGGTCACCGAGGTGCGCACCGGGCCCCAGGTGGCCTGGCAGATGGCCCGCGGCTACAAGGGCGCCTTCGGGCGATCGATCACCAAGCCGGTGATCTGGATCCCGCTGTTCATCCTGTTCCTGGCGCCGCTCCTGCGGTGGCGCCGGCTGCTGTCGTGGCACACGCTGGACCTGTTGATGCTGTGCGGGTTCGGCGTGTCGCTCGTGTGGTTCAACCGCGGCGAGATCTTCACCTCGGTG
>WBZQ01000235.1_pt1 | contig 49263 bp, 35 predicted proteins | sample 5204251 | NCBI WGS metagenome assembly WBZQ01 (sample SAMN12412402, study PRJNA552823) | activated sludge metagenome | isolation source: activated sludge from nitrification reactor of wastewater treatment plant... | place: USA: Virginia | collected 2017-09 | reverse complement strand
ATTTGGTCGCCCTTGGGGAGCGACCGCTTATCGATTATGTAATTGAAGCCGGACGATCAAGCCGGACAGTGACTCGGTTGCTCTGCTCGACGGAGCATCCGGAGATTGCAACAGAATGTGTGCGAATGGGTGTCGATGTTCACCATCGCCCTGCCGATCTCTGCCAAGACGATACTCCAGTTCTGGATGTGATTCGGCACCTGTTAGAAGATTGTGCACGCCAGGGCGATTCTGTGCCAGAGATGATTGTATTATTGCAGCCGACTTCCCCGTTCGTGTTGCCCTCTGACATCGATGAGGCAGTGACCACGTTACGTCAAGACCCTCATGCTGACTCCGTCCAAACAATCTGTTCTTTTCCTCATAACATGCATGCCTACAATCAACGGGTGGTTGAGGAGGGGTTCTTGAGGTTTAGGTTCGCCGCCGAAAGGAAGGATTGCTATAACAAGCAGCGCAAGCCGACGTTTTACATCTTCGGTAATCTACTTGTGGTGAGGGTTCGAACAATCAGAGAACAAGCAGATCTATTTGGCGTCAGGTCCCTCCCTAAGATGGTGGAGTACGCCTATGGGATTGATGTCGATGGGTATGAGGATCTCAAGAGAGCGGAATGGTTGTTAGCTTCCGGTCAAGTTTCCCTCCCACATATGAGTGCGTAGTCCTCCTATGTTTTCAGTGGATGAGTGCCAATTTTTTCGAGCGCTCATGCTGGTCTTCTCTTCCACATAGTAGTGAATCTAATCATTTTGCATGGTGAGTCTTGAGTATGATGCGTGAACAATATGAGCGCCTCGCGGAGTGGTTAAAGCGATCGACTTTCTCGGAAGCTCTGGCATCCCTTGGTGTGCGAAGTGTGCTTGGCGAGGCGTTGCGATGGTGTCTCTTCACTGAAGAGCGGCATCGCTCTCGGGCGATTCGACGTGATTACCTAACGTGTCGTGCGACAATTGAGGCCATGAGTAACGAACTGCCTTCGGGAGATCCATCAAAGCCAGTCTGGATGATTGGCAGCATGCATACTGTGTGGGGAGTCAAGTTGGAGGGAATCATTTCCGTGGCGGTTCGCCTGGCAGGGATGATGCCTGTGGCGGTAAATACTTCTCGATTCAGGTGGGTCGAGCGATATCACCGAAGTTTTGCGATTCATCGCAGTATCAATGTGGAGAGTTTTCATGAGGTCGTGGCAGAAAGCTCCTCTCAGGACGCCTGGGATATAGTACCGAATGTTGCCTCTCTGCCTGAATTGATGGAATTGACATACCATGGTGTGGACGTTGGTAGAATTGCGGTCTCGAATCACGTGTATAAGAATAAGTTCGCGCAATTTGATTTTTCGAATGTGGCGACGAGGGCTGCGATTTGGCGGGAGATTTTGGCCATTCAGAAGAACGTTCACGCCGCTGAAGCGATGCGGAAGGCATTTCCACCTGTGATGGGCATGCTCCTTGAGAAGGGCATCTCTCCTTTTGCTGAAATATTTGGGGCCTGTGTTGCGGCGGGGATTCCGGTCGTTCAGTATGTGGGATCGCAGAACACGAACCAGTATGTGCTCAAGCGGTACACTGCCAGGAATCGGCACCAGCATCCGTTCTCATTAGATCCTTCGACTTGGGAAGCTACGAAAAAGATGCCGTGGTCGTCGGGTCGCTCGGAGAGTCTGATGACCGAGTTTTCTGAAAGCTATGAGAAGGGAACGTGGTTCAATCGGCGTTATCTTCATCAGGATAAAAAGATTAAATCACGAGACGAGGTGATTCAGCAGCTGAGTCTCGATCCCAATAAAAAGACGGCCGTGGTTTTTTCTCATGTCCTCTGGGATGCGACATTTTTTTACGGGACAAGTTTGTTCCAGGATTACGAAACGTGGCTGATTGAGACGGTGCAGGCCGCGTGCAAGAATTCCAACCTCAATTGGTTGATCAAGCTGCATCCAGACCTTGTGTGGAAATTGAAGTATGAGAAACACACCGGTGAACTTCGAGATTCCATCGCGATTCGAAGCGCCGTTGGGAAGCTCCCGGACCATGTGAAAGTCATTGCGCCGGATACAGACCTTAGTACGTTGTCATTCTTCCAGATTACCGATGTGTGCGTAACGGTCAGAGGCACGATCGGAATTGAAATGGCCTGTCATGGTATCCCCGTACTCACGGCTGGAACAGGACGGTATGCAGGACTTGGCTTTACCGTGGATTCCAGTACAAAAGACGATTATTTGAGGCGTCTGGCTCAGGCGCATACGATACCGCGGCTTGCTGATGCGCAGATAGAGCTTGCTAGGCGATTTGGATATGTGCTGTTCATGCGCAGACCCTGGCCAGTCCAAAGCTTTCAATTGGTAAAGAAGCCTATGAGCAGTGTCGGCGACCCTCTCGATACCAACATTGTGTTTCAGCCTGAGAGTGGTCTCAAGCTGGCTTATGCACCAGATCTTGAGCAACTCGCACTATGGCTGCAGTCCGAAGAAGCGGATTTTCTAAGGTCTGATGAAAGTCCTAGGCAGGAATCTGTTTTCTAGGGTACTAGTCCCCGGCACATCCGAAAGCACTAATCACGTGATGAAAGTTGTACATATTGGTACTGCTGACAATAGCGGCGGTGCAGCGCGTGCCGCATTTCAACTGCATACGGGGTTGCTAGCCAGCGGCCATGATTCATCTATGCTGGTTGGGCAAAAGACGGAGCCGCGGCAGGAGATTGATCGTATCGGATTCCCCCGCACCATCCCAGGGAAAATCTGCGATCGTATGGTGCGAAATTGTGAATCGTGGACCGGCCTTCAGTACTTGATTCAACCTCTGAAGAATAAATTTCTAAATCATCCATTTGTAAAGAATGCCGATGTGATTCATCTGCATAACCTGCATGGAAGCTTTTTCTCGTTCACAATACTGCCAAAGCTTGCTCGTCAGGCACCCCTTGTCTGGACCCTGCACGATACCTGGGCTCTCACGGGGCATTGCTCCTACAATTATGATTGTGAGCGCTGGCAGACGGGATGCGGGCATTGTCCAAACTTGGGCGAGTATCCGAGTATTCTTATAGACACGACCTCATTTTTGTGGCGCAAAAAATATCAGAGCTATCAACAATCCGACATCACCGTGGTCGCACCCTCCCGATGGTTAACTGACATGGCCAAGGAAAGCCCTCTATTTGAAGGGCATGAAATACGTTGTATTCCATACGGTATTAACCTGGATGAGTTCCACCCTGGCGGACAGTTGGAGGCCAGAGATGCATTGGATATCCCGAGGGGCGCGCAAGTGATTATGGTGGTGGCCTTTGCTGACCAGATTGCAGGTGCAAGCAGGAAGGGTTCCCGGTTTTTTAGGGAGGCACTGAAAACTCTCAATCTGAAACGGCGCCCGTGGATTCTGTCAGTGGGGAGTCGAGGAGTGTTTGAGAACTGCAAGGATTTAGTCTCCGTTCGGGAAGTTGGTTATTTAGGCTCTTCAGATCTAATGCGTCGTTGCTACGTTGCGGCCGATGTGTTCGTGCTGCCCACTCTCGCAGACAACCTGCCCGTCTCGTTGATTGAGGCCACTGCTTCGGGGACGCCGAGTGTTGCCTTTCAGGTCGGAGGTGTGCGGGATATTGTGATTCATAAGGAGACTGGGTATCTGGCAGTGCATGAGGACGCCGTCGATTTGGCAAATGGCATTCGCTGGGTCTTGGCTGACAGCACTCGACTGGCTGCCATGAGGCGCCGATGCCGAGAGCATGCTCGGCAGGAATACTCCATACAATTGGAGGTTGAGAGATATCTTGAACTCTACCGTGGACTCAAGATGGCGGGCACAAGCCTTTAATACTGCTGTGTCAGATAGAGCGTAGGCTGCCGACTGTCGCAACTATGGTGATTAGTTTTTTGCCCATGCTTTGATGGCTGCCGGTAGTGTCAATTAGGGTCAATTGAGGCTGGCAGGGCATATATTGGGTTGAATAACTCACAACTGTGATTTGATGAAAAGTATGGTTTTTAGAGAGAAGTACTCTGTCATCTAGTGTCCGAGTGTATCGCTAAAAAATGCAAGGCATTGAGTGACATTTCCTGAAACCTCCTACGGCATCGTAAAACGGCTTCAGACGATCGAGGCCTGGGCGGCAGCGGTCGCGAAGCGACTAGGCATTCCGTCGCTGTCGATTCTCGATTTCGGGTGCGGTACGGGTGATCATGTGACCTATCCCCTGGCCCGTTTGGGACATCGGGTGCTAGGGGTGGACATGCATGAGCCGTCCATTCTAGAGGCGCGACAGCGATATCCGCTGCCGAATCTTCGGTTTCGGACGGCCCGTCTCGAAACGTTGATCGAAGAAGGTGTGGCCGTCGACCTGATTATCTGTTCCGAAGTCCTGGAACATCTCCAGCAGCCGCAAGCCTGTCTCAGCCTCCTACGGCGGTTGTTGAATCCGAACGGGGCCTTGATCATTACCACCCCCAACGGGTATGGATCCTACGAAATGTTCTGTCGTATCCAACGGGGGCTGGCCAGGATCGGGGTTGATCAGATGATGCGTGGCCTGGTCCATGCGCGGCGGAGGATGCATGCGCAATCCGACGAGACGGCACCGTTGGCACAGAACTCCTTCCAGCAGGAACAGGTCGGATTTCTAAATTTTGAATCCGGGCATGTGCAGTTTTTTCGTGTCCGGCGCCTCCAGGAGATCTTCCGCACTGGCGGTTTCCGCGTAACCGAGCGGCGGGCGAGAACCTTCCTGTGCGGACCCTATATCGATGTGCTGCTGCGGGTGCCGCCGTTTCGACAGGCGCTGTACCGAATGAACAATCGGGTTGCCGATGTCCTGCCATTTTCCTGGTCCGCCGATTGGATGTTTCTTCTCGCCCCGACTGAAAAGAGTGCCGCGTGACGCAGGACTTCCCTCGTATTCTGGTGGTAACGGGAAACAACTTCAATCTCGTGACCGGCGGCGGGATCACGCTGACCAATCTATTCCGGGGGTGGCCGGCTGATCGGCTCGCCAATCTGCACGACGACGCCACTCCGGTTGACCGGACCGTCTGTCGGAATTTCTATCGTCTGACGGAGCAGGAAATCCGTTGGGTCTGGCCCTTTTCGTTGATCAGGCGATCCTACGGGCGATTTAAAAATCACTCGGCGGGGACGCCGCAATCAACCGGCACAGGGGGTCCGTCGGCAGGCACGTCTGCTATTGAGACGGCCAAACGAGTCATCGGTGATAGCGTGCCCAAACGCGCTTGCCTCACGAAAGACCTTACGGCGTGGGTTGAAGACTTTCGGCCGACCCTACTGTACGGATTCCTGGGTTCTCTGGAGCAGGTGGATCTCACGCGGCAACTGGCAAAGCGATGGGCGATTCCCCTGGTGGTGCATATGATGGATGACTGGCCCGCCGTGCTGCATACTGGTGGCCTTTTGGGGCCGGTCGTGGGCCCGCTGTTGCGGCATGAATTGAAGGCCACGCTCCGCGAGGCGACCGGTCGATTCGCCATCTGCGAGCAGATGTGCGAAGAATATCACCAGCGCTACGGCTATCCGTTTCTGCCGTTTCAGAACGCGCTTGATATCGAACGGTGGTTGCCGGATTCCCGAACCGAGTGGAAGGCAGGTTCCCCATTTGTCCTGCGGTACGTGGGATCCATCGTGCCGGACGGACAGCGGGAAAGTTTGAGAGACATCGCTCGCGCCGTAGCCCGGTTGGCAGCCGACGGACTCGACGTGCAACTCCGGATTCATTCTCCGGCGCATGAGTCCGCGTATCTTCACGACCTGGCTTCTCCGGCCGTCAGAATCGAAGGGCCGCCCGATCCGACATCGATCGCGCGGTTGCTGGCCGGGACGGATCTGTTGGTCTTGCCCTACAACTTCGATGCGCGAAGTGCCCGATACATTCGGCTCTCCCTTCCGACGAAGGCGCCGGCGTATATGATTTCAGGAACGCCGATTCTCGTGTATGCTCCCGGCGACGTGGCGACCGCACGTTATGCGACTAAGGAAGGCTGGGGACATGTCGTGGCTGCTCGCGGTGAAGAACCGGTCATGTCGGCTATTCGAACGCTCATGCAGAATGCTACCCTTCGCGAGCAGCTTGGGCGGCGTGCCAGGGAGGTCGCGGTGGCACGGCATGATGCATCGGTCGTCAAGGCGGCGTTCTGGGCGGCGCTTTGCGACGCGTGTCGACAGGGCGGTGCCTAGCAACGGCCCGCGATCCGTCTTGCAGCATCGTGTCGAGTGGCGGTGGTCCGTGACTTCGTGACGAGGGAAGGCTCGAAAAGAATCTATGCAGCGATCAACGGCGAAAAACGATAACGAAGATGTGCGCCGCTATTGGAACCAGGAAGCGTGCGGCACCGCCCGTCCGATCGTGGGTGAGGTACCGGAGCTCAGTCGCGAATGGTTCGAACGGATCGAAGCTTACCGGTACGAGTTGGAACCGTTCATCCACTCTGTCGCCCAATTTACTCGTCACCGTGGTCGACGTCTGTTGGAGGTCGGCGTCGGCGCCGGGACCGATCACCTGCAATGGGCACGCGCCGGCTTGGAGTGCCACGGGGTGGATTTGACCGAGCGGGCGATCGAGGTCACACGCGCACGGTTGGCCTTGTACGGATTGACCAGCCACTTGCAACAAATCGATGCCGAAACTCTTCCCTTTCCAGACCAGTCGTTCGATCTGGTGTATTCCTGGGGCGTCATTCACCATGCGGAGCATCCCGAGCGAATCATCGCCGAGATCCGACGGGTACTGAAGCCGAATGGCCAGTTCATCGGCATGTTGTACGGAAGGCATTCACTCGTGGCCCTGAAGTTGTGGGTGAAATATGGCCTGCTCCGTGCGCGGCCTGACCGGACGCTGGCGGATGTCGTTGCCCACCACATGGAAAGCCCGGGCACGAAGGCGTACACCATTCGTGAAGCGCGAGAGTTGTATGCGCAGTTCTCTCAGGTCGCTGCGACACCGATGATGACGACCTATGACAGGCTGCGATTACCAGCCTGGCTGACACAGATCGTGCCCGCTCGATTCGGTTGGTTCATTTGCATTCAGGCGGTCAAGTAAGTGGGGCAAGGGCATTCGACCCAGAAGATTCTCATGGCTTGCGCGAATTACTGGACCACTCCGTTTCAGGTGGGGAGCCATCATCTGGCGCGCGGCTTTGTGGATGCCGGATGGACGGTCGGTTTCGTGTCTGATCCCATTTCTCCGCTACATCTCTTGGGTCCTGCGCGGAAGGAGTTGGCCAGCAGGTTCCAGCTGTACCGGGGCGATGGCCTGTGGGATCTGGACCAGAGGCTGTGGGCCTATGTTCCGGGAGCAGTGGCCACCCCGCGAAATGAGCCTATGCTGCGCAGTCACGCGCTTGAGCGCGGCTGGGCAAGCCTGACATGGCCTTCGGTCGAAAAGGTGGTGCGCAATCACGGCTTCGGCACGGTCGATCTCCTGTACTGCGATAGCCCGAAACATCTGTCCTGGCTCTCTCGTGTCGCCCGCGGCCGAACGGTGTTTCGAGTGGCCGACAACACATCCGGATTCGGACGCACGACGCCCGCCGCCCGGGCAGCCGAACGAGATCTGGCCGCCGCCGCGGATTTGGTGGTGTACAGTGCGGAGACCCTCAAAGACTATGTGGAAAGCCTGAAGCCTCGTCGGATGGCGCATTTGCCGAATGGTGTCAACTTTTCCCATTTCGCCAGGCCTGATGTGCCGGTTCCACCCGAGTATGCGTCCATACGCCGGCCGATCGCCGTCTATGCAGGGTATATGGATGCCTGGTTCGACTACGCGCTAGTGAATCGTCTGGTGGCGGCCTTGCCGGATATCTCATTCGTGCTCATCGGGGGATCTCGACACGCCCATGCCCGATTTACGCCTGCAGCCAATTTGCATCTGCTCGGGCCGCGGCCATTTGCGCGATTGCCGGAATATTTGCGGGCGGCGAATGTCGGACTGATTCCGTTCGATGTGCAGAGTCACCCGACGTTGGTGCATAGTATCCACCCCTTGAAGCTCTATGAATATCTCGCGGCGGGGCTGCCCGTCGTTGCAACCCGCTGGCGAGAGCTGGAGCGCCTGCAGAGCCCGGCGAAGTTGTGCGTGTCGACGGAAGAGTTCTCCGACGCAGTTGCGCGCGGTGTGGCAGAGTCGCCTCGGCGCGCAGAATACGCGCAATTTGCTCAGCAGGCCGACTGGCAGAATCGCGTCCTCCACCTGCTGGAGCTTGCTTTTCGAGAGTGAGTCCGTGGAGGACGTCGATATGACACGTCGATTGCTGACCATAGACATGCGCATGGTCTTGGACGCGGGGATTGGCACGTACTTGCGCCAGTTGGTGCCTCGAATCAGGAAAGCGTTGCCAGAGCTTGAGTTCTGCTTGTTGGGGCGTCCCGAAACACTGAAACAACTTGAATGGACGCAACACCCCGGTATCACCATCGTCAAATGTTTGGCACCCATCTATTCTCTGAGGGAACAGGTGGAGATCCCATTGAAAATACCGGCCAAGACCGATCTGTTCTGGTCACCTCATTACAATATCCCCCTGTTGTTCAGAGGGCGGCTAGTCGTTACGGTTCATGACACCTTTCATCTCGCGATGCCGCAATTTGTGAATGGCCTGCATCGGCGTGCCTACGCCTGGGTCATGTTCCGTGCCATCCGCCGCAAGGCCCTCGCGATTCTGGTTGTGTCCCAATTCGGGAAGAGTCAGCTGTTGGCATTCTGTCCTCAGGGATCGCAGCCGGTCACCGTGACGCCAAATGGAGTGGATGAATCGTGGGTGAGATTTTCGAAGGAACCGCGTCCGCACCCCAAGCCATACATGCTCTTTGTGGGCAATTTGAAACCGCACAAGAATTTGAAACGTTTGCTAGAGGCAATGGAGTCGATACAGACCCTGGTGCCGCACGACCTCATTATTATTGGGCGAAGCGAAGGCCTTATGACGGCGGATCACGAGGTAAGGAATCGAGCCTCTGGACTGGGGGATCGTGTACAATTCGTGGGAGAAATCGACCATGACGACCTCCTGCTTCGGCGCTACTATGCCTGGGCGGATCTGTTGGTGTTGCCTTCTCTGTATGAGAGTTTCGGTTTGCCCGCGTTAGAAGCCATGGCCTGTGGCTGTCCTGTCGTGCTGTCGAATGTGGGTGGAATGCCTGAAACATATGGAGAGGCAGCGATCTATTGTGATCCGTTGAGCAGCCAGGATATGGCGGCTCAGATCCTCCGCGTCCTGACCGACCGTGAGGTGCGTATCGGTCTCATCGGACGTGGACGGCATTGCGCGCGACGGCTGAATTGGGAAGGGACGGCGCAACAGGTTGCGACGACGATCAATCAATTGCTGCTCAGATCTTGAGGGGCCACGTAATCCTCATCTCCGTCGGCGCGGTTTCCTTACAGGTCATAGGTGCTGGATGTTGAGTGATCGGCCATGAGAGTCGCAATTATCCATGATTGGCTGACCGGGATGCGGGGGGGCGAGCGTTGCCTGGAGGCCTTTTGCGAACTGTTTCCCGATGCCGATCTCTATACCCTGTTGCATATCAAAGGGACGGTGTCAGCGACGATCGAGCGTCACCGGATCACGACCAGCTTTATTCAATCGCTGCCGCTGGCGGCGCGATATTACCGGTACTATCTGCCGCTGTTTCCTCGTGCCATTGAACGATTGCAACTGGACTCCTACGATCTGATCGTAAGTTCGAGCCATTGTGTCGCGAAGGGCATCCGTCCGCCGCCCGGAGCGAAACATCTCTGCTACATTCATGCGCCCATGCGGTACGTCTGGGATCAGTTCGATAACTATGCGCACGGCGGGCGATCGGGGGTCGTGGCCAGACTGGGTATGGAACTCTTTCGGAAGCGTCTCCAGGTGTGGGATGTGGCGTCCGCGGATCGGGTGGATCAGTTCGTGGCCAACTCCCATAACATCGCCCGGAAGGTGCAACGGTATTACAATCGGCCGGCGGCGGTGCTGCATCCACCGGTCGATTGGCAGACATTTCAGGCCGCGGAACATTCAGAAGACTTCTATTTGGTGGTCACCGCCTTCGCCCCCTATAAACGGGTTGATCTGGCCATTCAGGCGTGCAATGTTATGAAACGGCGACTGAAGATCATCGGCAAAGGGCAGGAGGAGGCGAGGCTCCGAAAGCTTGCCGGCCCGACGGTCGAGTTTCTCGGCTGGCAGCCGGACGACGTGGTGAGAGATCATTATGCGCGCTGTCGGGCGCTGCTCTTTCCAGGTGAGGAGGATTTTGGTATCGTCCCGCTTGAAGCTATGGCCTGCGGCAAACCTGTGATCGCCTTCGGACGTGGCGGAGCGTTGGAGACGGTAGTGCCGCTCCCGGCTGCCACACCATTCACGGAGGCAGGGGGTCGAGGGAGTTCGGGGCATGTGTCTGTGGCAGGCAAGGTTGCTACGGGCGTATTTTTCTTCACTCAGTCGATTGAGTCTGTTGTTGAGGTGATGGAGTCGTTCGAACGTTACCATGCGGAGTTTGACCCACATGCGATTCGCGACCATGTGGCCGCATTCGACCGCCGGCTGTTCAAGGAGCGTATGAGCGCCCTCGCAATGGGGGCGCTGGCCGGGACCGCTTCATAGAGGGAGCATGCTCAAACGCCACTCCCAATTTCTAAAGAGCCTGCTGTTTTGTATCGATCTCGGGCTGATCTGCGCCTGCTGGATCGGCGCGTACTATCTGCGTTTCTCCGAGATCGTGGAGCCTGCGACCAAAGGCATTCCTCCCCTCAGGATCTATTTGCTGCTGCTGGTGCCGATCGTTGCGGTGTGGGGCATGTCGTTCCAGGCGTTCGACCTCTACCGCCCGCGGCGGATGGGGACGCGATTGTCCGAGTTTCTGGATGTGGCCAAAGCCAATACGCTGTCTGTGCTGATTCTCGTGGCATTGACGTTTTTCTTGCGGCAGCACGAATATTCCCGGCTGGTTCTACTCTATTTCTGGCTCTTGAACCTCATTACCCTGGGCTTTTCGAGAGTGCTGTTTCGAGAGGCGCTCCGGTTCCTGCGTCGGCACGGGTACAATCAACGGCATGCGCTGGTCATCGGTACCAGCCGGCTGGGTCGTCGGGTCGTGGACGCCCTCGCTCAACATCCGGAATTGGGCGTGAAGGTGCAGGGATTTTTAAGTGCCGATTCCCGGAAGGTGGGCGAGTGCATCAACGGTGTGCCGGTGATCGGACGGTACGATAATCTGCAGGACCGTGTTCAATCGGGTATCGATATTGTCTTTGTCTGCCTGCCCCCGGAGGACGAGCAGTGGGCCGAAAAAATGTTTGCCTGTTTGGCCACGACCATGGTCGAAGTGAAGGCCTTGCCTGCCATGTGCGAATTCGTGAGTCTGCGCGCTGAAGCCGAGATGTTCGAAGGCCTTCCGATGATCACACTGCAGGGGTCGCCGCTGTATGGCTGGAATCTGGTCATCAAGCGCATGTTGGATGTGGTAGGCGCATCGGCCGCCTTGGTTTTATTCTCACCGGTGTTATGCGCGATAGCGGCCTTGGTGAAACTGACGTCCCCTGGTCCGATCTTTTTTCGTCAACTCCGCATGGGATTGGATGGGCAGGCGTTCGAAATGTTGAAGTTCCGTTCCATGAAACCTGATGCGGAGTCGGAAACCGGGCCGGTCTGGACGCAACCCAACGACGATCGCCGGACGCCGATCGGGGCGTTTCTGCGACGAACCAGCCTGGATGAACTGCCTCAGTTCTGGAACGTGCTGCGCGGGGAAATGAGCATCGTCGGTCCGCGGCCCGAACGGCCCGAGTTCATCGCGCGATTTCGAGAAACGCTGCCACAGTACATGTTGCGGCATAAGATGAAAGCCGGGATTACCGGGTGGGCCCAAATCAACGGTTGGCGTGGCAACACGTCGCTGGAACGGCGGATCGAGCACGATCTCTACTATATTGAGCACTGGTCGATCTGGTTCGACTTCAAGATCATGCTGCTCACCGTCTGGCGCGGCTTTATCCACCGGCATGCGTATTGATGCCTGGCGCCGTCGCCCGCTGCCGGCTTCCTGATAGACGTATAGCAAGGGTTTTGGTGGTCGCTTGCCGGTGAGTTTTCTTGAGTTTCCCTCGATAGCTTGTTAACATCGGCCGCACTCGAAAGCCTCTGCATGCCCAGCACAAATCGCCGCACAAAAACTTCAACCAAGCCTCGGTTCTCGCTCCAGGAGACGCTTCGAGGGATCCGGTTATTCGCGACGGATGTGGATGGGGTGTTGACTGATGCCGGCATGTACTATTCTGAATCCGGCGACGAATTAAAAAAGTTCAATACGCACGACGGGATGGGGATCAAGCTCATGCAAAAGGCCGGGATTGTGACCGCGATCATTACGCAAGAGTCGACCAAGATCGTGATGCGGCGCGCGCAAAAGCTGACGATTCCCGAAGTGCATCAGGGCGTCTACGACAAGCTCGCGGTGTTGAAGGAGCTGATCGCACGTCATGGTTTGTCAATGGATCAGGTAGCCTATATCGGTGATGATGTGAACGATCTCCAGGCCCTTGGCGCAGTCGGATTTTCAGCCGCCCCGGCCGACGGGATGCCGCCGGTGCTGAAGACGGTTCGGTATGTGTGCGAGAAGAGGGGCGGAGAAGGTGCCGTACGTGAAGTGGCCGATCTCATTCTGGCGGCTCGGCAACCGCGCTAAGTCCCTCGCAACCACGTCATGGTGACGGTAAAAGGCACTTCATGGATCTGACTGAACATCTCTATCCCGTTATTTTGGCCGGGGGCAGCGGGACACGATTCTGGCCGTTAAGCCGCCATCTCTATCCGAAGCAACTGTTGCGAATCATCGGCGACGAGACGCTCATTCAACAGACGATGCGGCGCGTTCTTTCCTGCGCGAAACCCGAACAGGTCATTATCTCCACAAACCCGGGCCAGGCGGATTCGATTCGCGTGCAATTGGGAGAGTGGAAGTCCGCATTGAAAGACAACTACGTAGTCGAGCCGGTCGGGCGCAATACCGCCCCGGCCATTGCGCTGGTGGCGGCGGAGCTGCTTCGGCGCGATTCTGAGGCGATGATGCTGGTACTGCCGGCGGATCATGTGGTGACCGGGGAGAAGGCATTCAAGGCGGCGGTCGAGTTGGGCGCCCACCTGGCCGGCAAGGGACATCTGGTGACGTTCGGAATTAAGCCGACCAGGCCGGAAACCGGGTATGGGTATATTCAGCCCAATCGGCGAAGGGCGCTCGCTAAGAAGGGGCGACTGACGGGCCACCCGGTCGCACGATTTGTCGAGAAGCCGAATCGAACCAAGGCCGCGCAGTATCTGAAAAACGGCAACTACTTTTGGAACAGCGGGATGTTTCTCTGGAAGGCATCCACCATTCTGGATGAAATCCGCAGGCATCAGCCGCAGATGGCCAAAGCCGTTCAACGGGTGCATGCCCTCATGGCCTCGGGAGCCGAGCCCGGACTGATCGAAGCCGCCTACAAAAGAGTGCCGTCTGTGTCGATCGACAACGGGGTCATGGAACAATCGTCCAACGCTGCGATGATTCCCGTCGGATTCGGATGGTCGGATGTGGGCAATTGGAGCAGTCTCGAGGAGGTGGCCCCACGCGACAAGGCCGGCAATGTCGTCAGCGGGCGCGTCATCGACATGGACAGTACCAATTCCGTGCTCTACGCGGATCGCCGGGTGGTAGCGACCATTGGGCTCTCCGATATGGTGGTGGTGGATACGCCGGATGCCACATTGATCTGTCCGAAGTCACGCTCGCAAGATGTGAAGCAGATGGTGGAAATCCTCAAGCAGCAGGGTGCGCCGGAACATCTGGAGCACGTGACGGTCTTTCGTCCCTGGGGCTCCTATACTGTGCTGGAAGAAGGGCCGGGATACAAAGTGAAGCGTGTGACGGTCAATCCGGGCGGGCGATTGTCATTACAGCTTCACCATAAGCGGAGTGAGCACTGGGTGGTGATCACAGGGACTGCTCGCGTGACCCGCGGCGACGACGTGCTGCATTTGCAGGTCGGGCAGAGCACCGCGATTCCCGTCGAAACTCCCCATCGCCTTGAAAATCCAGGCACGGAAACCCTCCACATTATTGAAGTGCAGAATGGACCGTATCTCGGAGAAGATGACATCGTGCGGTTCCATGATGACTATGGGCGGCTTGGCCGAGCACGGTAGGAGATCGAGATGGCACTGTTTCGAGAATATGATCTGAGAGGCATTGTCGGGGAAGAGCTTACGGAGGCAATCGCCGAGCAGGTCGGGCGCGCCTATGCCACCATTGCTCGAGAGCAGGGGGCCTCTCGAATCAGTCTCGGGCGAGACGGACGGCTGAGCTCACCCGCCTTGCAGCAAGCGTTGCTCCGTGGATTGCTTGCCGGCGGCCTTGATGTCGTCGACTTAGGTCTCTGCGCCTCGCCGCTGCTGTATTTCTCGTTATTCACATTGCCGGTTCACGGCGGGATCATGATCACCGGCAGCCATAACGCCGCCGAATACAACGGTTTCAAGATCTGCATCGGGAAGGAAGCGATCCACGGCGAAGACATTCAACGACTGCGTCGCGTGATGGAGGCCGGCCGATTTTCATCGGGCTCCGGTCAGCTTTCCGCCCATCCCATCATTCCTGACTACTTACAACATCTGAAAAATAATTTTACGGGGGTGCGGGCCGATCACCTACATGTCGTCATTGATTGCGGGAACGGTGCGGCGTCGTTGGTTGCCAAGCAAGCGCTGGAGCAGATGGGGTGTCGCGTCACCGGGCTGTACGATGAGTTGGACGGGCGATTCCCGAACCATCATCCCGATCCCACCGTGGTAGAGAATCTCCAAGACCTGATCACCACCGTGCAGAAACAGAAGGCCGATGTCGGCATCGGCTACGACGGAGATGCCGATCGAATCGGCGCGATCGACGAGCGGGGAGAAATTCTCTGGGGTGATCGCCTGATGATTGTGTACGCGCGCGATATTCTGGCCCGGAGGCCTGGCACCACGTTCATCTCCGAGGTCAAGGCCTCGCAATGTTTGTATGATGACATCGCGGCGAAGGGTGGGCGTCCCATCATGTGGAAAACCGGCCATTCCCTGATGAAGGCGAAATTAAAAGCTGAATCGGCGGTCCTGGCAGGTGAAATGTCCGGCCATATGTTTTTTGCCGATCGTTACTTTGGGTTTGATGACGCGATCTACGCGTCCTGCCGGTTGGTCGAGATTCTGGCCAAAACCAAGCAGTCACTCTCGAGTCTGGTGGCTGATCTCCCGCAGACGACCGTCACGCCGGAGATTCGCGTGGATTGTCCCGATACCCTCAAGTTTCAATTGGTTGATCAGGTGCACAAACAGCTGCGCTCCTACCTCGATGCAGGCCAGCCGGTCGGCGCATCGAACCTTCGTATGCGCGAATTGGTGACGATCGATGGGGTTCGCGCCATTTTCGAAGATGGCTGGGGTTTGATTCGAGCCTCCAACACCCAGCCCGCGCTGGTGCTTCGGTTTGAGGCTCCGTCGCCGGCGCGACTGGATGTCATTCGCGCAACGATTGAAACCGAGCTGGCGCAGGCACGACGTGTGCTGTCGGCGTAGCGTGCCGCTCTCCTCCTTTTCCCTCCGTTTCAACTTGTTCCTCGCCATCACGGTTCTGGCAACCATCGTGGCGTCCGCCCCGTTGGTCTCTTCCGCCACAACGGATGGGCAGCCTCCCGCTCCTGCTGCGCTTCCATTTGTAAACGGCGAGCGATTGTCCTATGACGTGACCTGGCTGGGTATGCGCGCGGGTATCGCCACGATGGTCGTTCAAGAAGGCCTCACCGCAGGGGGGCGACCTCAGCTCACCTTCACCATGACGGCTCGATCGAGCCCGACAGTGACAAAATTTTATCCCGTGGACAATCGCGGGGTTTCGCAAGTCGATCTCGACTCATTCCTGCCTACGCATATGACATTTGCCCGTCGGGAGGGGAAGCGCTTCAACGATTTTGATTATACCTTCCGGCATACCGAAGGCCTGGTGACGGCCGTCAAAGATGGAAAAAGCGATGAGCTTGCCATTCCGGCGGATGCGCAAGATGCCATGTCGTGCCTCTATTATGTGCGTAAGGTGCTGCCTTTCGTGCCGGGAGCATCCCTTTCGATGACGGTCCATCATGACAAAAAAAACTACAAGATGGATGTACGGGTCGAAGCCCTTGAAACGGTGGAAGGCCGTTGGGGCAAAAGAGAAACGGCCCGCGTGGTCGTCATCATGCCGTTTCAGGGTATTTTCCTGAACGAGGGCAATATTCGCGTCTGGTTCACCACCGATGAGCATCGGGTGCCCGTCAGAATGAAGGCCAAGGTTGTCGTGGGGTCGATTGTGGCCGAGTTGACCGACGGGTACGGAGCCACCTCACAGCCGTAATCTGCCTGCCTTGGTTTGCTCGTCCGGTCGGAAACCGCTATAATCACGCCGAGTTCGTGGGGAGGGCTTCGGCTCTGTCCGAAGCCCTCTTCATTTCGACCGGTCGTCGTTTGATCCACGAGGAATCCTGAGCATGGCGAAATTTCCCATTACACTGAGTCGTTTTATTATCGAACAACAGGCTGCGCATCCCGAAGCCACCGGCGAATTTTCCGTTCTGCTGACCCAAATCGGCCTCGTGGGAAAAATGATTGCGCATGATTTGCGCAGAGCCGGGTTGAACAAGATTCTCGGCACCACCGGGGAGACCAATGTCCAAGGTGAGATCGTCAAGAAACTGGATCAGATTGCCAATGACACCTTTGTTCGCGTCTTTGAGCACAGTGGTCTCGTGTGTGTCTTGGCTTCTGAAGAGATGGAAAAACCCCTGAAAATGGTGCATGAAGGAGCCAAGTATATGCTCCTGGTGGATCCGTTGGATGGATCTTCCAATACCGATGTGAATATGCCGTTGGGGGCCATTTTCTCCATCCGCAGATCGAAAACGGGGCAGTCAGTCGAAGATGAGTTGCTTCAAAAAGGGACTGAGCAGATCGCCGCAGGGTATGTGTTGTACGGGGCGAGCACCATGCTCGTGTTCACGGTCGGTCAGGGCGTGCATGGCTTTACCCTTGAGCCGTCCATCGGGGAATATCTCCTGTCCAACGAAAACATTCGAATTCCCTCGAGGGGCAAGGTCTATTCGGTGAACGAGGGCAACTACCATCGCTGGCCTGCCGGTACACAGAAATATCTCGATTCGTTAAAGGTGCAGGACAAAGCAACCGGGCGCCCCTACAGCGGTCGATACAGCGGGTGTCTGGTGGCGGATGTTCATCGGATACTCTTGGGTGGCGGCATCTATTTGTATCCCGGTGAGAACGATAAGCCGGAAGGAAAGCTGCGATTGATGTATGAGGGCAATCCGCTGGCTATGGTGGTCGAGCAGGCTGGAGGAAAAGCGACCACGGGGACGATGCGCATTCTCGACGTCGAGCCGAAGGCTCTCCATCAGAGGGTGCCATTGATTATCGGGAGTCCCGAGGATGTCGCTCAGGCAGAAGCCTCTATTCAAGGACGTGCGTAACGACTCATGTGACTAAGGTTGGTTGGGAGGATGATTATGAGCAATCGGGTCCAGGAAATTTTGAGCTGGTATGAGAGTGACAATGCGGGAACGAAGACGAACATTGCGCGGCTGCTGAATCACGGCAAGCTGGCGGGCACGGGAAAATTGGTGATCTTGCCGGTGGACCAGGGGTTCGAGCATGGTCCGGCCAGAAGTTTCGCGCCCAATGCCGGCGGCTACAATCCGCATTACCACTTCCAGCTGGGGCTCGATGCCGGATGCAATGCCTACGCGGCTCCGCTTGGATTTATCGAGGCCGGCGCCAGCCATTTCGCCGGGCAAATCCCGCTCATCCTCAAGCTCAACAGCCACGATACGCTTCACGATGAGAAGGACCCGATGCCTTCCGTGACCGGCAGCGTGCGGGATGCCTTGCGATTGGGTTGCTCGGCCGTGGGATTCACCATTTATCCGGGCTCGTCCCACTGCAATGCGATGTACGAGCAGCTGCGGGCGATTGCGGAAGAAGCCAAGAGCTGCGGATTGGCCGTCGTGGTCTGGTCCTATCCGCGCGGGTCAGGATTGAGCAAGGAAGGCGAGACGGCGTTGGACGTGGTGGCCTATGCGGCCCAGATTGCGGCCCAACTCGGTGCGCACATCATCAAGGTGAAGCTGCCTACCGCCCATTTGGAGCAGGCTGCAGCCAAGAAGGTATACGAGGCCGAGAAGATTCCCGCGGCGACATTGGCGGAGCGGGTCAAACATATCGTGCAGAGTTCATTCGACGGGCGCCGGATCATCATTTTCTCCGGCGGCGCGAAGAGTGACGAAAAAACGGTGTTCGATGAGGTGCGTGCGATCCGCGATGGCGGCGGATTTGGCTCGATCATCGGCCGGAATTCGTTCCAGCGGCCAAAAGCCGAAGCGGTGAAGTTCTTGAATTCCATCATGGCGCTCTATGCGGGCGAGAAGCCGTAGTCGTCTCGACTCCCGGCACACACCACTATGGATGATTCTCGGATTCCAACTGAACCGCGGCCCTCGATGCGGTCCTGGGTATTTCCCGCCTTGCTGTTGGCGGCGGGGGTCCTGATCGGGATCGTCCTGACGTCCGACCTCGGATGGCTGCCGACCGGGCATGCCGTTCCGGAATCGTCTCCAGCGCCTGATCCCGCACCGCGGCCGGTCTCGACGGCGGTGCAGCCCAGCTTGCCCGGCACCGGCGGACAGAGTTTCGTCGACGTGGCGAAGATCGTCAAACCTGCCGTCGTGAATATTTTTGCGACGCGCAACGGATCCGGCGAGGAGGGCAAGAGCACACCGTTCGAGGACCCATTTTTTCGACGATTTTTTGGCGAAGAATGGATGAAGCGTTTCGAGGCGCCGAAGGAACGGAAGCAACAGGGATTGGGATCCGGGGTGATCGTCGATGCCAACGGACTGATCATCACGAACAACCACGTGGTGAACAAGGCCGATGAGATCAAGGTGTTTCTGTCGGACAAACGGGAATTCAAGGCCAAGTTGGTCGGCACGGATGCCAAGACCGACGTGGCGGTCCTGAAAATCGAGGCGACGGGACTGCCGACCGTAGCCTGGGCTGATTCCGACAAGTTGGAAGTCGGAGAGTTTGTCCTGGCGGTGGGGAATCCTTTCGGCCTCACTCAGACGGTGACGCTGGGTATCGTCAGCGCCCTCGGTCGCGCGGCCGGTATTGCCGAATATGAAGACTTCATCCAGACCGATGCGGCCATCAATCCCGGCAATTCCGGAGGCGCCCTGGTCAACGTCCGTGGCGAGCTGGTCGGGATCAACACGGCCATCTATAGCCAGAGCGGCGGCAATATGGGGATCGGCTTTGCCGTTCCCAGCAACATGGCCCATTCCATCATGGATCAGCTGGTTCAGCATGGAAAAGTCGTCCGCGGCTGGTTGGGCGTCTCGATTCAGGAGCTGACGCCTGAACTGTCTTCGCAATTCGGTGTGCCGAAGGATGTGAAGGGTGTGTTGGTCAGCGACATTATGGATGACAGCCCGGCGAAGAAAGCTGGGTTCGAGCGGGGAGACGTCATCGTCGAGTATGACGGCAAGCCAATGGATTCACCGGCGCATTTGCGAAACGCCGTGGCCCAGACGATGGTCGGGAAAAAAGTCACCGTCAAGCTCATTCGGGAGAAGAAGCCGAGATCCATCGAGCTGACCATTGCGGAGCAGCCGAAGAATCTCTCACAGGCGGCCGCGGAAGACAGTGGAGAGTCTCTTGCTCCCGCCGGGTTACTCTCAGATATCGACGTACGGGAGTTGAACACCGAACTCGCCGGCCGGTACGGACTGAAGTCGAGCGACCGCGGCGTGGTGGTGGTTCGGGTCAAGTCGGGGAGTCCGGCAGAAGAAGCCGGGGTCCGTGAAGGCGATCTTATGTTGGAGGTGAATCGCAAAGCGGTAAGCACGCTGAAGTCGTACGAACACGTCGCTGCAAATTTGCCGAAAGACCAGGCGGTGTTGCTCCTGTTGAAACGGCAGGGGCGCGCCATTTATCTGACGCTGAGGCCGTGATTGCTTCGAATCCTCTATTCGGGGCCGATCACAGAGAGGAGGAAAACAGTATGGTAACACGGGCCATATTTGTTCTTCTCAGCGCTCTTGCGGGGATGGCCTTGTTTCTGCGGGCCCAGGATCCTAGTCGTGAGTTTTTGTTAGTCGGGTTAGGAATGGGGGCGGTAGCCGGTGGACTCATTCTCGCCGGCGAATATGCGCTTCGGAGACTTTCATTCGGCATTATTGTCGGTGGCGCGGTCGGGCTTGCAGGGGGGCTGGTTCTGACGGGGTTGGTGGAGTGGGTGGGCAGTGCAGTGTTCGACGTGGAAACATTTCTGTTTCACATCGGCGGGTTAGTCTTTCTGCTGGGCTTTCCGTATCTCGGTTTAGCCATGGGTGCGCGATTCGGGAATGAACAGTTCCCCGGTGTCCATGCAGGGCAATCCGCATCAGGACCCTCCAACGCATGCCTCAAAGTGCTGGATACAAGTGTCATCATCGATGGGCGGGTGGCCGATCTGTGTGAGACAGGTTTTCTGGAAGGGCCTTTTCTGGTGCCCCATTTCATTCTGAACGAATTACAACATATCGCGGACTCATCTGATTCTCTCAAACGGGCGCGCGGGCGACGCGGGTTGGATATTCTGAACAAGATTCAAAAGATGCCCGATGTGGATGTCCGGATCATCGAAGAGGATTTTCCCCACGTGAAGGAAGTCGACGCCAAGCTGGTGGTGTTGGCGAAAAAGGTGGGGGGGCGAATTGTCACGAATGATTTGAACCTGAATAAAGTCGCTGAATTGCAAGGCGTCCGGGTGCTGAATATCAATGAGCTCTGTAACGCGCTACGGCCGGTCGTGTTGCCGGGTGAAACCATTCGAGTCTTTGTGCTGAAGGAAGGCAAGGAAGCCGGCCAGGGCGTGGCCTACTTGGATGATGGGACGATGATCGTTGTGGACAATGCGCGGCGTTGCATCGGCCGCAATGTGGATGTGACCGTGACCAGTGTGCTCCAAACCACGGCGGGACGCATGATTTTCACCCGCCTGAAGGAGGAGTCTGAGCGGGAAGAGTATCAGGTCGCGCGTGGGTAGCGTGGTGATGATGAAGCGCAGTGACCGGTCCTTATACGGCTGTCACCGTTTGCGAGCCTCGTGGCAGCCCTATGACGCATGCTCTGTCTGTTCCCTTTCCCGCGAGTGTATTCGTGTCCGCTCGTGAGCCGAATCTATCCCGGGTGGGTCCGCGTACGGTCGCCCTGGTTCCGGCGGCCGGTCGTGGCCTTCGCATGGGCGGCCATGTTCCCAAGCAGTTTCTCGCTCTGGGCGGGCGACCGATCCTCGCGCAGTCCCTTCGAGTCCTCCAAGCATCCCCGGCCATCCATGAGATCATTCTGGCCGTGCCCCAGGCGGAGCGCCAATATTGTCTCGATCATTTCGTGGCGACGGGTGAGTTCAGCAAGGTCACCAAGGTGGTACCGGGCGGAGCGCAGCGGCAGGATTCCGTTCGCCATGCCTTGGCGGAGGTGAGTGAGGAGACGGATATCGTCCTCGTGCATGATGCGGTACGGCCATTTTTAACCGAAGAGATGATTCGTCAGGTGGTGGCAGCGGCGGTGGAGCACGGGGCAGCAATCATTGCGCTGCCGATGCGGGATACGGTGAAATATGTGGGGGCCGGTGGAGTGATCGAACGGACCGTGGACCGCGGACCGCTGTGGCTTGCGCAAACCCCGCAGGCTTTCCGTCGTGCCTGGTTGGAAGAGGGCCACCGCAAGGCCCTTCTGGACGGCGTGCACGCAACGGATGATGCGCATCTTGTGGAGTTGATCGGAAAGCCGGTGGTCGTCGTCGAGGGAAGCGGTGAAAACATCAAGGTCACAAGGCCGGAAGATCTCGTGATCGGGGAGGCGATTCTCCGCTCAAGAACGGCAGCGAGGAGTGCAGAATGACGGCTGTACGCGTAGGATGCGGATGGGATATTCACCCGCTGGTGGCGGGTCGTAAGTTGATTTTGGGTGGGCTTGAAATCCCGCATCACAAAGGCCTGCAAGGGCATTCCGATTCCGATGCCTTGGTGCATGCGATTTGCGATGCGTTGCTTGGCGCGATGGGCGAGGGCGACTTGGGCCGCCACTATCCAAGTTCTGATCAGCGATTCAAAAATATTTCCAGCCTCAAGTTGCTCGAGGATGTCGTCGGCAAGCTACGCGCAAAGGGGTTCCGTCTGGCCAATGTAGACAGCACAATCATTGCCCAAGCGCCCCGGTTGAGTCCGCATTTGGCCGCCATGCAAAAGATTATTGCCGGGGTACTTCAGGTCGATGTCGACCTCGTGAACGTCAAAGTGAAGAGTGGTGAAGGGCTGGATGCGGTGGGACGCGAAGAGGCGGTCGCCGCGCAAGCCGTGTGCCTGATCGAGCGGGACTAACATGCGAGTTCGAGCGGGCTGTTGAGCCTGTCCCACCTATGCTAAAAGCAATTTCTCAGGACCTCCAGGCGATATTCGACCGGGATCCTGCCGCAACCAGCAGGCTTGAAGTCATTTTGACCTACGCGGGATTTCACGCGTTGCTGGCCTACCGGCTGGCACATTGGCTGAAGCAGCATCAGGTGCCGTTTTTGCCGCGCGCCATTTCTCAATTAGCCAGATGGCTGACGGGAATTGAGATTCACCCTTCCGCAAAGATCGGCGCCTGTTTTTTTATCGACCATGGCATGGGTGTGGTGATCGGAGAGACGGCGGAAGTGGGTGACCATGTGACACTGTTCCAAGGGGTAACCCTCGGCGGTACGGGAAAAGAGCGCGGCAAGCGCCACCCGACGCTGGGCAATCATGTGGTGGTGGGGGCGGGAGCGAAAATCCTCGGCGGGATCACGATCGGGGACAATGTGAAAATCGGCGCCAATTCGGTCGTCTTGAAATCAGTCCCGCCCAACTCGACGGTGATCGGCGTGCCTGCCCGGATTATTAAGTCCCAAGGCGAGCGGCTTCCGGATGCCACCATGGATCATACCAATATGCCTGACCCCACGGCGGATCGATTCGCCGCGCTGGAAATGGAGTTGATCGAGTTGCGGAAGAAGCTCGACAATCGCGACTCCGGGACGACTCGCTAGCCTGCCTTCTAGCTCCGCTCACAAATCATTGTGTCTGTAGTGGAATGCCCGGCGCTGATGACGCGGCCGGTGCTCGATGATAACCGAGTCCGGCGCGGTTTTGAGCCGCGCCGGGAAACTCGCCACTAGTTGGACAGGCACTCCTTCATAAACTTCTTCCGCTCGTCACCGGCCAGGTTCTTGGCTTTGGCGTCTTTGTTACAGGTCGTCATCTTGCTCTGCTGTGAAGTGCCGGCCGCGGCTTTAGCAGGCTTCGCGGAGAGGCATTCCTTCATGAACGCCTTGCGCTGGTCGCCTTTGCCTTCGCCGCTGAACCCCTTGGCATCCGCTTCCACATTGCAGGTCTTCATTTTGTTCTGTTGGGCTCCCGCATAGCTGAGCTGCGGGGTGATGAGAACGGCGGCGAGCAGGATCGACGACAAGGCTGCGCAAAGATGTTTCATGGGACTCTCCTGTTAAGGTGAACGGGGGTTGTCGGCGGAACTATAGCAAATGTGACCGATTCTGTCTCACGGGGGAGTCCCTTAGGTGGCATGGGGGATGGGGGTGTCACCGTAATCGACCCTGACGAGGTACAGCCCATGCGCGGGGGCCGTTCTGCCGGCGGCCGGGCGTGAACGGGCCTCGAGCACCGCGCGCATGTCAGTAGCTGTACGTTTGCCTCGTCCAATCTCCACCAGCGTCCCCACCAGACTCCGGACCATCTGCTTGAGAAAACGATCGGCGTAGAAGGACAGTACAACGAGATGGCCGTCACGACGGACGTCCACCTGTTGCAGTCGACAACGCGGGTTTTCATTGTCGGTCGGCGCGGTTTCAAACGACGAGAAATCATGCGTGCCGAGCAGGGAAGCGGCGGCCTCAGTCATGGCGGCAATGTTGAGGGGGTGATACACAGTCCAGGCCCGCGCCCGAAGCAGGGCGGCCCGTTCGGACCGGTTCATGACATGGTACTCGTACAGCTTGCCTGTGGCGGAGTAGCGCGCGTGAAACTCATCCGGCACTTCATCGACCGACAGCGCACTGATGTCTGCCGGAAGACGGGCGTTCAAGGCCCGAAGCCATTCCTGCCGGGAGAGCCCGCGATCGGTCCTGAAGCTGACGACCTGTCCGAGGGCATGCACGCCCGCATCGGTGCGGCCGGCGCCGACGACCGTAAGCCGCGTTTGTGCGATGGACGCAAGGGCATCTTCCAGCGTCGCCTGGATGGTCGGCGCGTTCGATTGGCGTTGCCAGCCGGAGTAGTGCGTCCCGTCGTACTCGAGGACGAGCTTGAAAGTTGTCATAGGATGAAGGGAAAAGAAAAACTCTAGCCCAACGGAGAGACGTCTGTCACCTGGGGGGATTGGTGCGGAGGTAGGTTTTGACTCCTTCGAAAATCGATTCCGCGATATGGGCCAGGAACGGCTGCGTCCGCATCTGTTCCTCTTCCGCCGGATTCGACATAAAGGCAATTTCGGCGAGAATGCTGGGCATGGTCGTAAACCGGAGCACATAAAAGGGCGCGGTCTTCACGCCATGATCGATGGTGCTGTACCGCCCGTTGAGATTCGTGACCATCGCCTGCTTGGCGGTCCAGGCCAGCTCGAGGGAATGCTCGATCTTCTTGGTGGTCAGCAGATCCGCGACGAGATATTCCCATCCCACCCCGGTATTGTTCAGCGGGGTACCGTTTTCACGCGCGGCGACCTCCAAGGCCCGCTGATCCTTCGCTTCCCCGAAATGGTAGATCTCCAGGCCGCGCACCCCCTTGTGCGGATGCGAGTTGACGTGAATGGAGACGAACAGATCGGCGTCCTTGCCGTTGGCAAACTTCGCCCGGTCCTCCAACTCGATGAAGGCGTCGCGTTCACGGGTCATGAGGACACGGGTATTGGGCAATGTCGCGAGCAGATCCTTTAGCAAGAGCCCGACTTTGAGCGTGACATCCTTTTCCGTCGTCCCATGTTGTCCGACGGTGCCGGGATCTTTGCCGCCATGTCCGGGATCGATCACGATCGTCTGGATCGGGCTTGCCGGTTTGGGCGCCGTCGGGCGGACCGGTTCTGTCACCGTCGGTTTGGGAATGGCCGGAGGAGTCGGAAGTGCTACGGCAGGGGCCGAGGGCGAGGTCGCCGAAGTGTCGCCGATCTGCCGGATCTGATCCTTCGATTTGTGGTAGAGGTCGATGACCAGACGGTCCGGATTGTCGAGGGTGAAGGCCTTATACTTCGAGCCCTGGGTACGCGCCAGGGTAATGCTGACGACACGCGGGCGACTTTGCGCGATCTGAAAGGATTGGGGAATGGTGCCGCCTGAGACGCGCTGCCGTGACGACTTTTCCAGGATGGCGTTCGTGACTTCAATGACCACGCGATCCGGGTTGCGCAAATGGGTTTCAGTGAAGGAACCTTTGTGATTCAGATCGAGGACGAGCCGTGTGCCGTCCGGGGTGGACCAGGTCCGAAGGTCGCGAACGAGGATGGGATAGCGCGAGGATTCCGCTGAGCCTTGTCTGACGAGGAGAAAGTGAGGGGGCCCTGCGTCGCCGGATACCTGAGGTACCACAGGCCAAGCTGGTTCGGAGGGCATCTCGGCGTTCGCCAGGGCGACCGTCCAGGACAGGAGCCACACGAGGGTCAGTATGAGGCAGTTTCGGAGCAGGGAGGTCACCTGGTGCACGAGCGGAAACTCCTGTTGAGAGGGTACATCTAGGCCTTTTCTCAGATGTTTATGGTATTGTCAACAAAAGCTCTCAAACTGCGTAATTGTAGATGGCAACACATCTTCTTGTCGATGGATATAACCTTGTCGGGAGCGCCGGGATGGCGGGGCAGGCTGGTTCCGGACGCCTTGAGGCGACCCGCGAGACGCTCCTGCAGACCCTAGCCCGGTATCGTCAGCGAAAAGGCCATGCAATCACGGTCGTCTTCGACGGGTGGCAGGGAGGCCTGGGGGCGGAGCATCGTGAGTTTCAATCCGGTGTCGAGGTTGTGTATTCAAAGCGGGGCGAACGGGCCGACCAGGTGATTCAGCGTCTTGCGCGGTTCTACGGGAAGGATTGCGCGGTCGTGTCGTCGGATCACGAAGTGGTCAACGCAGCGAGAGCGGCCGGAGCATTCGTCATCGGGGCGCCGGAGTTTCGCGCCAAACTCCAAGACAGGCCTTCGCGGTCGCCGAACATGGCATTCAAAGAATTGGACCGGGGCGAGGCGGATGTCGTGAAGCGGTCCAAAGATAAGGGCGGGAATCCCCGCAAGCTGCCGAAGTCACAACGTAAACGAAACCATCAACTTAGGGAATTTTGAACAGGCGGCGGGCGTTCTCGCTGGTGAGGCGGCCGATGTCCTCCGCTGTTACGGTGCTTCCATTGGATGTGATGGATGCCAGCGTCTCGGCGACGTGTTTCACATAGGCCGGTTCGTTGCGCTTGCCGCGATGGGGAATCGGCGTGAGATAGGGACAATCGGTTTCAATGAGCAACCGATCCGCCGGAACCGTCTTGGCAATCTCTCGCAACATGGTTGCATTTTGAAAGGTCAGGATACCGGAAAACGACAGATAGAAGCCCAACTCGATCGCATCCTTCGCCAGCCAGGCATCTCCCGAAAAACAGTGAAAGACTCCGCCGATTTCTGACGCCCGTTCTTCCTTCAAAATACGGATGGTATCGTCCTGCGCCTCGCGCGTGTGGATGATGACTGGAAGCTTCAGCTCACGAGCCAATTGAATCTGTTCGCGAAAGCGCCGGCGCTGCAATTCTGGGTCCGAATGGTTGTAGTGGTAGTCGAGCCCGATTTCGCCGTAGGCTACGATCTTTGTGGTGTCCCGCGCCAGTTTCCGGAACTCATCGTACCAACCGTCCTCGATGTGTTTGACCTCGTGGGGATGGACACCGATCGAGGCATAGACGAAGGGATGTTGATTGGCGAGCGCGACGGCGGAACGGCTGGTGGCAAGGTCGCAGCCGATGGTGATCATCGATTCTACGCCTGCTTCTCGCGCCCGGGCGATCATGGCTTCGCGGTCCGGCTCGTAGCGAGCATCGTCGAGATGGGTATGAGTATCGATCAACATGGGCGCATCCTACCATGGTTCTCCGCTAGGGCGGAAGGTGACGGCGCTAAATCTGATCATCGAGCGGGCCGTCGCCGTTCATGCCGCCCATGCGGTCTTCCACGATGTTGGTGCACCAAGCCGTCTTAAGGGATCGGCAACGTTACCTCCGCTGAATGGTCACGCCGGTCATCGACGAGAGGGATCGTTTGGTCGGCCTGTTGCATACCATCGACCGTGACCGACATCGCCTGTTGATCCGTACCTGATTGCCGCAGGGTGATGTGATACATGGTCTGCCTGAAGCGGTAGTGCACCTTGAACGTTGCCCACTCTTTGGGAAGGCAGGGAACGAACCGCAGCCGGTTGTGTTCCAGTCTCAGTCCCAGCAGTGACTCGACGATCAGCCGGTACATCCATCCGGCTGAGCCGGTGTACCAGGTCCACCCGCCACGGCCTGTGTGAGGTGAGACCGCATAGACATCTGCCGCGACCACGTAGGGTTCGACTTTGTATGTGTTGATGCTTTCGGGTGATCGGGCATGGTGCACTGGATTGATCATGCCGAACAGTTCCCAGGCACGTTTGCGGTCGCCCAGTGCGGCGAAGGCCATGGTGGCCCAGAGCGCGCCATGCGTATATTGCCCGCCGTTTTCTCTGACTCCCGGCACGTAGCCTTTGATGTAGCCGGGATTCAATGTGGACTTGTCGAACGGCGGGTCCAGCAGTTGGACGAGGGCATCGTCGCGCCGAACCAGTCTCCGGTAGACCGCTTCCATTCCCAGGCGAGAACGGGTCGAATCTCCCGCTCCCGACAAGACAGACCAGCTTTGCGGAATGGAATCGATTTGGCACTCATCGTTGGTGGCCGACCCGAGTGGCGTGCCATCGTCGAAGTAGGCGCGACGGTACCACTCTCCGTCCCAGCCCTGTTCTTCAATAGTTCTCTGCAGCTGAGCCGCTTCCGAATGACAACGTTCAGCGAACGGCCCGTCACCCTTCGTACCTGCAATTTCGGCAAACCGCATGAGGACGTCATGGAGGAAGAATCCCAGCCAGACACTTTCGCCCTGGCCGCGATCGCCGACCATATTCATCCCGTCGTTCCAATCGCCCGAGCCGATGAGCGGCAGCCCGTGTACCCCCCTCGTGAGGCCCTTCAGAATAGCCCGCACACAATGATCGTAGAGACTGCCGGATTGCTCCGATCGGCCCGGAAGATCGTAGTAGGAGTCTTCGTCCGCATTGATAGAGCGGCCTTCGATGAACTGGACCTGGGCATCCAGCACGCCGGTGTCTCCGGTTGCCAGTACATAGCGACTGGTGACATAGGGAAGCCAGAGGAAGTCGTCGGAGCAGCGTGTACGCACGCCCCGGTTCGATGGTGGATGCCACCAGTGTTGCACGTCTCCCTCTTTGAACTGGCGTCCGGCGCACAGCAGCAGCTGTTCCCGTGCCAGTTCCGGCTTCGCGTGCACTAAGGCCATCACGTCTTGCAACTGATCGCGGAATCCAAACGCGCCTCCCGATTGATAGTAGCCGCTTCGTGCCCACAGGCGGCAGGCTATCGTTTGATACAGCAGCCAGCCATTGGCAAGCACATTCAGGGATTGATCGGGCGTCTCCACATGCACGGCGCCCAGCGTATGCGTCCAGTGATGGCAGACGGTTTCCAGCGTTGCGCGGCCGGCCGCGGCTCCCCTGAAGCGGCGCACGAGCTGACGGGCCTCGTCGGTATCTTTGCCAACGCCCAGGCGGAAGGTGCAGTCACGCTCTTGACCGATGGCGAGGTCGAAGGGCAGTTGAATGGCGCCACAAGGATCCAGAGCGGCCCCCACTTTCCCGGACAGTCGTGAGCGGCCCATTGAGGCAGGATTGTGCAGCGTGCCGTTGCGTCCTAGAAACTCGGTTCGGTCGCCGGTCACGCTCCGTGTGCCCTCATCCACGTCGAAGAAGGCAATCCGCCCCGGGAACTCCGTGTTATACGGATTCCGCGCGAACAATGCCCCGGTGGCCGGATCCATTTCAGTGATCACATGCATGACCGATTTGGGTCGTAGGTCGCCCAGCACCCATTCCACATAACCGGTCGCCGACAGCCGTCGTGGCCGGCCTGATTCATTCCGTAGCTTCACCACCGTAAATTTTACGGAGGCATCCAGCGCCACATAGACCCAGGTCTCTGAGCGAATCCCGTTTTCCGTATGCTCGAAGCAGCTGTAGCCGAATCCATGCCGACTGACGTAGGGTCTTGTCCCCCTGCAGGGCTTCGGCATGGGAGACCAGACGTGGCCGGTCTCCTCATCGCGCAGATAGACGGCTTCCCCGCTTGCATCGGTGACCGGATCGTTGTGCCAGGGCGTGAGGCGGAACTCATGTGCATTTTCGCTCCACGTATAGGCGAGGCCGTTCTCCGAGACGACGGTGCCGAAGTGCGGGTTGGCCAGCACATTGACCCAGGGCGCCGGCGTCACCTGTGCCGCTGTCGTCGTGATGACGTACTCGCGGCCGTCGGAAGAAAATCCGCCGAGCCCGTTGTAGAACAACAGATCCGTCCGGGCCTCGACGGTGACCTCCGGTTCGGGGCGGTGCGTGCGGGTAGGTTTGAAGCGGTAGGCGGGCGGCGCAGGGGAGGCGACCCGCGCAAGTTGTTCCGCCAACGTGCCGCGCCGATCCGTGAGGATCACGCGAGCTACTGATTGCTGCAGCAGGCGATCCTCGACCGACATCTGCTCCGCCGTTCGCACGAAGATACCCCCCGGTCGATCCATCACATTGGCCTCGACTCCGGCAGAGATCAGACCCATGATTTGATCGTGGAGGACCTGGCGGTACCCGGCATGGTCTTCGTTCCAGATCACGAGGTCCACGACGAGCCCCTTGAGTCGCCAATAGGCATGGGCCTGGACCAGTTGACGGACCAGATCAATGTTCGACGGGTCTCCGATCTGGAGCAACACGATCGGCAGGTCTCCGGAAATCGCATAGCCCCAGAGTCCGGATTGTCCACGGCGGTTCTTGCTGAGCACGGAGGCTTCTGCGCGGAGGGAGGCATTGGCATAGAGGATCGATCCGGCCAGCCTGCCATACAACTGCGCATCCGCTTCGGTGGTATTGAGTTGCCGCAGCACGACCTGGCTGTGGGTCCAGGCGAGCTCAAATACTCGATCGGCGAGACGCCGGTCCTGGTACTTGTCGACCAGTCGGAGACACAGATCGCGGGATTCGCCAATACCCGAGACCAGGTCCACCGTGACCGACTCCTCCGGCTCGAGTACGATCTGACTGCGGATGGATACGATAGGGTCCAGCACGGAGCCCTGACTTCCCGAGAGAGGCGTGGAGTGGTCCATGGCTTGTGGAGAAGCGAGGCTGCGCCCCCGGCCGATGAACTGCATCCGATCCGTTTCATAGGACATCTCCCCGCTGTGTGGGCCACGAACCGCCATGAGATGAAACGCCCAGGGGGCCTGCTCGTTCTGAGAACGGCTACGGCGCGTAGAGAGAATCGCCTGACGTTCGCGGATGATCTCCGTTTGGACGAAGAGATTACTGAACGCGGGATGGAGGGCGTCAGCCGCCGGCAGTGCCAGCACGACTTCCGCATAACTGGTGAGGTCGATGGTGCGTGTTGTACCGGAGCAGTTGGTGAGACGGATTCGCCGCAACTCGATGTCGTCTTCCGGCGACACGACGATTTCGATATGTGTTTCGATGTCGTGGTCGCGGCGCCGGAATTCGGCCCGCCCTTCGGAAAAAATCACCTCGTAGCTCTTGGACGATGTCAACGTCGGCTGATAGGCCGTCGACCAGAACGCACCGCTCTCCACGTCGCGGAGATAGCAGAACGTGCCCCAGCTGTCGCAGGTGCTGTCCTCGCGCCACCGCGTGACGGCCAGGTCCTTCCAGCGGCTGGAGCCACCTCCCGCGTTGGTCACCATCACGTGGTATCGGCCATTCGATAGGAGTTGCACGTCCGGGACCGGGGTGTGTGCGGTCGTGAGCACGCGCACCGGCGTGTCTGCCGTGGCGGACGTCGCGCGCAAATCCGATAGCTCGGTGCTGTGGGCGTAGAAGGCCGTGGCCTTGGGAATCCGCTCTTGCAGGACCAGCAGGGTGGCTTGAAACAGTGGGTCGGCCTCGAACCGCTTCTGCATCGGGCGGTCGAGGAGCAGATAGGCCAACGAGAGGAAACTCATTCCCACATGGTGGGCCATGTAGGAGCGAATGACGACCCGCGATTGTCCGCGGGGCAGACGCGAGGGCGTGTAATCGATCGCTTCATACAAGCCGAACGGCCCATCGGCTCCTTCGTCCGTCAGGCGCTGGAGGTTCAGGCAGGCCTCTTCCGGTGCGACCATGAGGGCGAGGGAGGTGGCGTAGGGGGCGATGACCACTTCCTCACCCAGTCCGCGCTTCAGTCCAAGGCCGGGCACACCGAAGGCCCGGTACTGATAGTTCAACTGCACGTCGACCATGTTGTAGCCGGATTCCGAGACGCCCCAGGGAATGCCTCGCTCCCGGCCGTAGTCGATCTGTCGTTTCACCGCTGCACGGTAGGTTTGATCCAGCAACGTGTGCCGGTACGTCGGCATGACGAGGAGCGGCATCAGGTACTCAAACATCGACCCGCTCCAGGACAGGAGAATCGCCTCTCCTCCTGTCGTGGTGAGCAGGCGTCCGAGGGCGAACCAGCTCTCCTGCGGCAGTTGCCCCTGGGCAATCGCCACGAAGCTGCACAATCGCGCTTCCGAGGCCAGCAGGTCGTAGTAACTCGCGTCGCGTCGCCGTTCCGCGACGTTGTAGCCGATCGACAGCAGATACCGGGTTTCATCGAAGAGGAAGTCATATTCCATCCGGGCAAACTGATTCGCTTGCGCGGCCAGGTGGTCGAGGGAGGCCATGCGTTGTTCGGCCAGCCGGGCGGCAGCGCTGATCTGTTCTTGAAGCTCGATGAGCCAAGCCCGTTCCCTGTCTGACGTGTCAGGTCCGAGCCGCTGGTCGATGGCCGGCAGCCATTCGCCTTCCAGTCTGGTCAGCGCCCGGAGCGTCGGGATCCGATCCAATTCCGGGAACAGGCTCAGGATGTGAGCGGTGAGAGGAAGGCCGATCCAGGGAACCAGCAGCATCAGGTCGTTATGCGCGTCCCGACATTGCCTTGCGAACGCATGGGCCCACCGGTGCGCTTCCGCGTTGGAAGCGGGGTCGAGATGGGTAGTGAGCTCATCTATCTGCTTGATGAGGAGGGTGAAAGCCTGGTGGCTTTGAGTGAGTGTGCTCGGCCGCTCGTGACAAAGAGCGACGATTTGGTTCTGGAGCGCGTCGACCTGAGACCGTGTCGAAGGTTCGAGGGCGTCGTTCAGCAGCGCGAGGGTATCACGGAGTCCCTCCCAGATGCGCTCAGCGAGGATTTTCTGTTCGGGCAGGCTCAGGAGGCCCGCGTGCAGGGTCATGACATGCCCCGCCAGATTTCCACTGTCCACCGACGAAATGTACATGGGCAGCAGTGGTTTCAACGTCTGAGTGTCGTACCAATTGTAGAAATGGCCTCGAAACCGTTCCAACGTTGCCATGCTGTCGAAGGTATGAGCCGTGCGTTCGATCAGCTGTCCTGCCGACAGGTAGCCGAAGTCGTAGGCGGAGAGATTCGCTAATAGGGCCAAGCCCATATTCGTCGGCGATGTCCGATGCGCCACCTTCGGAGCCGGATGCTCCTGAAAATTGTCGGGCGGGAGCCAGTGATCGTCCGGGCCCACATAGGTCTCAAAAAAGCCCCAGGTCTTGCGGGCCATCTTCCGGAGAAACATCGTCTGGTCTGCCGTGAGTCTGGCTTCCCGTGGAGCGAGCGGTGTGCTGATCCACCAGGTGAACAGGGGAGACAGCGCCCAGAGGCTGAGAACTGGGGCTGCAATCAGGAGTGCTTCGGCTCGAGTCTGCACCAGAATGATCGTGATGATCAGAGCCATAGCCGGGCCAATCCACATCGAACGATAGGACCCGAGCAGATCCGTCCTGCTTGTGTCTGCTGCGCCAGAAGCGTTCCATTCCAGTAAGCCCGTCCGGGTGAACCACATCCGTGCGGCGGTCCGTACAATTGCGCCCAGGCTATAGAAGCTCTCGTAAGGAAGGCACATGAGCGTCAGGAGCACGTGGGTCAGCTGTCGTCCCATGGCTCTTACTGTGGCGGTGACGTGCTGGCTCATCCGCATGTCTTCGGGCTTGCGGCACAGGTCGACGACGGCGGCCAGTACCGGTGCGATCAGGAACAGGGCGAGCGTGGCGAGGGTCCAGAGCCAGGCCGGCGAAAGCAGCGTCCATCCCACGACGAACAAGGATGTCAGCGCGGCGGGGACGAGACTGCGCCGCAGGTTGTCGAAAAGTTTCCACCGCGACAGGGCGGACAGCGGATTGCTGCGGGTGCGTCCGTCCGGTCCCGGCACGCGAGGAAACACCCAGCGGGCAATCTGCCAATCTCCCCGGATCCACCGATAGCGACGGGTCACATCTGCGCTGTAGCGGGCGGGGTATTCTTCATAGAGCTGCACGTCGCTCAGGAGTCCGGCGCGCGCATAGGACCCTTCAAGCAGGTCGTGGCTGAGGATGCGATTTTCCGGGAAGCGATCGCCGAGGGCCCGCTCGAAGGCATCGACCTCATAGATTCCCTTCCCGATAAAGGACCCTTCTCCAAATAGATCTTGATACACGTCCGACACGGCGCGCGTATAGGGATCGATGCCGGGTTCGCCGGCGTTGAGCCGCGCGTACCGCGAGCGGTTGGTGCCGGGGAGGCTGACAGCTACTCGGGGCTGCAGAATCCCGTACCCCGCCGTCACGCGCTGTGCCGTAGGATCGTATTGCGGACGATTGAGCGGATGGGCCATGGCCGCCACGAATTGCCGCGCCGAATCGCGAGGCAATTGGGTATCCGTGTCGAGCGTGATCACATATTTCACGGTGGAGAGGATGTCCGGTTGTCCGACGATCGTGGAAAACCGGTCCATCGACCTGCCACGCAAGAGCCCGTTCAAGTCCGCCAGTTTGCCTCGCTTGCGCTCATACCCCATCCAAAGTCGTTCATGGGCATTCCAACGGCGCGGGCGATGGAAAAGAAAAAACGTCTCGCCCTGCTCGCCTGGATACTTGGCATTCAGCGCGTCGATGCCGGCCCCTGCCGACAGGACCAGCTGCTCATCACCAGTCACCGTCTCCCGGTCGGCATCTTGAAAATCCGTGAGCAGGGCAAAGTGCAGGTGACTGTCCCGATTGGCGAGGAATCGGACTTCAAGCGCCTCAAGCAGATCGTCGATGCCTTGTGCATGTTGGAGGAGCGTCGGAATCACCACCAGGGTTTGTACCGATGACGGAAGACCATCGGAAAAATCCATTCTCGGGAGGGGATGCGGCGTCACCAGCGCCGTGGCGAGCCAGTGCACCAGCGTTACCGCCAGCTGGCTGGCAGCCAAGGCCGAGATGACTCCCAGCAGGGCGAGCGGCCATCCATTCCAGCCTGTTGCCATGGCGAGGGCCACGAACCCGCCGGTGAATGCGGCTGTGAGGAAAAGAATGGAGCCGAGATAGAGAGGCACGCTGCTGGATTCGCCCCATCGTCGAAGGCCATCGAGGACGGAACGGCCCTGGCCGATTGCCTGTTCCAATTGTGCTTGTCCGCTGTCGATGAGATAGAAGCCGACATGGGCGGCTCGATGATCCGTCCCGATTGCTGCGATGCTTGCCTGCGCGAGCAGGATCGCCTGGCGTGCGACCTCGCCCTCAGAAATGGGACTGGTCTTTGCGAGTCGCTCTACCGCATGGCGATACCGGTCGCGGGTGGCGAAGTCCATTTGCCCGTATACGCCGGCGGGATCTCCATGAAGCGTCTGTTCCACCAGGCTCTGCGCTTCGACGAACTCCCGCCAGTCCATGGCCGCCAGGAACCGGAGACTACCGATACTGTTGCTCATGGAAACTTGATCGATCGCCTGCTGTTGCGTCTCCGACTGCACCAGTTGCTCGATCGTAAGGCCGGACTCCGACAGGCGCTGTTCGATCCAGGTCAGGGGAAGGGCCAACGCCGCACTTTGTCCTTGGAGACGGCGCGCGAGTTCCGCCACGAAGGCGCTCACCATGGGTGGGTTAGACCGCGCCATGTCTGCGATGACCAGGATGAGACTCTTGGGGTCCTTTTCAGCGGTCTCCATCATTTGACCGGCCCATTCATGGGCGCGGTTGCGATCCACTCGATCGCTTGCAATGCGGGCGCCCGCACGCCGGAGGTTCTCGATCAACGCGAGGCGAATCATGATGGGGATGGCCCATAACTCGCCGAGTTTCAAGGGCGTGACTGACTGATAGGCCGCGACGAAACCGCTGAGACTCTCAGGGTCTACCCGTCCGTCCCCATGCGAGATGATTTCAAGCGCGATGTCATAAACTCTGGGCAGGCCGGCCGATGGTCCGTTGCTGAGCCGGGGCAATTCTCGGCTATAGCCTTTGGGGAGGTGCCGCCTGGCCAGGCGAATCTGTTCTTCGATCAGGTAGAAGTTATCAAGCAACCATTCCCCGGCCGGCGTGATGCGCCGGCTTCCCTTCACCGCCTCGGCCACCAGGTTCCGCACATCCAGCAGGACGACTTCATTCTCAGCCAGTCGATTCAGCAGCGGGTCTGGTTCATGCCGGGCGCTGAGGGCATGCAACCGCGCGAGGGTCTTGCCATGCTGTTCCATTTGCTCGGCGCTGAACAGCTCCGATCGCAACGGCGGCTCATCACCGGTGTAGGGCTGGATCGGACTGTTTCCACTCAACTGTGCCTTCAGGCGGAGCAGTGGCGCGGGGAGGATCGTCGGGCGGATCTTCAACGGTGAGGTTCCCTTCTTGGACGTGATGTCTAGGCTGCAGGTGAAAGTGCGGGCGCAGCAGAGGCCGCAGTCATGGAAAACGGGTCAGCGACGAGGTCAGCACAGGACGGCTTGGGTCGGCGATGAAACGACTATGCGACAATCGACGGATCGGACGCTTCGATGCGAGCTATGATGCGGATCGAACGCAGCGATGGGAGGCGTGAAAAGTTCTTGTCCACTCTAGTCCCTTTCGGTAGGGAAAAGACAGACAAATATCCGCCGTCTGTCTGCGCCGGGGAAGCTAAGAGCCGTGGGTAGTGGGTTCTGGTGAACAGCGAGGATGAAATCGGCTGATCCGGCTGGAACTCAGTCAGGGCTCAGTGGTCCCAGTCCCAGCGAGGGGGAGTTCCTCAGCGGAGGAGCCGAAACGGATGGGCCGGTGACTCGTTAGACCGATTTTGTGGCGAGCGACTCGGCCATGCCATACAGCAAGGCTTCGGTGTCGCTCCAGCCCAGGCAGGAATCGGTGATCGACATACCGTAGGTCAGGGCCTTGTTGGGATCCCAGGTCTGCCGGCCCCCCTGCAGGTGACTTTCCAGCATGAGACCCATAATGGAACGACGACCGTGTTGGAACTGTTTGAGGACTTCGCCGGCGACTTCCACCTGGCGTTGGTGGTTCTTGCCAGAATTGTCGTGCGAACAGTCTACCATCACGCCGCGGGCCAAACCTTCGCTGGCGACGGCCGCTTCCGCGCGGGCGATATCTTCGACGCTATAGTTGGTGCGCCCGCCGCCGCCGCGCAGCACGATGTGATGGTCGGGGTTGCCGGTGGTCTTGATGATCGAGGTAATGCCGTCGGCATTCACGCCGACAAAATGGTGCGGGCTCCGGCTGGTGATCATCGCATTGATGGCCACCTGCAGGCTGCCTTCCGTCCCGTTTTTGAAGCCGACGGGCATGGAGAGGCCGCTAGCCATTTCGCGGTGGATCTGGCTTTCAGTCGTGCGTGCGCCGATTGCGGTCCAGCTCAATAGGTCGGCGATGTATTGTGGGGTGACCGGGTCGAGCAGTTCCGTGGCGCAGGGAAGCCCTTTGCCGTTGATGTTCAAGAGAATTGTCCTGGCCAGCTGGATGCCCTGGGTAATGTCGCAGGTGCCGTCCAGATGGGGATCGTTGATCAGGCCCTTCCAGCCCACCGTGGTGCGGGGCTTTTCAAAATAGGTGCGCATCACGATCAGGAGTTTGTCGCGGACGGCATCGGCAACCGGTTTGAGGCGGTCGGCATACTCGTAGGCGGCATCCGGATCATGAATCGAGCAGGGGCCGACGATCACGATGAGCCGGTCCATGTCACGGCCGTGCAGGATGTTCCGGATCGCCTGTCGCGTCTGGAAGACCAGCTCGGACACCTCGTCGCTGATGGGCAGCTGCGTTTTGACATCGCGGGGCGAGGGGAGTGGTTTAATCTCTATGACATGCTGGTTATCGATCGGCCTGGTCATGGTCGTCCCTTTGAAAGGTCTGTCTCGTTCACGCATCAATTCAAGATTGCCCAACAAGATATCGAATTTTATAGGATAAAGTCCAGTGGGCGTGGGTCGTGACGCGCCTTCTTGCTTTCAATCGGGGCCTTTGTTACATATCACGACTCGTGCAGAGGCTAAACCGGATAGGCATGTTTCGTCATCATTCCAGTAGAAAATCGAGCTCGGTCGTCGCGCTCCTGCTCGCCTGCATGCTGCTCGCGATGGCGCCGTTTGCCGCGGCGTTGGAGATCCACCACGAACTGGCGGCGGCGGACCACGATGGGCATGAGCATTCCGATACCGATCTTTGTCAGTGGGTACAATATCACACCGGCCATTCATTGGCGGGTGACGCACCGCCGCCCTGCGCGTTCCTGGCGGAAGCTCCGCCGCCTCCTGTCTATCAATCGATCCTCAGTTCTCAGTCTCTCGCGACCACCAGAACCTCGCGCGCGCCGCCTCTGACCTAACCTCAACGCCATCGCTCCGTTCATTTTGGCTTTCCCGCTTCGTCTGAGCCACGGCTTTGAGTCGGGCTCCGACCTCTGCGGGGTTATTTGGGGGAGGTCGCATGCTGTCGTCGGTTTCGTTTAGAGGGGTGTCTCACATGTGTCTTGGATTGTTGTTGATGGCTCTTGCGCCGGGCCTTTCGCCGGTGTTCGCGCAGGAGCCGGCGGTTGCCAAAGGGCGAACCATTACCGGGACGGTGCAAAACCAGGACCTTCGGCGGGTGCCCCAGGCCTCGGTGGAGGTAAAGGACCAGGAAGGGACGGTCGTGGGCGCGGCGGTGGCGAACGAGGCGGGGGAGTTCGCCGTGGAAATCCCGGCGGCGGGCACCTATTCTGTGAGTGCGATACAGGATACCTATCGAAGCGAGTATGCCATCGTGAAGGCGGCGGCCGAGTCCCTCGCTCCCATCGTGCTCACGTTGTCGCACACGAAGGAGATCTCACTGGAAGTGGTCTCGCCGCTCGCGCCGATTCAGTATAAAGCCTCCAGCGAAACCTATGCGCTCAGTCGCAAGGAGATCGAGTCCCTGCCGCGCGGGAACAACAACGATCTACAGGACGTGCTCCTCACGATCCCGAGTGCGGTGTACGGCTCGCTCAAGCAAGTGCACATTCGCCAGGACCATGCGAACCTGCAATTGCGGATCGACGGCGTGCCGATTCCGGACACTGTCTCCTCCACCTTCTCCGATGTGATCAGCCCCCGGGCGTGGGAGCGGGCGGACATCATCCTGGGCGGCATGGAAGCCCAATACGGGAACAAGGCGGCGGCCGTTCTGGACATCACGACGAAGAGCGGCACGAAGCCGTCGTTCGGATCGATGCAGGTCATGGGCGGATCGAATCAAACGATCAATCCATCCATGGAATACGGCGGCACCATCGGTGAAAAGTTCCGGTTTTATATTTTGAACAGCCATACGGCGACCAATCGGGGCATCGAGCCGCCGACGCTCGGGCATTCGATTTTTCACGGCCAGAGCGAGCGGAACCAGACTTTCATCCGCGGCGACTACCAGCACGATAATAAGAACAACTTCACGTGGCTCTTTCTGAATTCGGTGGCCAAGTATCAGATTCCGACGCAACCGGGATTGGAACTGGATCCGAGCGGGCAGATGCTGCCGCTCCTGCAGGCCGGGCGGCCTGGCTTTACTCCGGTCGCCTCACAGGCGCTCAACGAGTTCCAAAAGGAAAATAATCAGTACGGCCACATGGTGTGGCGGCATGATGTGAACGCGAATAACTTTTTCAGTCTCGCCGGATACATGCGTCATACACGCGCCACGTTTAAGACCGATCCGTTGAACGTGTTGGCCTATACTGCCGACCCCACTGGACCCTTTTCGGCATCAGATCAAGACCGGAACGCCTATTCGACCGGCCTGCGTCTCGATCATACCTACGTGCATAGTGCGCAGCACCTCATCAAAGCCGGGTTTCAGATCGACCGGACCCAATCGGTAAACAAGACACGGCTGTATACCTTTGCCGACGACGGGGCGGGAAATCCAACGGGGGACCTGCTCAGTCTCAACGCCGACAACCGGCAGATCGGGTACCGCCAGGAATTCTGGATTCAAGATCAATGGACACCGAATGAGCGGTGGACCTTCAACCTTGGCCTGCGCGGGGACGCCGTCCAATACTTACGGAATGAAGGACAGATCAGTCCGCGTGTGGGCGTGAGTTACAAGTACGACCCCTCGAACGTGTTTCACGTCTTTTATGGACGCATGTTCACGCCGCCGAATCTGGAAGCCATTTCCTTCGCGAAGTTGAATACGGCCGGCACGCGGGCTCAGCCGGATGACACAACGAACAATACCGTTCGGGCCGAGCGGGCGCATTACTTCGAGGTCGGCAGTTACCATGCGCTGAATCGCTATGCCACGTTGCAATTCACCGGCTGGTACAAGCTCAGCAATTTCCTGTCCGACGCGGGACAGTTCGGCACGACGCCGTTGTTGAACTACTTTGCGTTCGAGCGTGGCTGGCAGCGGGGCATGGACGCTGCGTTGAAATTGCAGCTCACCGAGAATCTCACGGCGCGCGGCAACGTGGCCTGGGGACAGTGCAAAGGCTACGGATTGCAGTCCGGCCATTTCCTCCTGGAGGCAAAGGAAATTGCGGACATCAATTCACGGGGCGGTGTGTTCTGCGATCACATGCAGACGCTGACGAGTTCGGCGATCATGACCTATCGGTTCCTGGAGCGGACCACCGTGACGGGGCAGATGCTGTTTGCCTCAGGATTGCGGACGGCGGAAAACGAAGACGCGAAGACCAACTCCACACACAGCCCTTCGTACACGATCTACAATTTCTCGATTGCCCATGTGTTTCCGTTGCCCTGGGAGGGACAGAAGTTTTTGCTCGGCTTCGACATCATCAACCTGTTCGACCAGAAGTATTACATCAACCAGGGCGAGGGCAGTATCGGCCTCGGGGTGGCGCATGCGGGGATGCCGAGATCGTTCTTTTTCCGCGGCCAATGGTTCTTCTAGCCCACATGAGTCATGAACGCTTCTACTGCAATCGCCCATCTCGCGGCTGCGATGAACCCGGCCATTCCTGTAGAATGGCCGGGCGAACAGGCTCGCGACTCAGTCAGTCAACGTACGTCAGTACGCCTCCTTCCTTCGCCGCTCCGCGTGCTCGTCTCGCTCGCGGCTGCGCGATTTCGTGACGAAGCATCATGACTATGTGGGCTAGAGGAACCGAAGGAACTACGTGCTGGATATGATTGTACTTCTTGGGTAACCTGTTTTTGAGTATTGTCACTTTGTAATGATTCGGGGAACGCTATGACGAAAATGATCGAGGCACTAGTCCTGACAAGACGCATGGTTGTGAGCTGTGTCTTGTGCCTTTCGCCGGTTGGCGCGTGGGCTGTGACGGGCGATGAGGCGACGCATGAGGCGGACCATGCGTTGGATGCGGACATCATCGAACTGCCTGAAGTGCATGTGCACGGCCTGCCTTTGAACAAGGATCAGCAGGTCGGGCCGGTGCCGAAGTCTACGCCCTGGCCGGCCATTCCCGCGTCGTTGGATGGCAAGCCGCTCGATGACTGGATGAAGGCGCGCCTGTTGGTGTCAAAGGAGGCGCAGGTGACGGTGGTGGTACTGGAGCCCGCAAAACATCGGGAACTCACCGTGGCCGGCATCATCGCCCTGAACAAATGGACCTTCGCCCCCCAACTCAAAGGCGACGACCCCATCGACGGCGAACTCACCGTGCGCATTCACTTCCGATCGCAGTAGATATTTCTCGAACAAGCGGGACCAAAAAATCCTTGAGGTGCGACCACCCATTACTTTGGTCGGCGGCCTTCGTAAGGCTCGAATCCATCAGGAACAGGATGTTTGAAGGGTGTCGACCCAAAATTACCGGTCCACGTGTCCGTCTTCGTGTAATTCCCCCCGGGCGAGCCGACCTCTACTGAGACGACATATTGGCGGTCCTTGGCAATATGAAGGATCGGATTACCGCTGTCGGGCGAGCCTCCAACCCATACGCCATTGTGTCGAACATAGAGATGGCCTCGCGTCAGGTCCATGGCGAGGCCTATCACATCTTTGTCGCGTAGTCCGCCCAAATTCCGAAGATACTGCTTCACTCCGTAAGCCAATTGCCCGCCATGTGAAGTCAGTCCGCCCACCTCGTTGGCCGTCGATCGAATACCGACGTTGGTCCACGAGTTTGGGACCGCGTTGTCGGCCTCGGCATGGACGATGAATTCGGCGTACCAGCGTCCTTTGCTGTGCGGCATAGTGGCGATGCTCTCTGTCGAAGCGCCGCTCATGCCATATCCGACAGTCAGGCGATCCGGGGAAATCATGTTGCGGCCGCGGAATCGTGCGGTGGATTCGCTTTCCGACTTGAATACAACTGGTTGCGTGAGAGGCGTCTCGATTGGAGTCGGAAACTCCAGCGTAGTCTTTCCGTCGATCACCATCGAATCGCCGGTGTAGAGGCTCTGGACCGTCGCGGGTTCGACTCCGACCATCGATCGTACATAGGATTTAAAATCGATCAGTCCATCTCGGGAAGTCACGAGAGTCCGAGGAAACATCTGGTCCCATTTGTCATCCTCAGCAGATGCGACATTGATGGGAACGGTTTTGTCCAGTCCTTGAATTGTTTGACGGTAATAGCCGCGGAGAATGACTGACCCTATACGTGCACCAGGTGCGGCAGAGACTTTCCAATCGACCGGGTAGTACGACATAAGAAAGAGCGTGATCGGTTCACGGGTCCTCTCTACCTTGAGGTGAATGATTCCCTGGGGAGTCTCGATAGGATGAGAGTCTGGACGAACGGCCGTCCCTTCGTAAACCGCCACAGCGTGAAGCGTGTGAACGGTGATCCTATCGAGCGCTGTGGAGGCCGCAGTTTGCGGCATGCGCGGCTGCTTGCCCGCTTCAAGAATCTGACGTAACACCTGCGCGAGAGGGACGGTTGTGCCATTGTGGAACTGAACAACACTGCGCCCAAGAACGGCCTGCATAGCCGGGTGAAGAATGGCTTCGCAGACGACCGAGTCTCTGGTCCCTCGTAAAGAAATCTGCGCATCATCCGAATCCGTCCGGGTTGCCTCCAGATCCATGACGGAGATACCGGGGCCGATTCGTACCATTCTGACGCACTCGGACCGTTTCTCTCCCGCCCCTCTGGATAACTCATAGTGCTGAGCGATCTGTTGCTGCTCCACGGCACGGGCATGGTGTAGAGAGTAGGCGGCCAGGTGCGCTGTCAGCGCAAGCGCAAAGGAAAGTACGAAAGCTTTCCGCGTCATCGTGACGCGTGCCTACATGGTGTAGGGAGCGGAGAGGGGCGCATTCTCAAGGGATAACATGAACAACGCCTGCCACCAATCAGGAACGAAATTTATGAGCGCGACAACTAGCGGATGACAGGTTTGGTGAGATCGTTGTGCATTCGATTGTTCTCCGCGTTCACGTCGATACCGCCTACTGGTAGAGGCTTCTCGAGATTCGTATATTGGAACGTTCCGAAGGGTTGAATCTGGTCGTCGGTCGGTAGCTGCTGGCGGTTCCATCCGCCGCCGAGCGACCGGATGAGCGCCACTGAGGTGCGGAGCAATTCGGCTTTGATCTGCACGGAATCGATACGTGCGGTCAGCATGGCAACTTGCGCGTAAATCAGCTCGAGGCTGGAGGCCAACCCGCCCTGATACAGCTCCATGGTCAAGTCTTGCGTTTTGAGGGTCGCGCCGACGGCTGCGTCCTGTCGGTTGGCCGCGAGGGTCAACCGGTTGGTCAGGCTCAGATTGTTCTCGACCTCGCGAAAGGCATTGAGCACCGTTGACCGGTATCGATCCTCGGTTTCGCGATAGGCGGACCAGGACTGCTGCAATTGCGCCCGGCGGTAGCCACCTTGGAACAGAGGCAGCGAGACGCCGGACCCGTAAGACCAGAAACTATTGGCCAACGAGAACAGATTGAACGCCTCATCTTCGAACCCGCCACCGAGACGAAACGAGATATTGGGATAAAACGCGGCGCGCGCGATCCCGATCGTGCGATTCGCCTGTGCCATCCGGCGTTCCATCGCGGCGATATCCGGCCGACGTTCTAGTAAGGTGGAAGGAAGGGTTTGCGGGATGGTGAAGGATGCCATCTTAAGATCGTTGACCGGCGCGATTCTGAACGCTGCGGGCGCCATGTTGAGAAGGATGGCGATTGCCTGTTCCAGCACTTGGCGTTGGCCTTGGATCTGAGCCCGTCTCGTCTCGGTGCTGAATAAAAGTGATTCGACGCGAGCGACGTCGAGCGCTGACGCGATTTGACCGATGAACTGCGCGTTGACGAGTTCCAAGGATTGTGTGTAGAGGCCGATCGATTGGGTATAAATCGCCTCCTGCGCATCAAGGCCCCGTAACGCAAAATAGTTCGCCGCCACCTCCGCCTGCAGGCTCAGGCGCGCGAGACCGAAGTCGGCGGCGCGTTCTTCGGCGCGGTACACTTCCACGCGTGTCGCGTTGCGGAGCGCCGACCAGAAGTCAGGCTCCCAAGACGCGATCCCGCCGCCGGCCACACTCGATTCTTCCAATGGGCTGTCAGGGGCGCGAAACAGACGATGGAGGGACTGCCGATTATCGGTCGCGTCGAACCCCAAGCCGACGCGAGGCAGATATTGCGACCGGGCTTTCATCATCACATCACGGGATTGCACAAATCGTTCGGCGGCGGCCTGTAAGTCAGGATTCGCCGTCAACGCCTGAGCTTCCAACTTATTCAGGACCGGATCGTTGAACAGTTTCCACCAATCCTGACGCAACTCGGCATCGGACGGTTTCGCTTCGACGAAAGGGCTCGATCCATGCCATGAGGCGGGAACGACGAATTGAGCCGGCTCATAGGGAGGCGAAAGATCGACGGCTGGAAACGAATTGCAGGCCTGCAGGCTGAGCGCCAGCAGCAGAACGCTGGTGCTGGCTAGGCCTGTGAATCGACGTGCCCCGGCTTGTTCAACTTGCACGCATCGGTTGTGCCTGCGTCGGGACAACGTCATTTCGCAGATGGTTCCTTCGTGACTGGCGTCGTTGTCCCCACGAGGTCGTAACCAGGTGCCGGCGTCACCACACGGACCTGGTCACCCTCCAGCAATGCCGCGCTCGGATTGTTCACGATGCGGTCCTGGCTGGATATGCCGTCTGCCACTTCGACGGCATTGTCCATGAGTTTGCTCACCGTGATGGATTTCAAATGCACACGGTCGTTCTCCGTGACCACGGCTACTTGCGTTCCGTGCTCCTGAAAGACCAACGCGGTGGAGGGAATGGTGAGGACATTGCGGTCGACCGGCGCGGTGAGATGGACCTGGGCGTAGGACCCTGGCCACAGGGCCCGGTCTTCATTGTCGATCGTGAAGACGGTGACCGCGGTGCGGGTGCTGACATCGAATCCCCGGGCGACCGTGAGGAATTTGGCGGTGAAGTGGCGATCAGGTAATTGCGGAACCGTCACGTCGGCCGTTAGGCCAGGCTTGAGAAAGGCCCCGAACGCGGCCGGCACGGACACGAACAACCGCAGCATGCTGACATCGGCCACTGTGAACAAATTGGTGATCGCGCTGCGATTGCTGATATTGCCTTCCTTGTTGATGTAGTCGCCGACATTGATGTTGCGGACGGTCACCACCCCGTCATAGGGCGCGACGAGGGTTTTGAACTGAATCAACGCTTCGAAGTTTTTGACGTTCTGTTCCGACGCCTTGACCCGCGCCGCTTCGGCCTTCGCATTGGCTTCCTGCACGGAGATCGATTGTTCGGAGACGGCGTGGTTTTTGCGCAGCGCGACCCAACGTTTGGCCGTCAGGTCGGCGAGGGCATACTTGGCCCGCTCCGCCGCCAGATCCGCTTTGGCTTGAGCATACTGGGCATCCAGGGCAGGGGCGTTGATTTCAGCGAGGATGTCGCCCTTGCGTACCAGGGCGCCATAGTCCTTGTACCACATCTTGACGTAGCCGGAGACCTGCGCATAGATCGGCGCCTCGAACCAGGCCTGAATGTTGCCGGGCAGAGTAATCGTTTCGGTCGGTGGCACAGGCGTTGGATAAGTGATGGCTACCGTGGGGATGGTGTCCTCCAGGGTGTGCTTGCGCAAAGTCGAGGCGTCGACAGTACTCTCATAGATTCGATAGCAGAGATAGACCAGGAGCAAGATGATTCCTGAGAATATTCCAGGTCGCCGATGGAGAAGCTTCAGCATTACCGGTGCTCCTTTGCATGAACGCTTCGCCGGTCATAAAAAATGGCATAGACGCAGGGGACGAAAAACAAGGTGAAGACGGTAGCCACGAGCAGGCCGCCGATGACGGCGCGGCCCAACGGCGCATTCTGCGAATAGCCTGTCGCCATGGGGACCATGCCGAAGATCATGGCCGAGGCGGTCATGAGTACCGGACGGAAACGGGTCGTCCCTGCTTCCATCGCGGCTCTCAACGCTTCGCCGTGTTCTTCGAGCCGTTCGCGAGCGTAGGAAACGACAAGAATCGAATTGGCTGTGGCCGTTCCCATGGTCATGATAGCGCCCGTCAGCGCGGGCTCCGACAGGCGCGTATGCGTGAGGAACAAGGCCCAGGCGATACCAGCCAGCGCGCCGGGCAAGGCCGTGATGATGATGAAGGGATCGAGCCAGGATTGAAAGTTGACGACGATCAACAGATAGACCAGCACAATCGCGGCGAGGAGACCGAAGATCAGCTCGAAATAGGCATCGTGCATGAGTGAGGCCTGGCCATGGATTTCGACGGCGGCACTGCGAGGCAGTTCGTGCTCCATGCTCTTGGTGACCGTTTCGACTTCCGCCAGCACGCCGCCGAGGTCACGCCCTTCAGTGCCGACATAGATGTCGAACAGCGGCATGATGTTCGCGTGGGTGATCACCCCGGGTGTTCCCTCTGCCGAGAGGTCGGCTAGATTGCCGAGCAACTGCACGTCATGGTTGTCAGACGCCTCACTCGAGGATTCGACCGGAATCGTCTTGAGGCTATTGACGCTATTGACCTGCGCTTGCGGCGTATACACGTTGATCAGATACGACATGCCGGTTTTGGGGTCGAGCCAGTACACCTGGTCGATCTGCTGGCTGCCGGCAGTCGTCATCAGCAGATTGGACGCCATCTCCTTTTGGGTTCTGTTGACCGATAGGCCAAACGTGCGGTTGGCCTCGACCATGAGCGTGGGGGTCCGCATGGTTTGCTGGATGACCACGTCGGTGGCGCCGGGGATCTGGCGTAATTTTCCGGCCAACTTGCGCGCGAACTCGTAGTTGGGATGCATGTCCGGGCCCTTGATCTGCACGTCGATCGGCGCCGGCGCGCCGAAGTTGAGAATTTTGGCGGTCAGATCGGACGGCTGGAATGTGAATTCGGTGCCCGGATATCGTTCTGCCAAGCCCTTGCGCAGAATCCGTCGGTAATCCCACACCGGCGACTTTTCATCTTTCAACAGAATCGTGAGGTCGCAATCCTGCGAGCCAATCGTCGGCGTGGGAATGAATGCGAGGTTGTGCGCTCCGACCGGAAGGCCGCAATTGCTGACGATGTTCTCGACTTCACCAGCCAATAACTCCTCGACACTATTGGAGACGAGCGTGGCAATACGTCCCGACACTTCGATGCGCGTCCCGAGGGGGGCCCGCATGTGCATCTGAATGACACCGGACCTGATCTCGGGAAAATAATCGCGCCCCAGAAAAAAGAACAGGGACAGCGAGGCAACGGCGAGGATCAGAGAGATGGTCACGAAGGTACTGCGATGAGCGATGGCCTGTTCGAGCAGCAGCCCGTAGCGCTCGCGCAATCGATTGAACCCCTGCTCGAACCGTCTCTGAAAGCGGACGAACAGATTCCGCGATGGTCCCGGGCCGGGATGCCCCGGAAGGTCAAACGGCGTCGGCATGGTGACCCTTCATCATATATTTCGCCATGGTGGGCACCAGCGTGCGCGATAGGATGAAGGACGCCAGCATCGCAATGATGATCGCTTCCGCCATGGGTTTGAACAGATAGCCGGCGACACCGCCGAGTTCGAAGAGGGGAATCCAGACAATCGCAATACAGAGCGTGGCCACGAATGTGGGGACCACGATCTGATTGGCGGCATCGACGATAGCCTGTTCGAGCGGCTTGCCCATGTCGAGATGCCGGTCGATATTCTCGATCATCACGGTCGCATCATCGACGAGGATGCCGACCGCCAGCGCCAACCCGCCCAGGGTCATGACATTGATCGTCTCATTGAGCCAGTGCAGGCCGATCAGTGCGGTCAGGATGGAGAGCGGAATCGAAGTCCAGACGATCACCGTGGCCTTCCATGATCCGAGGAGCAACAGCACGATCAGGCCGACCAGCGCGCCGGCGGTGGCCATTTCATGCAGCACATCGGCAATCGAATCCTTCACGAAGGTCGAGGCGTCGTCGAGCAGCTTGATTTCCACACCTTCCGGAGAGATTTGCTCGGCACGCGGGATCATTCTTTTGATCCCATTGACCACGTCGAGGGTCGAGGCCTCCGTGCTCTTCATTGCCACGATGATGACGGTCTGTTTCCCTTTCACCAGCACGGCGTTCTGTTGGACCCGGCCCATGAGCCGCACCGTGGCCACATCACGCAGATAGATGTAAGCGTTGTCTTCCCGTTTGACCGGGATATCGCTGAAATGCTCGATCTGCATCGGTGAGGCATTTGTCTGCACGATCCAGTCGGTCTGTTTGATTTTAATGTCGCCGGACGGCAGCACCAGATACTGCTGCATCAAGGCATTGTGAATGTCCGCCGGAGTCAGATTACGGGCCAGCAGTTTTTGCTGATCGAGATTGACCATGACCTGCATGTCCTGGCCGCCGTAAGGGTGCGGCAGGACGATCCCCGGCACCGTCACGAGCAGGGGACGGATGCGCATGTAGGCAAGATTGTAGAGTTCCGCCGGGGTCAGCCGGTCTGAACTGATTTGGAGCATGGCGACGGGTATGGACGAGGGCGCGAGACGCATGACCATGGGCGGCGAAATGTCGGGCGGCAGCGCCTTGACGACGGTCTGCGCAATGGCAGTGATGTCCGCCTCGGCTCTACCGACATCCACGCCGTCCTGGAGGAAAATATTGGTGATACTGCTGCCGTAATAGGAATGGCTGTGGATGTATTTGATCCCTTCCACCGTCGACGTGAGAAAGCGCTCGAACAGATAGGTGATGCGTCCTTCCACCTGCTGCGGCAGCAGACCGGCATAGGCCCAGACCACCGAGGTGACGGGTATGGTGATATTCGGAAAGACGTCGGTCGGCATGTGCAGCACCGTGATGGTGCCCAGCAGCACGATCAGAATGGACATCACGACGAAGGTGTAAGGTCTGCGTAGGGCGATGAGGACGATCTCGTTCATACCTGAGGTCCTCGAAATGGAGTGGGAGCTGCGGTCTTTCGAACCGCTGGTCCTTTCTCCCTGAAGAGAGCAAGGATCTTGCCGTGGTGTGATTCTCAGGGTGAGATGGGTACTGGCTGGTTATTCGTCGCATTTGTAGCCAATCCACCTGTACAGCGTGTGTGACGATTGAACCAGGGACTGCAAAAATTACGAAAGGCGCAGAATCGCACTGCGCGCACTGTGCGAAGTTTCACGATTTCGCGTGATGCGAAGTCGGCTGGTGACGCAAGAA